>SKEO01002990.1_pt1 | contig 10968 bp, 9 predicted proteins | sample 4826801 | NCBI WGS metagenome assembly SKEO01 (sample SAMN11008807, study PRJNA524170) | human gut metagenome | biome: Human fecal sample; material: Feces; isolation source: fecal sample from pouch patient p3 | host: Homo sapiens | place: Israel: Tel-Aviv | collected 2016-02-25
CCGCTGGCATGCCCCATCTCGCTTTTCTCGAAATGGCGTCTCACTGGATTTTAGCGTCGCTACGCTCCTAAAAATCCAGTTCGCTTGCACATATTGCCTTCGGCACTTCCCCAGAAGGGGGAAGCAAGACGTTACGTAGCTAACGATTTCCTTAACTTAACAGCCTTCCCCCTCTAGGGGAAGGTGCCCCTTCCAGCACTTCTCACTTCAGCCACAGCTCTGCTGCAGCCGAGGCGGCCTGTGTCGGCGTGATGACGCCCTGCTCGGCCATGAGGGCGAGAACGACGGTCATGCGCTTCGCGCCTTCCTTCGGGTGTGAGATGGGGTCATAGGCAGACGGTGCCTGCGGGAGACCGGCGAGCATCGCGCACTGGGCGAGATCGAGCTCCTTGGGCGCTTTGCCAAAGTAGGTGCGGCTGGCTTCCTTGAGGCCGTAGGCGCCGTGACCGTAGTAAATGGTATTCAGATAGAGCTCGAGGATCTCCTCCTTGCTGTAATTCCGCTCCAGCTGGACGGCGAGCGCCAGCTCTTCGATCTTGCGGGTCATGGTGCGGTCATTCGAGAGGAAGATGTTTTTCACGGTCTGCTGGGTGATGGTGCTGCCGCCCTGAAGCGTCTCTCCGGCGAGATAGTTTGTGAAAGCAGCGCGCGCGACGCCGATGAGGTCCATCGCGCCGTGCTCATAGAAGCGGCGGTCTTCGGTCGCGACGATCCCCTTCTTGAGGTAGTCCGGGATCTCGGCAAAGGGGACGAATTCTTCTCGATGCACACGCGCCTCCAGTGCTTCCCTGAAGTGGAGCACATTGTCCATTTTTTCTTTGGCGGTGAGGAGCTTCTCCGCCCCGTCGACGGGGCTTTTTGCGTCCGGCTTCGGCGGCCGTGCTTCGATGCTGCCCTCTTGGGTCTCTCCGGAGGAAAGACCGGAGATCAGTGTCTTGACGGTATCCGAGATCTCCGTCAGGATGCCTTTCTCTTCGGCGGGCTGTGTGTCCTTCGGCAAGCTCTTTTGGACGGCATGTGGTCTGACAGGTTCATGTACGACATTCTTCGTGAGCTCGTTGCCCGAGGAGAAGCCCCAGTACATCGCGCCGCCTAAGATCAATAAAAGGAAAAGAAATTTTTTCATAAGTAGCCTCACTGTGTTTGCATTTCCTTCATTGTAACACAGGTGGGACGGGTAGGGGAAATACGGCGGCTGCAAAAGGGTGCCGCTTTCGCATGGCGGGCGTTTCCCTGCGCTTTCCTCCATTTCCTCTTCATGCGAAATACTCTCAAATATGGTATAATAAATACGCACCATCAAGGTTTGCTTATATAATATATGTAAATAAATAAAAGGCGGTCATGCATGACAGGCCGCCATTTTTTTGTAAGGAGAATCCCATGTCTGAAGATATTCATGAAATCCAGGCTCGTCACAGCGAAGAGAATGGCAAGAAAGACTACGGGGCAGATGACATCCGTGTCCTCGAAGGGCTCGAAGCGGTGCGCCTGCGTCCGGGTATGTACATTGGCTCGACATCAGCGCGCGGTCTGCACCATCTGGTCTACGAAGTCGTCGACAACAGTATCGATGAAGCACTCGCAGGCTACTGCACGCACATCGAAGTGACGCTCAATGATGACGGCAGCTGTACAGTCACGGATAATGGCCGCGGTATCCCGACGGGGATGCACGAGACTGGGAAACCTGCCATGGAAGTCGTACTGACCGTGCTCCATGCAGGCGGCAAATTCGGCGGGGATGGCTATCCGATCTCCGGCGGTCTGCACGGCGTCGGCATCTCTGTCGTGAATGCGCTCTCTGAATGGACACGCGTCGTGGTGCGCCGTGAAGGACATTTCCATGAAATGAGACTGTCCCGCGGGGAAGTCACGCAGTATATGAAGACCTACGGAGAAACGAAGGAGACGGGCACGTCTGTCACCTTCAAGCCGGATATTGAGATCTTCAAAGAAGGGGTGGACTTCGACTATGATACCCTGAAGATCCGCATGCGCGAGCTGGCTTTTCTGAATAAAGGCCTCACCATCACGCTGACAGACCTGCGCGACGGTGCGACCCACGAGGAGAAATTTCACTATGCCGGTGGCATCACGGAATTCGTCCAGTTCCTGAACGAGGGCAAGGATCTTGTCGATCCGGCAGTCATTGCGTTTGAAGGCGAGAAGGATAAGGTCATCGTCGATATCGCGATGCAGTACCAGACAGGCTACAGCGAAAGCATGTATACCTTCGTCAATGACATCAATACCATCGAAGGCGGCATGCACCTTGCTGGCTTCCGCAGTGCGCTCACCCGTGTCCTCAATGAATATGCACGTAAGAATAACATCCTCAAGAACAATGAAGCGAACCTTTCCGGCGATGATGTCCGTGAAGGGCTGACCTGCGTCATTTCCGTCAAAGTGCCGAATCCGCAGTTTGAAGGCCAGACCAAGACGAAGCTCGGAAATCTCGAGGTCAAAGGTATCGTGGATAATCTCGTCTCTGAAGGCCTGCGTACCTACCTCGAAGAGCATCCTGCGGAAGGGAAGGCCATCGTCGAGAAAGGCATCACGGCGAGCCGTGCCCGCGAAGCAGCCCGCCGCGCCCGTGAGCTGACCCGGCGCAAGAATGCGCTCGAAGTCTCCAGCCTTCCGGGAAAGCTGGCTGACTGCACAGAAAAAGACCCGAAGATGACAGAGATCTATATCGTCGAAGGGGACTCTGCAGGCGGATCTGCGAAGTCCGGCCGTGACCGCCGCTATCAGGCGATCCTCCCGCTGCGCGGCAAGATCCTGAATGTAGAAAAAGCCCGCCTCGACCGTGTCCTGAATTCCGATGCCATCCGTACCATGATCACCGCTTTCGGTACGGGCGTCGGTGAAGACTTCGACATCACGAAGCTCCGCTATTACAAGATCATCATCATGACGGATGCCGATGTCGATGGTGCGCACATCAGGACACTGCTCCTCACCTTCTTCTATCGCTATATGAAGCCGCTCGTCACCGAAGGTCACGTCTTCATCGCCCAGCCGCCGCTGTATCAGGTACGCAAGGGGCGTCAGAAATACTACACCTACGATGATGACGAACAGAATAAGCTCCTCGATGAGATCGGCCGCGATGGCTGTGCGATCCAGCGCTACAAAGGGCTGGGCGAAATGAATCCGGAACAGCTCTGGGATACCACGATGAATCCGGAACAGCGCGTCATGCTGAAGGTCGAGCTCACTGATGCTGTCGAAGCAGACCGCCTCTTCACCATCCTCATGGGCGACAAGGTCGAGCCGAGACGCAAATTCATCGAAGAGCATGCGAAGGACGTCACGAATCTGGATCTGTGATGTGGTAGAAGCTAGTGACTGGTGACTAGTGACTGGAATTCTCCGGCATCGTCATCCCGAGCGTAGCCGAGGGATCTCTACTGCTCTGCGGGAATCAGCGCGTATGCGTCTGGGAAAAACGATGTCTTGGTGCTGTCTCACAGCAGGCAATGAGCGTTCTGCAATAGAGATTTCTCGCTTGCGCTCGAAATGACGGCGGCGCGAAGTGCTATCAAAACTCCGCGGCGCTTCATTATTTTTATGTGCCGCACCACCATTTCTCATTCCTAATTCCTCATTCGAATAAAGCTTTCATCCGCGATCCATGGGCAGCTCAACCCACGGGCAACCCTGGACTCGCCAACCTGAACCCTGAACCTTCATTTCTCTTACATTTTCTTTACTTTTTGTTGCCATTCCATGCCCAAATAGTATACAATAGGGATGGCAGTGATCTGCCATCGAGAGTGGTAAGAAGAGGGAAGGGGGACAGAGATGAAATACTTCTACCCCGCCATTTGTTCATACGATCAGAAAAAAGGAATGTTCTTCGTGATGTTTCCAGACCTCATCGGTTGTGAAGCGAAAGCCAGCACCATGAATGAGGCTGCGAAGAAGGCCAGAGAAGCTTTGGCCGCCTCTCTTCTGGAACTGGAAGAGAAAGCGCTCCCCATTCCGAGCGCAACCAGCGAACGGCAGCTTCGTCTCCGCGAAAGCGGCAAGCGAATCTGTACATTCTTGGTAGATATGGATGAATATCGGGCCTATAAAACGTACAAAGTCAGACACGCAGATGCCAAGAGCGCAGAATGGGCTGGCGAAGCCAGAAAAGGACGTCGCCAGAGCATCCTCGCCAAAGTCTTCGGATTCAGATAAATCAGATAAATAAAAAAGGCAGAAACGAAATGAGTAGTCATTTTCGTTTCTGCCTTTTTGTTATGTAAGGCTTGGCAGGTTCTATAGATTCAAATGTCGGCTTCGTCGCGATACGAGGATTGTATTCTTGTATTACAAACCTAGTCCCTAATCCCTAGTCCCTAGTCACCAGTCACCAGTCACTTATTTCAGCAAATTCATAAACACCATCAGTATCGATGCATTGAGGAAATCGACGACAAAGGCCCCGATGAGCGGGATGACGAAGTAGGCCGTATGCGCGGAGCCGTAGCGTTCGCACATTGCATTCATATTTGCGATGGCATTCGGCGTCGCGCCGAGGCCGAAGCCGCAGGTGCCGGCAGCCATGACGGCTGCTTCATAGTCGCCTCCCATGACGCGGAAGATGATGAAGTAGGCGAAAGCACCGATCAAGGCGACTTGGATGAGAAGCGTCAGCGTGAGCGGCACGGCGAGTGAGGAAAGCTGCCAGAGCTTGAGACTCATAAGGGCGCAGGAGAGAAAGATATTGAGGCACATGCCGCCCAAGACTTCACATTCCTGCTGGTAAGAGCCATACCACTCCGTGCTCTCCGATACATTGCGGATGACGGCAGCGACGATCATGCCGCCGATGTATCCGGGGAAGACAAGGCCGATGCTGCTGAAGAAGGCGCTCACATAGGTACCGATACCCATAGCAAGGAGCAGCTGGCCGAAAGCGTACATGAAGTGATCCATATTGAGGTAAGCCGCCGCGGCATCTTTGGGATGCACCGACGCCGGTTTCTCGCCGGTCTCTTCTGCCGCATTGTCTGTTTCATCAGAGATCAGCGAGAAGCGGCGCACCAACAGTTCACCGACCGGGCCGCCGATGAAGCTGCCGGAGACAAGGCCGAAGGTGGCAGCCGCAAAGGCGATGGTGGTGCCATTCATGAGGCCCATCTCTTCCAGGACCGGGCCGAAGGAGCCGGCTGTCCCATGCCCTCCGACCAGCGGGATCGAGCCGTCTGCAAGCCCCATCAACGAGGGCAGGCTGAATACATGGGCCATGGAGATCCCGATGAGGTTTTGCAGAAGGATGAGGATCGCGACCATGATGCCCATTTTGAAGACGAGATAGCCGCCCCGCAGGATCAGGCGCAGGCTCGCCATGTAGCCGATGCTCGTAAAGAAGAGCATCATGCACCAGTTCTGCATGACGGTGTCTTGGCTGTAGTTCCATATCCCCTCTGTGTAGAGGATGCAGTTCACGATGGAGAAGATCGTCCCGCCGATGACCGGCGCGGGGATGCAGTACTTACGAAGGAGGGGGATCTTCCCCTTCAAAAATCCGCCAAGAAAAAAGACTGCCACAGCGGCAGCCAGCGTTTGATACATATTGAGTGTGATAGTCATTCTTTGCTCCCATTTATCAATAACATTCCCGACGATTATAATAGATTTTGAGAGTCGTGTCAATTTGCGAAATGCGGCCGTGCCGTAGATCCCTATTTTTCCCGCACTCTTTCTCAGAAATTCGATTTCGGTTATAATAGAATTACAGAAGTATCCATAGACTACTGACAGAAAAGAGGCGTCCGTATGATTCCGAAAGAATTAGATGAAACCGATATCAAGATCATCAATGCGCTTAAAAAGAATGGCCGTATTTCCATGACAGATCTGGGGCGGCAGGTGTACCTCACGAGTCAGGCGGTGAAGAACCGGCTGGAGCGTCTGCAGGATCTGGGCATCGTCGAGCGCTATACAGTCAATGTGAATTGTCCGGTCTTTGGCTACGCCGTACATGGTATTTTCGAGCTCACATTGTCCGAAGATAAGAGATCTGATTTCCTCGCCTTTGTAAAGACGACCGAGTACCACATCCTTCACTGCTATGCGGTGGATGATGGAAAGAAGGTTTTCATCGATGCACATTTCGAAAGCGAAGCCTCTCGCGATGCGCTGCTCACCGTGCTCAGTGCCTACGGCAGCTGCAAGCTCCATCCCGTGACGGTGGAGATCCACAGCAATCATCCGGCGGATGAATGAGAGTGGCTGGTGACTAGTGGCTAGTGACTTGTGACTGAGATGTCAGCTCATGGCATCGCCCTATTTATACTCCGCGGCGCTTTATTATTTTATGCGTCGCACCACCATTTCGCATTTCTCATTTCTAATTCGCGCAAAGCTTTCATTCATAATCAGTGGACGGAGCCGCCCCACGGACTACCCCTGAACCTGTTTTTTCAAGGAGCTTTTATGTTTGATTTTCTTGATCTGTCTTCCCTGATCTACCGCGCTCCGGCGCTTCTGATCGCACTCTCGATGCACGAGTACGCGCATGCGGCCGTGTCGGATGCCATGGGTGATCCCACCCCGTCTCGCATGGGGCGGCTGACCATCAATCCGATGGCGCATCTCGACATGATGGGGACTCTTCTTCTCGTACTTTGCGGATTCGGCTGGGCGAAGCCGGTAGACATCGATCCACGCTATTATAATAATTATCGCATGGGGATGCTGAAGGTATCCTTCGCAGGCCCGGGCATGAATCTTTTCCTGGCCTTCCTTTCGTTGCTTCTCATCACGATCTTGGGGCGTATCGGCATGCTCGGTGACGGCGGCTTCTATTTCCTGCAGTGGATCATGATGTACAATGTATGGTTCGCTTTCTTCAATCTGATCCCGATACCGCCGCTCGATGGCTCGAAGATCGTCTCCACCGTGCTGCCCGGAGAGCTTGCCTGGAAATTTGAAAACTTCAATGCGCGCTACGGCTTCGTCATCCTGATGCTCATCGTATTCTCCGGCTGGGTGAACCGCATCATCGGTCCTCTAGCCAATGGCTATATGGATCTCTGCTATCGCATCATACATGTGGTGCTTTGAGAAATGCGTGCGAAGCCGCCACCATTATTTCTCATTTTTATAAGGATCATCTTTTCCCATGACCATTACCTGGCTCATTTTTGAAACGCTCGGCACCATCGCCTTTGCCTTTTCCGGCGCTGTGGTGGGACTGTCGCGGCGTATGGACATTTTCGGCATCACCGTACTCGCTGTCATGACCGGCGTAGGCGGCGGGATGGTGCGTGACGTTCTCTGCGGCATCACGCCGCCGTCGGTACTTCGCAGCCCCAACGGGCTCTTCGTCTCCATCATCACGGCACTCATCATTTCTTTTCTCTACCCAGTTTATCGCGTATCGAAGGAGAATGAGCGCTACATCACGTTCATGTACAATATCTCGGATACGGTGGGGCTTGCGGCCTTCACTGTGACGGGAGCACTGACGGCATTTTATCAGTACCCCGACTCGTATCGTTTTCTTCTGCCGACCATGCTGGGGCTTATCACCGCGGTCGGCGGCGGTATGCTGCGAGATATGATGGCGCGGCGCATGCCTGTCGTGCTGTACATGGATGTGTACGCCATTGCATCCATCGCAGGCGGCCTTGTCCTATGCTGCCTGCGTCATTTCACGGTGCTGGAGCTTTCCGTTTCCTCTTGGATTGCTTTTGCCTGCGTGACACTTCTTCGCTTCTGTGCGATCCACTTCCACTGGCAGCTCTATCATCCGCATAGGAAAAGAAGGAGTCAGAAGAAGTAGGCGTAGCAGGTTCTCTGGTATGCGTCTCACATTTATTTTTTGAAAGGAGTCCTCCCATGGATCAGAAACGTATCATCGATGAATTCAAAGAACTGGTTTCTATCGAGGTCCACTCGCGTGACGAAAGGGCGATCGCTGATGTACTGAAGGAAAAGCTCACTGCGCTCGGCCTCACTGTGACGGAAGACAAGGCAGGCGAGGTGCTCGGCGGCAATACGGGTAATCTCTATGCACAGCTTCCCGGAAGCACGGGCGGCGAGCCGGTCCTTTTCTCCGCGCATATGGACCGTGTAGGAAATCACGGGCACATCGTTCCTCTCGTGAAAGAGGAGGAAGGGAAGATCGTCTCGGACGGGACATCGATCCTGGCAGGCGATGATATCGGCGGCGTCGCAGCGATCCTTGCGATGCTTCGCGAAGTGAAGGAGAAGCAGATCCCGCATGGCCCCATCGAAGTGGCCTTCTCTGTCTGTGAGGAAACGGGCGTCGAAGGCTCGCGCCAGTATGATTTTTCCAAGTTCCGCTCGAAGAGCGCTTTCGTATATGATGCCTCCGGCAAGGCGGGGACCATCGTCCTTGCCGCTCCGAGCAAGGGACGTGTCACGATCCATGTGCATGGCGTGACGGCGCATGCGGGCAATGAACCGGAAAAGGGACTGAATGCGCTGAAGGTGGCAGCCGATCTCATCATGCAGCTTCCCGATGGCCGCCTTTCACCGGTATCGACGGCGAATTTCTCCATCATCGAGGCGGGGAGCGCGACCAATGTCGTCTGCGATCTCGTGACGATCACCGGCGAGCAGAGAAGCCGCGATGCGAAGGAGTATCAGCAGATCTCTGCCGATATTCAGGCGGCGGCAGACAAGATCTCCGAGAAATACCATACGAAGATCGAGGTCGAGCTGCATACACTTTACCATGCCTTCAAGCTTGAAGAGACCTCTCGCCCCTGCGTGCTGGCCAAAGAGGCGGCAGAGGCAGTCGGGGCAGCGCCCTTCTTCAAAGAAGGGGGCGGCGGCATGGATGCGAACCATTTCAATGAACACGGCATCGCCGCTGTCGGGATCGGTACAGGGAATTTCAAATGTCACACCAGTGAGGAATATCAGGTGATCGATGATCTCGTCAAATGCGCCAAGCAGGCGGTGGAGATCGTGAAGCTCGCAGCGGGGAAATAAGGCAGAATAATGGCGGGGCAGGCCTTGCTCTGATTGCCGCTCACAATAAAAGCGTAAGTGATATCGGTGTGATATCACTTACGCTTTTGTTTTTTAGTGACTGGTGACTGGTATTTCCTATTTCCTAATCCCTAATCCCTAATCCCTAATCCCTAATCCCTAATCCCTAATCCCTAATCCCTAATCCCTAGCAACTATTTACCCGAAGATCACGAAGTTCGCGGCGACGATGAGGATGCAGGAGACAGCCATCGGGATGGCGGTGCGTTTCACAAGGTCAAAGGGGCTGATGCCAGCCATGCCGGAGGCGACGATAATGACACCGGTGATCGGAGAGATGGCGCGGGCGGAGCTTGCGATGAGGTGCATCGGGAGGACCATGAAGGAGGCTGCGACACCTGTCTTGGCAGCGATCGCCGGGACGAGATTGGCAAAGGCAAAGAAGGGAGCATTGCCGCTGCCCATGAGGATGGCGCAGACTGCGATGATGGCGATCATGACAAGCGTCAGGCCGGATGCGCCGAAGCCGGTGGTCTGGGCGCCCTGGATCATGGCATCGATGGAGCCTGTGGAAGTGAGGCCTTTCGCGAAGAATTCGCCGGCGATGACGATGGTGATGACATTGGCGAGCTGCTTGCCCATGCCGTCGAAGAAGATCTGGATCTCAGAGAAAGTTTCCTTCAAGTCTCTTGTACGGAAGAACTGGGCGATCATGCCGAGGGCGGTCCCCATGAGCATTGCCATGATGATGTTCATCTTGATGCCGGGGAGGCAGAGAGGTGAGAAGATGAGGATAAGAGCGAGAGGAATGATCGGAAGAAGGGCATAGATCTTCGGCGGATGGGAAAGTGCTGCTTTCTTTTCATCCTCAGTCTCGATATTGACAGAGACTTCCGCCGGATCCAGAGCACGCACGATGTGCCCGTCGCGCTTATCCATGATCTTCTGCGTGAGGTAGTGGGCGATGGCGACGCAGGGGATGACGGCGCAGGCGATCGGGATCTGGAAGGTGTGCCAGTAGATGACGGGGTCGATGCCTGCGATCTCAGCGGCAAAGATGGTGCCGGTATCTGACGGGCTCCAGTCAAGGCAGAGTGTGGTCGCGATGGCTGCGGTCGCAGAGATGCGGGAGACACCAAGTGCGACGAGGATCGGGAACATGGTCACCATGAGGAGCATAGCGAGGCCTGAGGCACTATTGATGGCCAGCCCAAGGAACATGCCGAGTACCCAGCAGGCGCTCATGACGATGTAGGGCGATTTCAGAAGCATCAGTGGTCGGATGGTGAGGGCGACCAGCGCATTGCTCGCGCCGATCTTATCCATGTAACGTGCAAAGCCGCCGACAGCCATGATGTTGAGGCCGAGGCCGGAGAGTCGGTTCGCAAAAAGAGTGCGGATGAGTTCAAAAATATCGAAGCTCCACATGCCTGTGCTCTTTCCGGCGGGAAGGATCGTGCCCCAGTTCATGATCATCGAGCCTGCGAGCAGCAGGCCGCCAGCTACGAAAAGGACGGTCTGTGGCTTGTATTTCTTCAAAATGAGCCAGGCCGCCCATAAGACAATGAGTGCAGTAAATAACAGGTTCATCATAGTCTCCTTTCATATCATACGCATTATAGAATACATGTCTATATATCTATTTTATTATATATCGACCAAATGCGCTATTATAAAAATGATTTATTAAGGGGTAAGAAAGGAGCTGTGAAGAAATGAATCCTCGTTTCTTCACGGCTCCTTTTTACTTTGCTTTCATTTGGTTCAGGGTTCAGGGTTCAGGGTTCAAGGTTCAGGGTTGAGGTGGCGGCGTCGCCGCCTTTTTTTAGAAGATGGCATTCTCGTATCGCAGCCTTCCCCTCTAGGGAATGCTATTAAGTTAAGTGGTAGAACGTCTTGGCTCCCCATCGGGGGAGCTCCCCGAAGGGGTGAGGGGGCTACGTAGCGGTATTGCATGAAAGTGTTGGAATATCGATAGCATCGGACTATTCAACATAGCACGCTATA
>SKEO01002993.1_pt1 | contig 10956 bp, 10 predicted proteins | sample 4826801 | NCBI WGS metagenome assembly SKEO01 (sample SAMN11008807, study PRJNA524170) | human gut metagenome | biome: Human fecal sample; material: Feces; isolation source: fecal sample from pouch patient p3 | host: Homo sapiens | place: Israel: Tel-Aviv | collected 2016-02-25
GTTATGAACGGTTATTTTTTTGATATGGATGGAACTTTATACAATAACAAGTTCCATGAAGTGAGTGAAAAAACATTTAAGATGTTAAATGAACTACAAAGACAAGGGCACTTTGTGGCTTTATGTACAAGTCGTTGTCAAACAGAATTAAAGAATCTTCCTTCTTGTATGCGGAAATTTCAATTTGATTGCATGATCAGTGATGGTGGGGCTTTGATTTTGGATAGGCATAAAGAAGTTCTTGAAATGAATTGTATTTCTAAAGCCACAATGAAAACTATAGATTCTTTTTGTAAGGAACATGGTTTAGTGTATCGTTATAGTACAAGGAATGGAAATTATTTTGGTACGCCGTATTCGAAGTATGCACACGATATTTATTTCCATTTGTATTTAAATAGTCCAATATTTAAACCATATGAGAATGATAATGTACTAAATCTTCTTGTCTTTTGCGAAGGAAAAGATAAAGAACAATTTAGGCCTTTGATCAAAGATTTGGGTATTGTAGAATTTTTTGATTGTTTTGAGATTCGTGCTAATCAAATTGATAAGGCAACGGCTGTTAAAAAAATTATGGATTTTCATAAGTTTGATACAACATATTGTTTTGGGGATGGAACAAATGATGTGGATATGTTGAAAATGGCGGATGTTGGTGTTGCGATGGGGAATGCGTGTGATGCATTAAAAGAAGTTAGTGATGTTGTGATTGGAAGAGTGGATGAGGATGGCATCTACAATTTCTTAATGAGAAAATAAAAGCTGAATAGGAGGAGAATAAGATGGCTTATATTTTAGAGAATGATGTATTGAAGTTGGAGTGTACTCAAAAGGGTGGTGAAATGCTGCACTTAGTAAAGAAGAGTACAGGACGTGAAACATTATATCAAGGAGATCAAGGGTGGTCTGGAAGAAATCCTTCTTTATTTCCAATGGTAGGAAATACGTATACAAAGGATTATGAGATTGATGGTAAAAAATATGCGATGAAAAATCATGGCTTGATTCGTTATGCGACTTTAAAGGGTGAAAGTAAAGAAGATAAACTTGTATTTAGCTTGGATGCAAACGAGGAAACATTAGCTCAATATCCTTTTAATTTCCATTTTGAGATTGGGTATAAATTGGATGGAAACAAAGTATTGATCAATTATCATATTAAGAACAAGGATGAAAAGGATATGCCTTTTGGATTTGGTTTGCATCCTGGATTTAAGTTGGATGATGAATTTTCAACATATACTTTAGATTTTGAAAAAGAGGAAAACGCAAAACAATTGTTGCTTGATCCTAGCTACGAAAAGAATGTAGAATATCAGGATGTCGCATTTAAAGAATGGAAATTGTCTAGAAAAGATGTAAAGAAGTATGCGACAATTATTTATAAAGATTTAAAATCAAGTTTTGTGACTTTAAAACATGGAGATGATGAAGTTGTTCGTGTATCGATTGAGGGATATCCATATTTAGCTTTATGGACATATGATAGTGAATCGGATTTCTTGTGCATTGAACCATGGTATTCGCATGGTGATTTTGAAAAGGAAACACCGGATTTTTATCATAGAGAAGGAACTATGATTTTAAAACCAAATGAAGAATGGACTTGTTCATATTGGATTGAGGTGCTTTAAGAAGGAGAAATCCTTCTTTTTTAGTGTAAATTTGTATTTTTAAAGAACAAATTTGCACTTTTTAGTTTACTTTCATTCAAAATCTTTTATTTTAGTTAAAAATAGTTATAATGAAATTAGTTCAAAAGGAGAAAGAAAAATGTTCGGAAAAGAAAAATCAACTTGGGAAGAATTAAGTGGTATTTTTACTGCACAGGAAATTTACCAACAACCTGCTACTTGGGCTAAAACAATTGCTCAAATTAAAAATGAAAAGGAAGCTCTTAAAAAATTCATGGAACCTGTATTAAGTGATCCAGATTGCGATATTGTATTTACAGGTGCTGGAACGAGTGAATATGTAGGTAATGCTTTATATTCATACGTTAACCGTTATACTGGTTACCATGCAAAATCATATGCTTCTACAGATTTAGTAGAAACTCCAGAAAACTATTTATCAAGAAATAAAAAGACTTTATTGGTGAACTTTGGTCGTTCAGGAAACTCTCCTGAAAGTGTTGGTTCAGTACAAGTTGCTGATGAAGTATGTAAGGAAAATGTGTATCATTTATTCATTACATGTAACAAGGATGGAGCTTTAGCAAAAGCGGCTTCTACCCGTGATAATGCTTACGATATTAACTTGACACCAGAAACTCATGACCAATCATTTGCGATGACTTCAAGTTTCTCTAACATGATGTTGGCTGCATTATTATGCTTCCGTTTAGATGATATCGATGAAGCTGCAAAAGAAATGGAAAGTGTTATTGCACAAGGACAAAAATTTGTTGATGAAGGATACAAAGTATGCGAAGATTTAGTAGCCGACTTTGCTGAATTCAATCGTATTGTTTATTTAGGTGCAAACACATTGAAGGGTATTGCTCAAGAAAGTCAATTAAAGATTTGTGAATTGACTGCTGGTACTGTTACAACTACATTTGATAGTCCAATGGGATTCCGTCACGGACCTAAATCAGTTATTAATGATGAATGTTTAACGGTTGTTTATTTATCAGATGATGAATATCAAAGACAATATGAATATGACATTATTAAAGAAATGAGTGGACAACGTAAAAAGAATCGTTTAGTTGCTGTTTCTAGTCATGCAGATGCTGAAATCGAAGGATTAGTAGATACATTCATCAACTTTGATTTAGATGCACCAAAAGATAATATTTTCTTAGGATTTGACTATATTTTAGTTGCTCAAGTTATCGCATTATTTAAATCATTGAGTTATAAGATTACACCAGACAATCCATGTCCAACAGGAGAAGTAAACCGTGTTGTTAAGGGTGTAACTATTTACCCATATACTGCAAAGTAAAAATTTAGAGGAGACAGAAGAAGATGATAGGATTAATTGTTACTGGTCATGGTCACTTTGCATCTGGCTTAACTACAAGTTTAAACTTGATTGCTGGAGATGCAAAAGATTATGTTGCTGTAGATTTTGAGGCTACAGATTCAACAGATGATTTAGCAAAAAAATTAACAGACGCTATGGATTCATTAAAAGACTGCGAAGGAATCATTGTATTAAGTGATTTAGCTGGTGGTTCTCCATTCAAGACGGCTGTTGAAATTGGTTTCCCAAGAGGAAATGTAGAAGTTGTTGCAGGTACAAACTTAGGTATGTTAGTAGAAATCAACTTAACTCGTACTTTCTCAGAAGATGTACATGCTTTAGCTGAATCTGCATGCAATGTTGGAAAAGATCAAGTTATGCGTTATGTATTCCAACACATTCAACAAAACGACGATTTATCAGATGGTATCTAACAATTAAGCTAGGCTTTGGCCTAGCTTTTTCTTTTGTAAAAACTTTTCAAATGTTTGAAAATGCGGTATGATATTTTCACAAATGGAGGTATCTTATATGGATTATAAAGGAAGAATTGAGGCATCTATTCAAGAACATTTAGATGCATATATGGATATCGTAAAAACATTATACGATAATCCAGAAACAGGTTTTCAGGAGTATGAAACACAAAAGGTGTTGGTCAAATATTTGAAAGATGCAGGCTTTGATGTAAAGTCTAGCGTTGTGGTTGATACAGATTTTGTGGCTGAATATAAATCAGGTAAAGAAGGACCAACGATTGCCTATATGTGTGAATATGATGCACTACCAGAAGTTGGACATGGATGTGGCCATAACTTAATTGCTGGTATTGGTATTGCGGCTGGTGAAGCCTTGAAGAGTGTAATTGATGAAATTGGCGGAACCGTTCGTGTTGTGGGAACTCCTGGTGAAGAGAATTTTGGTGGAAAAGTAAAAATGAGTGAAGCTGGTGTCTTTGATGATGTAGATGCCGCTTTAATGGTACATCCAAGTACTGAAAATGGAGTTGGATCAAGATCATTGGCTATTTTACCTATCAAATATGAATTCTTTGGTAAGAATGCGCATGGATGTCGTCCTCAAGAGGGTCACAGTGCATTAGATGCAGCGATTAGTACATATACACAGATTTCAATGTTACGTCAATTTGTGACTCCAGGATCATATATTCATGGAATTATTCGTGATGGTGGTTTAGCTGCCAATGTAATTCCGGCTTATGCAAGTATGGAATATTATTTTAGAGCTCCTACAATGGCTTATTGTAAAGAAATTGCGGCTCGTGCTGAAGATTGTGTAAAAGGATCATGTGTTGCAAGTCAAACAACATATAAAACAAGTATGTATGAGTGTCCTTATGAAGATACAAAGATCAACTATACTTTAGCGGATATGTTGACAGAAAAGTATAAAGAACTAGGTGTAGAACAGATTAATCCAGTAGATGAAGTTCCATGTGGTTCCACAGATGTAGGAAGTGTAAGTTATGTTTGCCCTACAATTCAGGGAACGATTAAAATTGCCGATTGTACTGTGGCTGGTCATTCTAAAGAAATGGCAGCTGCAACAATTAGTGAGGATGGAAAAGCTGGATTAGTAACAGCGGCTACAGCGATTGCGTTAATTGGTTTAGATTTGATTGTTAAACCAGAAAGGTTAGAAAAAGCAAAAAAAGAGTTTAAAGAAGGGACATGCTAATAAAATGGACCCTGTAAAACGGACACAATAAAAAAAGTACATTAGTACCTAGTCCTGTTTTACAGGGCTTTTATTTTGTGTATTATGATAATTAAAGAAATGATGGTGATTATATGGGAATAAATTATTTCACAGATGAACAGCTAAAGGAATTGAAAAACAATCCTTATGTAGTCAAATGTTCTGCTAAAAACATAACGTATGCAGAAGAGTTTAAAGATTTATTTTGGATTGACTATCAAAATGGAATGCCGCCAATTGAAATATTTAAAAAATACGGATTTGATCCCTATGCATTAGGTGCTAAGCGGAGATCTAACTTTATACAACGTCTAAAGAAACAAGCTGCAAGAACAGATGGCTTTAAAGATACAAGAAGTACAAATAGTGGTAGACCTCCTGTCAAAGAATTATCTTTAGAAGAGCAACTAGAAAGATTAAAACACAAAAATATGGTTCTCCAACAGGAGAATGATTTTTTAAAAAGAGTGAGATTTATCAACAAAAAGCAAATTGTAAAACAATCGAAGAACAAACAGTGAGAGAAAAATATGAACTTATTGATAGAACGTTAGAATCCAATAAAAATGTTTTAACTGTTTCATATCTATGTCAATCAGCTGGTGTTTCGAGAAGTGGATACTATTCATGGAAGAAAAGAAAAAATGATCCATTATCTGTTTATAACAAGAAAGAAGAACAAGATCGTAAAGACTTTGATCTAATTTTAGAAGCTTATAACTTTAAAGGTTATGACAAGGGTAGGCGTGGTATTCACATGAGACTTCTTCGTATGGGAATTATAATGAATCATAAGAAAATATCAAGGTTGATGGATAAATTCAACCTGTTTTGTCCAATAAGAAAAGCCAATCCTATCAGAAGAATGGCTAAAGCGATGAAAACATCAAATTATACAGATAATATCTTAAACAGACATTTTGATGAATATGGTCCAGGATATGTATTGGAAACGGATATCACATATTTATTTTATGGTGCAAAACATTCAAAAGCATATCTGTCTGTTATAAAGGATGGATTTACAAAACAGATTCTTTCATATGTATTATCACCATCATTAGAGGAAGATTTTGTGCTAAAAACAATAAATCAACTGTTTAAAAAACATAAACATGATATCCATACAGACGCTTTGATTCATAGTGATCAAGGTGCACATTATACAAGTATGAGATTTATTGATCTGCTTAAAAGTCTAGAAATCAGACAATCAATGTCAAGAAGAGGAAATTGTTGGGACAATGCTCCTCAAGAATCATTTTTTGGACATATGAAGGATGAAATAGGTAAATATATAGAAATCATTTCTACATATGATGAATTGGAAAAAGAGATTGATAATTATATGTATTACTACAATAATGAACGTTATCAATATAATCTTGCCAAGTTGTCCCCAAATGAATATCTTGAATATTACAAAACAGGAAATTATCCTTTAAAACATATAATAGAAGAGCCTATTGAATATAAGAAAAAATTCAGTCTAGTAAAGCAAAATTTAGACAGAAATTTAACATTCAAAAAATTAACAAGTGTCATCGTTAAAATATCTCATCTCAAACAAACCATTGGATAACTTATTTATATGTTTTAGAATCAAATCAATATCGTCTTTATTCAATGATACATAGCCATGTTCATTCATCTTGGTAAAGATAACAGTTCCGCTAAATGTACTATCACAGTCACCTGGATATGATCTATAAATAATAGAAGTATCGTCACCAAAGATGCTCAGATCACTTACAAGAAGATAGATAGAAAGATTATCTTCAAATAGATAGTCACGATAATCAAAAAAGCCAAGTTCCTTTTTTATAAGTTTTGTCATTCTTTTTGTTACTAAAATTTTTAATTCATTATTTTTTATAATTACATATCTGCAATATTCTGACATAAAATATATCCTCCGGTATTTGACACCTAGAGGATATATTTATTTTTATTTAATTTTAAGACCTTTTTTATTTATTGTCCTTGACACAGGGGCCACTTTATTAGGATTTATCCTTTTATTATTTTCTTGTGATAATTTCATTTTCTTTATACAATAGTTGTATGCAGAATAAGAAAAAGAATCGTTTCTCAAAAATAATGCGTATTTTAATGATGGCTTTAACCAGTCTTTTAATTGTGCTCATTTTAATTATCATACTTATGGTTTCACGTATTCAAGGAACCGCACGTGTAGTCAATTATGCGGGATTAGTACGTGGAAAAACACAGCGTATCATTAAATTAGAAGATGCCAGAATGCCTCAAGATGATATGATTGCGGATGTCAAAGGCTATATTGAGTATTCCACGCACTCAGAGCCACACCGTCCAGCACTGAGAGCCACCCGTTCCATCATGTAGAGCCACCTAATCTATTAATCAGAGCCATTTATACACCTTCAGTTGTAAGATGTATTTGTAGAATGTTAAATTCTACAGATCTTGCGAATTGGAGGTGTTTTTTATATGCGAGATTTAAAACGAATTCTTGAACTTAGGTTTGAGAATCATTCCCAGCGTGAAATCGCTAGGATGCTGAAAGTGTCACGAAATACGGTTCGTGATGTATTTGATGCAGCAGATGCTGCAGGTGTCTATTGGAACACTGCTTACAATTTAAGTGAATCCCAAATCAATGAACTTCTTTTTCCATCAAATGGAATAGATGTTTCTTATGAACAGCCTGACTATGCATATGTGCATAAGGAGCTTTTGAAGGTTGGAGTAAGTTTGAAAATGCTTTGGAAAGAATATGTAGAACAATGCCAAAGTTCGCATAAGGTGTATCTAAAGTACAGTGCATTTTGCAGCAACTACTCAAGCTATGTAAAAAAGAACAAGCTTACAATGCATATTACACATAAGCCTGGGGATAAGATAATGGTTGACTGGGATGGTAAGACAATGAAGGTTCATGATCGTTCATTGAACCAGGATGTCACTGCTTATATGTTTGTAGCTGTGCTGCCATTCAGTATGTACTGTTATGTGGAGGCTTGCCCTCATATGGATTCTAAAAATTGGATCAATTGTCATATCCACGCATTTGAATATTTTGGTGGTGTATCACGTATTCTTGTTCCTGATAATCTTAAAACAGGTGTTATAGAACACAAGAAATATGAAGATCCCGTTTTAAATAAGTCCTACCAGGAAATGGCAGATTATTATGGAATGGCTATTATTCCTGCACGCGTTAAAAAACCAAGAGATAAAAGTGCAGCAGAAGGATCGGTATTCAGTGTGGCTACAACAATAATTGGTAAGTTACGTAACCGAACATTCTTTACTTTTGAATCTTTGAATAAAGCTATCTATATTGAATTGAACAAATTAAATAATGAAGAATTCCAAAAGCGTGAAGGCTCAAGAAAATCTGTATATATGGATGAAGAAAAAGATTTTATGAATCCTTTGCCAGAACATCCGTTTGAATTGAGTGAATGGAAAATGGCAACAGTCCAAATGAACTATCATATTCAGGTAGAAAAAATGAACTATTCAACTCCTTATGAATATGTTGGAAAACGAGTGGAAGTAAAACTAACAAAAGACACTGTCACTGTGTATTATAAAAAGAATCAGATCTGCCAACATAAACGCTTATATGGTCATCGCAATCAATATTCTACTAATGAGGCACATATGCCAAAGAACCACCAATTGTTCCAGTGGAATAAAGAACGCTTTATGAATTGGGCTGCAACAATTGGACCTTCTACTGTTGAACTGATCAATCTTATGTTTAGTCGTTACAAAGTAGAAGAACAAGCCTACAAGGGATGTTTATCTATTTTGAAACTGTCTGATAAATATTCGCAGGCAAGATTAGAAAATGCATGTAAGTTGGCGCTTTCTCGCTTATCTAATCCTACCTATAAGAATATTAAGTTGATTCTAGAATCAGGTCAAGATGAAGCAAAACAGGAACCTGAAAATACAATAAATAAAGAAGATACTACGTATGCATTCACTCGTGGAACTGAATATTATGGGGGTAAAAAGTAATGAATCAAGAAGTATATGAAAAATTAAGAGAAATGAGATTGCCTATCATGGCTGAAGAATATAAGAATCAGTCAGAAAATACGGATACACAAAATATGACTTTTGAAGAAAGATTGGAAGCCATGGTCATCAAAGAATATGATTCGCAAATCAATCACACAGTTAAGCGCTACATCAAAAACGCCAACTTCTATGATTCAAACGCCAATCTACAGGATATCAATTATAAACCTGACCGTGAAATCAATAGAGGCTTGATAGAAGAACTGAGTACAAATGAATATATCCAGCAGAAACTAAATATTATTTTGATTGGTGCATCTGGGTCAGGAAAGACTTGGATTTCAAACGCTTTTGGAGTTAATGCCTGTATGGAAAGATACAAAGTTCAATATATTCGTTTACCAGACTTGTTTCAGGAAATTGAAGAAGCAAAGATTCAAGGGCATTACAAAAAATATATGAAGAAACTTTCCAAAGTTGATTTATTAATTCTAGATGAATTCTTATTAACAAACATCAGTGAAGGTGAACGAAACGATTTATTTGAAGTGATACAATCAAGAACTGATAATAAATCAACAATCTACTGCAGTCAATGGGCTCCTGAAGGATGGCTAGGCAAATTAGGTAATGGTCCACTCGCTGACGCCATTCTGGATCGTATTAGAAACTCATCATATACAATTCTTTTAAAAGGCAGATCTCTTCGAGAGGATTATTCAAAAATCAAATAATTAAAAAGAGAGTCATTTCAATAAGTTGAAGTGGCTCTCTTCATGGATTTAGTGGCTCTGAGCAATGGATTGCATGGCTCTGTACAAATGGATTCAGTGGCTCTATTTTCATGGATTGGGTGGCTCCGCCACCATGGAATATTCATATATAAAAGGCCTTCGTTTTGGTAGTGAAGAACTAGATTTAGTATCTTTAGATGATAAGGCTTTTCAAGCAAAGATGGAAGAATTAGATGCGTATTTTGATACTTTAAAACAAGAGATTGATCTTGTACGACAAGTTGGTTATGAGAATACAAGTATAATTGAAAAGAGTGAAATATTTTTTAACTTATGTGATGTTGCGACAGGTTTAGCGGAATCGTATTCACAAAGAATTGCGACAAGACTTAAACAATTTGAAACTTTGACGGTTATTGATATTGTTATCTTAGTATTTATGATTTTGTATGAACTACTTAAAGCTTTGCGTTATGCAAAGGCGAATCGAGAATTAAAAAGCAAAATATATTTAGATGAGGCTACGGGTTTACCAAATAAAAATAAGTGTGAAGAAATTTTAACTTTAGAAGCTGAACAAAATATGGCAATTTGCGTATTTGATTTGAATAATCTTAGAATCATCAATAATCAACAAGGACATGAAAGAGGTGATTTATACATCCGTTCGTTTGCGAAAAGTCTTCGTAAAGGTGTGGATGAAAATCAATTTGTAGGTCGCTGTGGCGGTGATGAATTCATTGCTTTTTATAAAAATGTGACAAAGGAAGATGTAAAAAGAAATTTAGAAAATATCAAAAAAGAATGTGCTAAATGTTCAGAAATTCCATTAAGTTATGCAGCTGGTTTTGCGTATTCAAATGATTTTTCAAAATTAACAATGCGTGAACTTTTTTGTCAGGCGGATAAAAATATGTATATTGATAAAAACCAGGCAAAAATCAAAGAAGCAAAACAAAAACGAAATTTAATATTAAATGTGATTCAACAATTAAAAGAAAAAGGATTCAATTTTTCAGATTGCATTTATTGCGATGCGAAGACAGACGCATATTTTACTTTGCGTGCAAGCCATTCTTTCTTTTTAGCTGAAGATGGAAATTATTCGGGAGCAATCGAGCAAATTTTAAATGAGTTGTTTAATGAAGATAAAAGAATGGATTATCGAAATGTTTTAAATGTGAATAGTTTGAATAAGTATGTCACAAAGGATAATCCTATATTTGAAATACCATATTATCATCAAATGAATAATGCAGAATTGAAAGGTAAAATCATGGTTGTCTATTTGGATAGCGATGAGTATGGTAATCTTCACCATTTTGTGCTGGGCTTTAAAATGTATAGCGATGCGATTGAGATGGATGAAAAGAAACAATTGATGCTTTATTATGATCAGTTGAAACAATCCATCTTAGAGAATGCGAATTATATTGAAGCCTTAATGAATATGGCGCAATCTATTTTTTCTGTGAATTTAACGCAGAATCAAATTGATGGTATTTATGATAAA
>SKEO01003004.1_pt1 | contig 10916 bp, 10 predicted proteins | sample 4826801 | NCBI WGS metagenome assembly SKEO01 (sample SAMN11008807, study PRJNA524170) | human gut metagenome | biome: Human fecal sample; material: Feces; isolation source: fecal sample from pouch patient p3 | host: Homo sapiens | place: Israel: Tel-Aviv | collected 2016-02-25
GCCCCCCGCCCCCCCGCCGCGGGCCGCCGCGCCCGACGCCTGCGCGGCCGCCGGGGCCGCCTGGGGCTTGGCCGGGGCGGTCGCGCCGGCTGCCTCGGGGCCGCGCGCGCCTCCCTTTGGGGCGCCGAGGGCGGTCGCCGCCTTGCGGCTGCCTTGGGCTGCTTTCTTCGCCTTCCTCTGCCGCAGCCTTCCCGCGGCCTTCTCGGCCGCACGCCCCGCGTCGTACATGCCCGAGGCGCCCTCGAGCTCCTCCGAGTCGTCGAGTTGGGAGACGGCCTCCCGGGCGATCGCCAGCTTCGCCGCCTCGACGCGCGAGCGCATCGCGGCCGCCGCGCGCCGGTCGCCGGCGGGTTGGGACAATTTGTCCCCGAGCCCGCCTTCCGGCGCGTCGGGCCTGGAAGGGCGCCCCTTCGCCGTTGCGGCGGGGCCTCCCGCCTCGTCGAGCGGGCCGGCACCCTCCGAGACGTTTCCCAGGGCGTCGCGCTCGGTCTCCGCGACGTCGCCCGCGGTGAGCACGTCGCGGCGCTGCGCCCCGACCACCTCGAGCATCCCGCCGCCCTCGCTCGGGACGGCCATTCCTATTCCTCCGCCTCTCGCGCCGCCCGGCGCATCTCGCGCTCGGCGACCTCTGCGGGCTTGGTGTTCCACAGGTCGTAGAGCGGGCCTTTCGGGAAGTCGTCGGTGATGGGCACGCGGATCCCGGCGCTGATGAGCAGCCCCTCGCCGGGCTTGACGGCGTCGCCGATGTAGCCGCGCTCCGTGGCGGAGAGCTGGAGCATCTCCGCCCATGCGTCGAGGTCGGCGGTGGACTGCTTGTGCAGCAGGAAGAACTCGGAGTTGAGCACCATGTCGCGGGCCTCGGCGTTGGCCAGCATGTGGCTCGTGTTCTGGCTGATGCCGGTGCAGATGAGGCCGAACTTGCGCCCCTCGCGCCACAGGCGGGCGAAGTACTCGACCACCGTCGGATGCGCGAAGAGGCTCTGCACCTCGTCGATGTAGAGCCAGGTGTAGTTGGGGCGCGGCGGCGTGACCATCACGCGGTTGCGCACCATCTCGAGCGCCGTGATCATGCCGAACACGCGCATGTTCTGGCCGAGGCCGTGCATGTCGATGTTGGTGATGCGGTTGTCGAGCGCCACGTTGCTCTGGCCGTTGAAGAAGGAGAACGCGCCCTTCACGTAGCGCTCGTAGCGCAGCGCGATGCCGGCGGCCTCGGACTCGGGCTGAGCGAGCAGCGCCGCGTGGAAGTCGCCGAGCGTGGGCAGGCGGCCGTCCCTCGCGCACTCCCGGTACGCCTCGCCGACGCAGCGGGCGATGATCGAGCGGTCGCGCTCAGGCAGGCCCTCGCGGCCCTCGGCCATGAGCGCGCTCGAGAGCGCGAGCACCGCGTCGGTCTTGTACGCGAGCTTGGCGGCGTCGGCGCGGTCCGCGACGTCGGCGGTGTCGAGGGGGTTGAGCACCGCCGAGCATCCCGGGGCGAGCTCGACGTTCGCGCCGCCGAGCGCGCCGACGAGGTTGCCGTACTCGCCGGCCGGGTCGAAGATCACGACCTCGTCCTCGGGGTGCGCGAGAACGGTGTTGGTTATCTCGCGCTTGACCGAGAAGCTTTTGCCCGAGCCGGGCTTGCCGCACACGAAGCCCATGGGGCTCGCCAGGCGCTTGCGGTCGCACAGCACCAGGTTCCCGCTCTCCTTGGACTGCCCGTAGTAGCCGCCGCCCGCCTCGTCGAGGCTCTGGCTGGCGAAGGGCATCTGCATGGCCACCTGCCCCGTGGTGAGGTAGCGGCTCACGGTGACGTGGTTGTCACCGAGCGGGAGCACCGAGTTGAGAGCCTGGCGCTGCCGGAAGTGGAGCGGCTCGAGGCCGATCGTGCAGCCCTGCGCGACGCTCGTCACCTGCTGGACGCGGCGGTCGAGCTCCTCGAGGCTGTCGGCCCAGGTGTAGACGAGGCCTGTGTAGACGAACAGGCGCTCGGACTTGTTGCGCAGGAAGTCGAGCAGCTCCTCGGCCTCCTCCTTCGAGAAGCGCAGCTCGGGCGGCAGGATCTGGTAGTCGTAGCCCTTCTTCACGGCGCTCATCTGCTCGTCGATGATCTCCTTGTCCATCCAGTCGATCTGGCGCTTCACGAGCGCGAGCGCCTCGCTCTGCGCGATGGGCTGCACGTGCAGCGTCACGTTGAGCGGCAGCGGCAGGTCGATGATGGAGGCGAGGTAGGTCTCCTCGATGACCGACCCGAAGCTGCGCACCGCGAGCACCGCGCCGTAGCGCCCGTCGCTGCGGAAGCAGTCGGACCTGCCCTCGGGCTTGAAGTCGAGCGTGGAGGGCATGACGAAGTCCTTCGTGCGCGCGCCCGACGTCGGGGACAATTTGTCCCAGGAGAACTCGAAGCGCGACCCCGGGCGCAGCTGCCCCTGCAAAAGCTCGAGCCTCTCGGCGCCGTCGAGGGCGCGCGACGAGCAGCGTATGCGCGCGAGCGTCTGCTCCACGTCTCCCCGGATGCGCGCGAGCTTGGGCACCGCGGCGTCGACGTCGTCGGCGCCCACGGCGTAGGTCAGGTAGCGGTGGCGCACGAGGTTCGAGACGCCCTCGCGCATCTTGTCGTTGAGGATCCGGTTGTACTCTTCGGCGAGCCCGGAGGTGGCGCGCTCCCCGGGCTCGAAGAAGACCTTGCGGCCGACCTCGTCGGCGGGGATGGGCGCGTTCACGACCTGGAGCTGCACGTGGGAGTCCGCCGGGAAGTAGTTGAACAGCGAGCTCATCACGGTGAAGGCCGTCTCGCGCGCCTCCTTGCGCGCGGACTGGTAGCTGATGTCGGAGAACTCGACCGTCTGGCTGAACATCCCCGGCATCACCTGGGCGATGCCGTCCCTGTACATGGCGTCGTAGCCGACGTAGGCGGCCATCTCGCTCGAGCGGTCGCGCTCCCGGCGGCGCCTCTGCCGCTCGGCCTCCGCGCCCTTCGAGGCGTCCTTGCGCCCGCCCGTGCCGCCGAGGAGCAGCCCGAGGGTGCTCGGGCGCTTCGGCCTATTCTCCTTGTTGGTTCTTGCTCGGCTCATAGAGCTCGGCTCCTTTCTTCCTTGCCCTGCGCCTCGCGCGACGTCCCGGGCGGCCCGGGCGCGGCGAGCCCTCGGGGAGGCTCCCGGCGAGGCAGGGCTCGTACGCGAGCAGCTGCGGCGAGAGCTCGTGGGCCGCCAAAAGCGGCAGCAGCTCCTCGGCGCGCATGCCGAAGGGCCGCCAGAACCCGGCGAGCCAGAACGGCATGCTGCAGAGCATGATCGGGAAGGCCGCGTCCGCGACGTCGGCGTGCAGGCCCAGGTGGACGAATGCCGCCGCCCCGACGGCGCTGCCGAAGCCGAGCGACACGCATGCGAGCGTGCGCAGGCTCATCTTCCCGACGATCTTCTCCTCGTACTCGCCGATGTCCTTCTGCACCGGTATCCTGAGCGCCATCCGCGACGCCCCCTATGCCGGCAGCCAGGACGTGTCCAGCTGACCGAAGTAGACCGACGCGGCGATGATGATCGCGCCGCCGGCGATGGTGGATATGGCGGTCGCGATCTGCGGGCCGCCCTGCTGCTCCCTGATGGCCAGGCCGAGCGAGACCGCTCCCCACACGACCAGGAAGCCGCCGAGGAAGGTCACGCAGCCCGACACGAGCTTGATGACGTTTGCGAGCATGCTGCTCTCCTTTGCTTTCGGTTGACGATGTTCCTTGCTGTTCCTCCCCCGCGGCGGGGGAGGCCCGCGCCCGCCGCGGCCCCGTCACGAGTTGCCTTCCTTCTGCCTGCGGTACTCCGCGAAGTCGAACGGGCCGCGGCGCGCGGCCTCCTCGAGCAGGCGCGAGCGCGGGTGGCGCTCGAGCCGGTACTTCCGGTCCATGAGCGGCATGCACCCGTTCACGAGCACGAGCGCGTCCTCGCGCGGCATGCGCGCCACCTCGGCGGGCTGTATGAGGTCGCGCTCGGAGATGCCGCGGTTCACGGTCCGGGTCCAGCCGGCGCCCCGCGAGTCGCTCTGCGTCTCGCTCGCCACCGTCTGTTTGCCGGCCATCTTGCTGATCTCCTCGTTGGTCTCGTTCGCCTTTCCGCCCAGGTAGAGCAGCGTGTCGCAGGCGTTCACGATGGTCTCGGCGTTGTTGTCGCCGTAGGTCTCCTTCAGCTGCGAGAGAGACTGGGCGATCATCGAGACGGCGATGTTCCGGCTGCGGGTGACGGCGATGGTCCGCTCGAAGTCGGGTATGCGCCCGATGTTGGCGAACTCGTCGAAGACGAAGTGCACCGTCGTGGGCAGCGAGCCGCCGTGCGCCTCGAGCGCCTCGGCGCAAAGCGCGCTCACGGCTGTGTCCATGAGCAGGGCGAACAGGAAGTCGAAGGTCGAGTCGGTGTCGCTCATGGACGCGAAGAGCGCGACCTTGGCGCCCTCGTCGCCCATGTGGGCGAGGCCGAGCTCGTCTTTGGAGGTGAGGTCGCGGACGGCACGGATGGACAGCGGCTTCAGGCGGACGTTGCAGCTCGAGAGCATCGACTTCATGGTGTCGCCGGCGGCCACGCGGAACTCGCGGTAGCTCGCGAGCGCGAAGTCGTCGGGGGGCGCGGGCTCGCGGACCTTGACCCACTCCCACGCGCCGTCCTCCTCGGCGAAGCCGCGCAGCGATCCGCCCTCCGCCGAAGCGCCGCCGCGCCTGACGTAGCGCTCGCCGGTCTCCAGCTCGCGGAACACCATGTCGAGCGGGCTCATGTAGCCCGGGTCGTCGCGGGCGTCGGCGAGCGAGAGCAGCGTGAGCAGCCCGTCGAGGTTTCGGTCGGCAGGCTCGCAGTGCATGACGAGGTAGGCCGTGAGCGCGGTGTAGACCAGGCGCTCGGCCTTCTCCCAGTAGGGGTCGCCCTTGTGGTCGGCCTCGCCCTCGGTGTTGGCGACGATGCCGCGGGCGAAGCGGATGACGCCCGCCTCGTCGCGTATGTAGGCTATGGGGTTGAAGCGCATCGAGCGCGTGAAGTCGATGGTGTCGAACGCGCGGATCTCGTAGCCGAGCTCCGCCAGCGCGCCGCCCATCTCGCGGATGAGCGTGCCCTTCGGGTCGGTCACGAAGAAGCTCGCGTTGGCCTGCAGGAGGTTCGGCTTGACGTAGTAGCGCGTCTTGCCGGTGCCGGGTCCTCCAACCACGAGCACGTTGTCGTTGGTGTCGGTGGAGAGGTCGAACCTGCGGCTCACGAGGCGGATGCGCGCGTTGTCGGTGAGGATGATGTTGTTGTCGGGGTCCTTGGCGTCGCCGAAGGGCGCGATGTCTTTAGGCGTGGCCCACCTGGAGCTACCGTGCTCCTCGCCGTCGCGCCGGGCCCCCTTGGTCCCCAGTGAGCGGGCCCAGGCGATGAGCGCGCCGCACGCGCAGGCGGTCCCGGCGCACAGGGGAAGCGCCTCCGCGGAGAAGACGCGCCCCGCGCGGAGCGCCGCGGCCAGCGCGGCCGCCGCCTGCCACCTCATCTCTCGGGCCCCTCGATCTGGCGCGGGCCGCGGTCCCGGCCGGGGCCCTGGCTGTGGGCCCTCGACGCCTCGCGCGCCCGCTCGGCGCGCTCGGCCAGCCGCTCGGGCGCCTGGCGCCTCTCGGCTATCTCGGAGAGCCGCTCCCTTGCGCGCTCGGCGGCCTTTCCCGTCTCTTGCTCGAGCTGTCGGAAGGCCTCGTCGACCTCGGGGGCGTCCTCCACCTTGAAGAGCAGCCAGTCGCGGCCCCCGCCGGGGATGATGTGGTGCTCGACCGACGCGGCGCGCAGCTTGTCGGAGACGACCTCCTTGATCGTCGCGTACTCGGGAAGCCCCGAGAGCTCCTCGAGGCTGAGCTTCGCGTAGGTCGGCGCGCCCTCGGCCGCGATGGCCTCGGCGCGCCCGCCGGCGATGGTCCCGCGGATTCCCGCGAGGCGCTCGGAGAGCTCCCTCGCGCTGCGCGCCATTGCCTCGGCGCCGGCCTCCTGGCCGATCCTCAGCATCCAGTCGAGCAGCTTGCCGCCCGCCTCGTCCCCGTAGTCGCTCGCCATCCCGCGCCTCCCTTCCAGTCGAGATGAAAAGGGGCGCCTTCGCGCCCCGGTCGTCCCTATTCGGCCCCGACGGCCCTCTCGCGCGCCATTGGGGCGCGGGCTTCCTGCCCGGCGTGCGCGCGGCTCGCCTCGCGGGCGGACTCGGCGCGCTGCGCCAGCGGCTCGGGAGCCTTCTCGTGCAGATGGGCCCACTCGCCGCTGCGGCACTGCTCCGGCGTCGCCTCGCACATGTCGCGCATGGCGCGCTCGAACCGCTCGGGCTCCTGGGCGATGGCGCCGAAGCTCCAGCTCTCGAAGCCGGTCCACGCGTCGCCGTCGCGCTTGAGCGTCCACCACTCGTCGCCGCCGTTCACCTGCTGGATGAACGCGAGGTCGCGGTAGCAGAACCCCTGGCGTATGGCCCAGTTGCCCGAGCCCAGCGCCTCGCGGAGCCGGTCGACGCTGTCCGTGCGGGAGAACTCGTAGGGGTACTCCTCGAGGAACGGGTCGTCCTGCCAGTCGAAGCCGCCGACCTTGAGCCAGCCGTTCTCCTGGCACTTCTCCACGAGCCCGTCGTGCTCGCGGCCGGTTATCCTCTCGAAGCCGTCCATGGGCCCTCCGCCTTTCGTTTGTTGCTTGGCGGGCGGCGTCCTCGCGATGGGGGCACGGTGCGAGTCGGAGCAGGCGTGCGTGCTGGCGCGTCGGCGCCGCCCAAGACGTGTATAGCGATTTCGATTGCGGCGGCGACCGGGGCCGCCCGCGATGGGTCGAGCTGGGTCGAGCCGTCCGCGCCTCCACGGGAAGCGCACAAGCTAGCCGAGCCGGCGCCTGTCCCTTCCGCCCAGGTAGACGGGCCTGCAGGTCTGGGAGATCCTGCTCGCGATCGCCTCTGCCGTTACGCGCTCGCCGCGCCTCGCGAGCCTGTCCGCCAGCGCGCCCGGCGCGTAGTTCGACGTGACGATGGTCGGGCGCATGTCCTCGTAGCGCGCGTCGAGCACGCTGAACACGGTGCCGACGGACCATTCCGTCGCGTCCTCCTTGCCGAGGTCGTCGAGCACGAGGACGTCGCACTTGGCGTACCGCGCGACGGCGGCCTCGGTGCCGCCCTCGTCGAACGTGGCCTTCACGCGCTCGAGCATGCCCTTGGCCGTCGTGAAGGCGACGTCGTAGCCGGCCTCGGCGAACAGCCTGGCCATGGCGGAGGCGGCGTGCGTCTTGCCGGCGCCGACGCCCCCGTGTATGTAGAGCCCGGCGCCCCCGTTGCCCGCGAACGAGGCGATGTACTCGGCGAACTCGGGGCGGTCGGCCTCGGCGGCCCGGTAGCGCCTGGGGATGCCCGCGCGCGAGAGCGCCTTCTCCCGGCGGGCGGCCTCCTCCTTGGCGGCGAGGGCCGCGCGCCTGCGCGCCTCGGCCTCCCGCTCGCGAGCCGCGCCCTCGCACGGGCAGGGGGCGGCGGAGATCCAGGCGACCCTGCCCGCCAGCGCCGCGCCGAGCGGATCGAGGGCGGCGCCGCAGTGCGGGCACGCCCTCGGCTCCGGCTCGTCGAAGGAGAGCCCGGCCGCCCGGGCCTGCTCCAGGGTGATGAGTCCCGCTCGGTCCATCGGGCGCCCCTTCCTTATCTTCTGAAGTCCTTGTTGTCCCTTTTGCTTATTGGGTGGCAAATCGTCAGGGGTTTCCCTGTCATCTCGTCAGGGGTTCGGGCTGAGAACCCTGACGGTTCGTCACCCTTGTTCGCGGCGAACCCTGTCATTTCGTCACCCTTTCGCGCCGGGAACCCTGACGAACCGTCAGGGGTTGCCAGCGCTCCGGGCGGCAGCCTCTCGCGCACGATGCGGTACCGCTTGGTGGCGTGCCCGCGTGCCGGGGCGTGCACGCCGCACTCCTCGATGAGGCCCCGGTCGAGCAGGTCGCGGATGGCGCGGTGGACGCTGCGCTCCTGCACGTTGAGGAAGCGGGCCAGGCCGCCCTTGCTCTCGAAGTAGCCGCACCCGGCGTCGCAGAAGCCGAAGATGCGCGCGTAGACGAGCAGGGGAAGGCCGGAGAGGCCCAGGTCCGCCATCATGAAGTGCCGTACCGTCGTGAACTCGCGCGGGGAGGGGCCGTCGCGCCCCTTCGGGCCTGTGGCCGCCATCGGCGCTAGCCCCTTCTGGGCGAGCCGACGACGCTGTTGCGCTCGACCCATGCGACGAGCTCGTCGTGCAGCACGATGCCGTCGCGAGTCTTGCCGCCGATGTAGCGGATCGGGAACGGGTCGTCGGGGTCCTTGGCGAGCCGGTACATGGCGTCGCGGCTGATGCGCAGCATCGCGCACGCCTCGTCGGCGCCGAATATCGCGTTGGTCGATGCGATGAGCCTCACCTGGCTCCTGCTAATGCTCTTGGTCATGGTCGTCCTCGAGCTCCTTTCGTCTCGAGGCTCCTTCGCGTGCCCGGCCGCGGGCGGCTCACGGGGTGGTCGCCGCCGTCATTTGCGACGTGCTTGAAGCGGAGGCGCCCGATCAGGCCGGCCTTGCGTCCTGGGTCGCTAACATCCGTGCAGCGACGGACGAGATGGCGACTCGCATCGCTGACATGCTCATGCACATGGGCGGCGACTAGACAGGGCGATCCCTGCAACGGGCATTATTATCCGGGAAGCGTTTGATTGCGAGGCACGCCGGTTTGAGGGCCTGAGTCATTAGGCTCTCACAGGGGGACCGCGATGGTGGCCACCGCGCCGCCCGAGGGGCTGTTGGCGAGCGAGACGGAGCCCCCGTGGGCGCTCGCGGTCTCGGAGGCGGCGTGGAGGCCGAGCCCGTAGTGGCGGCCTCCGTCGCGCGAGGAGCGGGAGGAGTCGTCTGTGAAGAGGCGCTCGCAGCCGCGTTCGAGGGCGGCGGGAGAGAAGCCCGGTCCGTCATCGGACACCTCGATGACGAGGTGGCCGCCCTCGACGTCGCAGGAGACCGCCACGCGCGAGCGCGCGTGCTCGGCGGCGTTGACCACGAGGTTCGCGGCGGCGCGCGCCAGGGCGGTTCGGTCGAGCGGGGCCTCGGGCGCGCCCGCGACAGCAGGGCCCGTGGCCGCGTCGAGCGTCACGCCTCGCGCCCGGGCGATCTGGGCGGCCTCGGCGAGGACCTGCTCGCAGAGGCCGGCCGGCCGCATGGGGGCCCTCTCAGCCCCGCCGGACCCGCGCGAGGCCTCGATGAGCAGGCGCACGTAGCCGTCGAGCCTTTCGACACTGCCGGCTATGTCGCGCGCGGCGGCCGCGAGGTCGGCGTCTTTCTCGTCTTCCAGCTCCTCCGCCACGAAGTCGGCGTTGGCGCGCAGCACGGTGAGCGGCGTCTTGAGGTCGTGGGCGAGCGACGCCACCTGCTCGCGCTGCCCCCGCTCCGCGGCCCAGCGGGCCTCGAGCGACTCGGCGAGGGAGGTCCGCATGGCGTCCATCGCGGCGAGGACGTCGTTCACCTCGCGCACGTTGGTGCTGCCGACCGCGAAGTCGAGCTCCCCCGCGCCGACGCGCCCCGCCGCCTCCGCGAGCGGCGCCATCTTGCGCGAGATCACGCGGCTCGCGCGGCGCGCCACGAGCGCGAGCGCGAGCGCGCTTCCCGCAGCGGCGCCGACGAGCATGAGGTTCTGCGGGTTGGGAAGCAGGCCGGCGAGGTCGCGCGAGACCCACTGCGGCAGGTACTCGCTGACGAGTGCGCAGGCCCCGCCGCCCTTGAGCGGGAACGCGGCGTAGGTGAGGCCCGAGCCCCCGCCCTCGATCTCCACTGTGCCCGGATCCGCGGCGAGTGCCGCACGGGCCATTTCCGTCGCGTCCTCGAGCCGCGTGCCCTCGAGGTCTGTCATCAGCACGTTTCCGTCCTTGTTCAGGATGAGGTAGCGGTACGCCGTCGGCACGTCCTGCTGCCCGCCGACGCCGTCGCGTGCCAGGCCCTCCGCGACCTCGCGCGCATTGGCCGGCCCCCAGCTTGCCTCGTAGACGAAGCCCGCGTTGATCGCCGCGGAGAGCGCCATGAACGTGGCGAGCCAAGCCGTGGCGACCGCCGCGAACGCGTAGGCGAAGTAGCGCGCGATGACGAAGGAGAGCGGCATGCCCCCGCGACCTCGCGCCCCGGTCCTCAGAGCTGCCACTTGTACCCCATCCCCCAGACGGTTGCGATCGGATCGGCGCCGGCCTCGGAGAGTTTCCTCCGGGCGCGGCTGACCTGCATGGATATGGCCGCGTCGTCGGCGTCGCTCTCCCAGCCGAGCACCGCCTCGCGTATCTGTGCGCGGCTCATGACCTGCCCGGGGTGGCGGGCGAGGTACTCGCAGATGGCGTACTCGGTGGGCGTGAGCGGTACGGCCTCGCCGCCCACGGCGAGGCCGCGCGCCCCGAGGTCGATCCGCACCTCCCCGAAGGAGAGGGCGTGCGAGCGCGGCCGGCGCTCACGGCGTAGATGGGCCGCGACCTTGGCGCGCAGCTCCGTGGCCCCGAAGGGCTTGCGGACGTAGTCGTCGGCGCCCAGGCCGTAGCCGGCCACGGCGTCCTCCTCGGCCACGCGCGCGGTCAGGAAGATGATGGGCCCGTCGAAGTCCGGGCGGATCTGCCGCACGAGCTCGAAGCCGTCGCGCCCCGGCATCATGACGTCGCAGAGCACGAGGTCGAAGCGCGAGAGGTCCGTCCCCGGGACCGCCGTCGGGTCCGTTGCCTTGACGACTTCATGGCCGTCGCGGCCGAGAACGCGCGCGAGCGCGTCGAGGATCGCCCGCTCATCATCCACTGCCAGTATCCTCGCCATATTCGACCTCCTGAAACTCCCGTTGCATTGTACTAGCGCCGCGCTCAGCGGTCCAGAGCCCCGCGCGCAGCCGCGGGCGCCTCGGCCGCATCGCACGCGCGGTAGCGCACGCCCGAGCCGCCGCGCGCCTCGAGCTCGCGCCCGCC
>SKEO01003013.1_pt1 | contig 10888 bp, 10 predicted proteins | sample 4826801 | NCBI WGS metagenome assembly SKEO01 (sample SAMN11008807, study PRJNA524170) | human gut metagenome | biome: Human fecal sample; material: Feces; isolation source: fecal sample from pouch patient p3 | host: Homo sapiens | place: Israel: Tel-Aviv | collected 2016-02-25
GTTTAATAGTAAACGGAATGCTTGATTTATTCAAGTAAAATAATTGATTTCTAACCATTTTTTAACATTAAATACACAAATGTTAATATGCAAAATCACCTTTGTAAACATGCTCTTAAATTATATAACCACTTTTATAACTATAGTTATAATCTTAGTAACTAATCATTCTAACTCCATAATCGCATCAACAAACAATTTCTTAGTGAAATAGCCATTGTTGATTAAATATTGAACTTGTTTTAAATTAGAAACCATTCGATTATATTCTTCTTCAGAACAACTCTGAACAACTTGACTTGCTTCTTCTAAACTAGATACCACAAAGCCAATTTCTTTTTCCTTAATGAAATCTGCATTGGATAGATAGTCTGGAATTATAACCGGTATACCTGCAGACAAATAAGAAGCCAACTTATACGAACAATTCATCTTGTAGTAATCCCTTTCATCCTCAGGATTTTCTGAATTTCCCCAAACAAGGCCAAAACCACCTTTAGATAGTTGTAATAATAATTCATATTTATTTAACCAACCACCAAAATTAACATTTGTAGAATCCGTAATATCTTCTTTTCCAAACACATATAAAGGTGTTTCTTGATGCCAATTCTTTACAAAAGGAAATCTAGACGCTTCTCCTGTGAAATATAGTTTTCTTTCAAATTTAGGATCATGTAGACGAATATCATTTTTAAAATCCCACATCTTTTGAACTACATATTTCTCATTCTTAACACCATGTTCCACTAAACACCTATACATTTTTTCTGAAGGAACAACTAAAACATCACACTTATTACATATACTCACAAACTTATCCATCAAATAATAATTGGATTCAAACTGAAGTGGCACAATATCATGAATAAACAAAATAATTTTAGCTTGATACAACTTCATTCGATCAATTAATGAATCATCCCATTCCATCGCATTCCACGTGGGAAACTGAAAAATGACAATATCCCCTTCTGTGATTCCAGAAATCAATCCATCAAAACGAGCACTCATTTCATTCCAAGGCTCCCTTGAACTATCATATAAATATATTGGAAGTTCTACTGCATCTAATGGACTTAATATTTTTACCACTTCATTTTGAGCCATTTTCGCAACACTCCAATATACCTGATTCGTAATATTTGTTACATGTACTTTCAACTTCATCCCATCCTTACATTAAACATGTCTCTAAATACATAAAAAATGGACATGTCCACAACACATCCATTTTATCACACTATTCAATTAAGGTGACTCCCACTTTCCAGATCTGATTCAAGAAATTCAAATTCAATGTAGCCAAACGATTATGCTTATCATACTTAATAATATAATCATCCATATTTACAAGTGGACCTCTTGTCACATGAATATTATTGTTGAGTAATACACCATAAGACATACGAAGAATCTTCTTGTCATCCATCAACATCGTAAGAATACGAATCTCTTCATCAGTTAATGCAGAAATATCCTCTTTATATTTTAATTCATGAATAAAAACACTCTCCAAAGGAAACTTTCTAAAAATACGATCCACTTCTACCTGTGACAATTTACTCACCACAAATACATAGCCACCGAATAAAGTTCGCAATTGAATCTGTTTAGAACCCCTATGATAAAACTCCATCTTAGGACTAAACGCAAAAATACCCTCGTTTTCATTCAAGTATTTACAAACTTCCTCTTCCTTAGAACGTATGGTCAATAATACATACCAATGTTCATCCAAATTCATACGTAAAACCCTTTCATTTCCTATACTAAAAGTATAAGGTGGTTATTTATTTGTGTCAAATCTATTAAAACGGTAAATCAATCTCTGGTTCTTCCTCTTCTTCAAAAGTCGGTAAATTCTTTAAATCCAAATCATCCAATCGATTAAAGTCAAAAAATGGTTCTTCCATGAATGGATCCCAATTCATACAATAGCTATATACATAATTTACTTGTGCATCCGTTAAACCACTTAGTAATTCATCAAACTCTTCTTCCTCACGCAATTCATACAACCACTGTAAATCATACGCACTATGACCAGATTCCACCCACATTTCAACTCGCTCTTTCTCTTTCTTTGTGAGCTTATGCTTTTTTTTAAACTTCTTCAATTCATCCATACGGATTCTATATTTACTCTTCTTTTTCACACACCAAAAAATAAGGGTACACACTAAGTATACCCTAATATCTACTATAAACTTTTCAATTCTTCTGTAATAGCACGGATAGCTTCATCGACCTTAGAAGCATCCTTACCACCGGCTTGAGCCATATCTGGCTTTCCACCACCATTACCAGAACAGATTTGAGCCGCTTTCTTAACCAATTGACCCGCATGTACGCCAGCCTTAACAGCCTCTTTACCTGCACCAGATACAAAGACAACCTTTTCTCCATTTGTGTTAACGAAGAATACAACCATCTTGTCATCACTAGCCTTTAAGTTAGAAACAATATCCTTCAATGCACCTGCATCCATTCCAGAAACGGATTTAATCAATACATTGACTTTTCCAAAATCTTTAGCCTCAGTAGCCCACTCTTTAGACTTCAATGTAAAGATTTGGTTTTTCAAGTTATCGATTTCCTTCTGCATATCGTGCATAGTCTTATAAGCAGCTTCAACCTTAGTATCAATATTCTTAATACCCTTTTGTTTAGCACTTACCGCAATATTTTCCAACATATTGTGTTCTTGTGCAAAATCTTGGTAAGCCGCAAACTTAGTCTTAGCCGTAATACGACGAGAATCTGAACCAATACTTTCCTCACTAATAATCTTGCATAGACCAATCTGAGCTGTATTTTCTACATGACATCCCGCACAGAATTCCTTAGATACATCACCCATTGTTACAACACGAACTGTATCACCATACTTCTCATCAAATAATGCAGTGGCACCAGACTTTTTAGCCTCTTCAATAGGCATTACTTCTTTTGTTACTGGATATGCCGCACTAATATATTCATTCACAATACGCTCAACTTCAGCCAATTGTTCAGCCGTAACCTTTTCATAATGATTGAAGTCAAAACGCAAATATTCAGGACAATTATAAGAACCAGCCTGGTGAATATGATCACCCAATACCTTAACTAAAGCCGACTGCAACAAGTGCGTACAAGAGTGGTTCGCTGTAGTTGCCAAACGATCCTTCACATTGACTTCACCATGTAAAGACATACCCTTTTCTAATACACCACTATTGATTTTAACTGTATGGATATGCTGTTTATTACGCGTCTTTTGAACATCCAATACCTCTACTTCTACACCATCCGCAGTAAATGTTCCCTTATCGGCAACCTGTCCACCACTTTCGGCATAGAAACAAGTTTCATCTAAAATGATCATACCTTCATCTTCTAAAGAATCAACCATCTTACCCTCAGCATTAAATAACGCAATGATCTTACCATCACAAGTTAAGTGATCATAACCAATAAATTCACTAGGTTCATTGAAGTTCATCAATTCTTCATTTTGAGACGCAAAAGAATCCTTTACATTACGCGCATTACGAGCACGCTCTTTTTGTTTGTTCATTTCTGCATCAAATTCATCACGACTTACACTGATTCCACTTTCCTCGGCAATTTCTTGTGTCAATTCAAATGGGAATCCATATGTATCATACAATTTGAAGACAACTTCACCACTAAGCTTACCATCCTTGGCCTTGCTGATTTCTTCGTCTAGTAATGCCTGACCAACCTTTAAAGTCTTCTTGAAAGTTTCTTCTTCCACCTTAATCAACTTCTGGTTAAACGCAACATGCTCCTGCAAGTATGGATAGAAATCCTCCATTAAATCTGCAACAACAGGAACTAGTTTATATAAGAATGGTTCATCCAAACCTAATTTTAAACCATAGCGAACTGCACGACGAAGAACACGACGAAGTACATATCCACGACCACTATTTGAGAAGTTAGCACCATCACTCAACGCAAAAGTCACGGTACGAACGTGGTCCGCGATAACACGGTAAGCCATCTTATATTCACCTTCATAAGGATGTTTCGCCATAGCTTCTGTTGCACGAATAATAGGCAAGAATAAATCGGTATCGAAGTTTGTTTCTCCATCCTGAACTAAGGCAACCAAACGCTCAAGACCCATACCTGTATCAATGTTCTTCTGAGGAAGTTCCTTATAATCTTTACGATCAATGCTTGGATCACAATCATATTGAGAGAATACGACATTCCATACTTCTACATAACGATCATTTTCCATTTCATCAAAGAATAATTTTTCTCCCAATCCCTCAGGATCATATTTTTCTCCACGATCAAAGAAAATTTCACTGTCAGGTCCACCAGGTCCCTTACCAATTTCCCAGAAGTTATCATCTGTCTTTAAAATATGACTAGGATCTACACCACAAATTGTAGTCCATACTTCATAAGCACGCGCATCATCTGTATATACAGACACATACAATCTGTCCTTATCAATACCCATCCATTCTTCGCTTGTTAAAAATTCCCATGCGAATTGAATGGCTTCATCCTTGAAATAATCTCCAATTGAGAAGTTTCCTAACATTTCAAAGAAAGTGTGGTGACGAGCCGTACGACCCACATTTTCAATATCATTCGTACGAATTGATTTCTGCGCATTCGCAATACGATTTGAAGCAGGTTTTTCACTACCATCAAAATATTTCTTCAAAGCCGCAACACCCGCATTGATCCATAATAATGTTGGGTCATTGTGCGGAATCAAACTTGCGCCCGGCTCAATCATATGTCCCTTAGATTTAAAATAATCCAAGAACATCTGACGAATCTGATTACCAGTTAATTGTTTCATCTTTTCTTTCCTCCAATAAAAAAACGCTCCTATTTCTAGGAACGTATAATTACGCGGTACCATCCTAGTTCATTTTTCAAAATTGAAAAATGCCCTCAATTCACTCGTTAACGCCGACTACGTTTCAACTCCAAAGTAGCTTCAAATTAAAATACCCGAAGAGCTTTCACCAAACGCCCTCTCTCTATACACAAGAACTTTTAATCCTACTTATCTTCTTCACTGTCGAATCGATAAAATTTTAACACTCTTTCCATATTTCTGCAAGACGAATCACACCATCTAACATCAATTCTTTACTCATACTCGCAAAAGACAATCCAATACGCCCATTTAAAATACTAATAGCGACACCATTCGATTCACACAAATCTCGAAAGCGTGATACATCCACATCTAAATTTAACCAATACGCCATATACGTCTCATCCAAAATATACGAACAACCCATATGCGTATCAATCAATTCCTTTAAATACAAATGCTTCTCCTTATACTCACGAATCAGTTTCCTTAAATGCTTCTGCAAATACCCATCCACAATATACTGCGTAAAAGCCATCTGCTCAATTTTACTCGTCGTTGGACCAAAATAAGAAGCACTATACTTACGCATATACTCCTCATTTAAAATCATATACCCAATACGAAGACTCGGTAATAATAGTCTTGAAAACGAAGAAAAATAAATCACATTCTTACTTTTTGAACACAACGAAGTCTTGATTTTAGAAGCATACACAAGCTCCCCATTATAATCATCCTCAAGAATCAAAACATTCTCTAAAGAAACCAATTCCTCACGAACTCTTTCACTCATAGATTGCCTATCCGACGTAAAACAAGTCGTATTCACATAGACAACATCCACATTCAATCTTTTAATATCCTTCACAAAAGAATTTGGATTTAAATATTCAACATGAAAACCATACGACAAAAACACCTGCTTAGCCTGATCATCCACTAAAGTACTTAAACCAATCACCTTTGACTTATCCAACATCCCACAAAATATATACAACAAAGACTGATAGTTGGAACCAATCACCATCTGCTCTGGAAAACACAAAATATTCCGATTCTGATACACATACTTACATAGAGCCTGTCTTAATCCATACTCCCCCTGTGCTAGACCATAACTTGACATCAAACGCTTATCATTCAAAACACCCTTCATATATCGTTTCCAAATCGTCATTTCAAATGAATCAAAAGAAACCGATTGAATTCGAAAATCATAATCATACGATTTTTCTTTGTGACTCGAAGAATAATCCAAAATTTCCTGATGCAGTAAGATACGCTCCGGATTCATACTCACCACATACCCTACTTTTTCTTGACTCGAAATAAACCCATCCAAAACCAACTTATTATATGCATTTTCCACCGTGGTCTTAGACACATTCATCTTCTTTACACATTCACGAATCGAATCCACACGATCCCCATACTTTAAGATTCCAGAAAGTATCGACTCTTTATACAAATCATAAATTACTTGATATTTCTTCATGCAACTGTCCCCTAATTATTTTTTATAATTGTATATTTTTTTATATACAGAAACAAGTATAATAGTCACTAAGTTACAGAAAGAAGGAAAGATTATGAAAAACAAACAAACATATGAAATCGTACTAACAGGACTAGGTATGGCACTTGTATTTGTCGCAACCATGTTCATCAAAGTACCAAACGCATTAGACGGATACTTCAATCTAGGAGACGGATTCATCCTATTATTCGCAAGCTTTTTAAATCCATTTGAAAGCTTCTTAATTGGCGGCTTAGGAAGCGCACTAGCCGATGTAGCCGGAGGATACGGACACTACTTCTTCTTTACTCTAATCATCAAAGGACTAGAAGGAATCGTAGTATCCCTACTTATGAAAAACTACTCTAAACCGAAACAAATCACAAGCTACGTATTAGGATCTGTCATTATGGTATTTGGATACTTCATTGCTAAATACATATTAAAAGGAAGCTGGATCGTAGCCGCAAGTGAAATCCCAGCCAACGTAGTCCAAGGAGTTGCAGGAATTGTGATTGCACTTATTGCCTATCCAATGGTAAAGAAAATCGTACAAGATAAATTAAACTAAAAGAGAAATCAAAATCGATTTCTCTTTTTTATTTACATCGAACTGTCACTCTATTTTTCGCATCCAAAGTACACGTAAATAAAGTCAAAGGATAATCCGAAGAAGTCATATCCTCAACACTATCTGGCGTTAAAGACTCAACCACTGCAACATGATACACAAATTGATTTCCAAGTGCATCCGTAAATACGACCTTACTACCCGGATCTAAACTATGGATTCTTCCGAAATGAAACCAAGAATTATGTGCCGCAATCACCATATTCCCCTTATATACACTACCCGAATATCGACAAGGCGCCAATTTCATCAAATCATACGTAAACTCACTCGTAACCGGAAGCTTAATGTCCAAAGAAGGAATCTCAATCGTTCCAATACAAGATAAACCATCCAGTTCTACTTCAGGCATATCCATATCTGGATCAATCCATATATCTGGATCCAAATCATTTTTTAAATTATAGGCAGCCAATATATCTTCTTCACTCTTTCTAGCCCGAAATGTATCATACACATTAAACAAAGTGAGTCCCAAGGCAAGTACAACACAGATACAGCCAATATGCTTTAAAACTTGCTTACGCATATACATCCAAGTTCCACAAACAATAATACGGGTACAGGCCACCACAATTGACCTGTCAAAGGAAGATTTGATTCCGATTTCTTAGAATCCACAACCTTATTCAAACTATTCTTTAACACAATATGATCCCCTTCTCGATAAGAACTTACACTATATCCAGAAGGAACACTTGTCTCAACACAACTCCACCTCATATCACCCGACAAATCTTTCCAAGCATATGTCCAATGATTTTCTTCACTTAATACCTGATGATCCACAACCTTGCCATCGCCAAGTAAATCTACACCAATAAAACTTGGACGATTCTTCTTGTCATCATCTTTCCATACTTTTTGAACACGCAAAGAAGTCGTTTCAACTCTAGGCTCATACTTTAATTCAACATCACAATCTTTATCCACATAAACAACAGAAACCGACATTGTATAATCCGCATTATCTAAAGCCTTCACTAAATAAACACCTTTAGTTAAATGAGAAAATAAAGCCTTACCATCTGAATCTGACTTAACTTCATCATCCCATTCAATATTGTCACGATCAATATAATCGCCAAGAATATTCCAATCCTTTGAAACCGAATAGGATTTAAAAGCACCTACCAAATTATAATCCGCATCCGCCACACGATATAAACGAACATCTATATCCGAAGCTGGACAAGTCACTGTTAAACTCGAATAATCACTTGCGAAAACAGGAGTACATACAAGAACAAAAAGAAATATACACAATACACTACGAATTATTTTTTTCACGTTCTCTTAACCTCCATATCTTCGAAACAATAAAACCAACCAACAATAATACAACACCAACACAAGAAGCCACCACTAAAGTATCCACTCGAGCTGCATCTGAAGTAATATTCGATTCATCATACAAATGATCCACCACACGATGACCACGAACCATCAAACGCTGCGTATTAATCCCATACGGCGTACACGTAAGTAACGTACAAAGATCTTTACCTTCTTCAATCTCTAAAGGACCATAATCTTCAGGCTCTACAACCGAAATCTTATCCACCTCATACGCCAAAACCTTGCCATACACATGCAGATAAAATAAATCCCCCTTTTCAAGACGATCAATATCCGTAAACAAACGAGCACTCGGAAGCCCTCTATGACCAGAAATAACACAATGCGTACTACTACCACCAACAGGAAGCGAAGACCCTTCTAAATGACCAACACCCACCTGTAAAACAGAATCATCCACACTATGATAAATAGCTAGCTTACAACGAATCTCCGGTATCGTGATATATCCCATCATACCCGTACCATCCGCATTTAATAGACTTTTATATAAGCTAAGTTCTGAATCACTAGGAGTAAAACGACCCGCATTCGATAATAATGTTTCATTATATGCCGCAGCCGCATCTATCGCAGCCTGCCTATCCTGATCATCCATCTTCTCTATCTTCTCAGAATAATTCGCAACAACAGCCGTTTGATGTTTAGAATTCCAATAATTACTCACTGTTGGATACAACAATAAGGAAAGGCCCGTAATAAAAACAAGTATCGCAATTATAGTTGAAATATGTTTCTTCATTTTACAACCCTCTCCCTATTGTTGTATGAAGGGGAAACAATAAGTTCCCCCATACAACATAATTTAATTAATAAATCAATTATTTAGCTTTCGCTCTTTTCTTATTAGCCAATACAATACCTGATCCTAGTACTAGTGCTCCACCAATCAAATAGATTAGTGTTGTACCCATACCACCAGTAGAAGGTAGGATTAATCCTGTCTTATTTTCTACATCTACTTGTGTGACATACCCTTCTGTGCCTTCCACTTTAATCTGTTTATTACCATTTTCATGAGAGATAGTAATCTTAATTGGTTTTGTTAATTTGTTATAGCCGTTTGGAGCCTCAATTTCTTTTAGATGATATTCACCTGCAGCTAATCCTTTAATAACTAAGTTTCCATTTGCGTCAGATGTTAAACTATAATTTTCATTATCAGGAGTATAAATATATTCATTTGTTGTATTTTCTTGCTTTAACGGTACAATTTCTGTGCACGCGTCATTTTTATACAATTTAAATTTAGCTCCAAGAAGTCCGACTCGAGCATTATCACTTTTTTTTGTATATTTCCAAACTGGAACTTTATATGTAAATACACTAGTTTCATCTTCTTGAGTTTTCTGATTATTACCATAATTTAGATATGCTGTGTTGTTAATAGCTTTATCCATTGGTGCATCTTCAGTAACCGTAGCATGATATGTTAAAGTAATAATATCCCCTTCATCAAGTTTTTGAATAAATGAATCCTCAAATTTTAAAGTAAAACTATTCTTTTTTTCGTCATCATAATTCAATTCAATTTCTGAGTTTGGATCTGGGCTTAAATAGTTGGGTTTTCCAGTCCCATTATTTTTATCATGATTTGTAGAAACTAGAACTTGAGGCTTGCCTGGTGCTAAATTAGATTCAAAATATTTTAATCCTGGATCAATTTCATCGTGGAAAACATAACTTTTCGCACCATTTCCTACAGTTATTGTTACTTCATAATTAACCGTTTCTTCAATATTTACTGTTTTAAGATCAACTAGTTGATTAGCATCATGATCGATTATTTTTTTAACTACAGTTGGTGCTGAGTATTTGATTGAAATTGTTTGACTTGGATTTGTCGTTTTCAAACTACAAAGTGCACCAACAGATGACTCAACCAAATAATAACCTAAAGGTAAGTTTTCAAATGTAATAGTTTTATCTACATCAGGAGTTTGTTGCTCATCTGCTTGAATTGATTTATTACTTGTAACTAAAGCTAATGCAGCTTTCGCAATTTCTGCACCATTAGTAGTTTTTGCAGTAACGTATTTTCCGTCAGTTACATCAAAGAATTTACTTCCCTTTTCCTCTGCATTGTCATCTACAAACTTTTTCCATTCAGTTGTGTTATTTCCTTTTTGCTTATATGTATATGAATAATTTCCTTCTTCAGGTTTCCCATCTGTGTAGTTATAACTATCCAAATCTAAAATTCTATAAATTTTGTAAGTTTCATTAGCTTTTGCATTGTCAATTGTAATGCTACCTTGACTATTATTAACGGCACCATCTGCCTTTGCGTTTGTGCTTAATGTGAATACCATCATGAACGCAAACATAATGGCAGCAATTTTCTTAATTAGCTTCATTTCTTTCTCCTATTCTTTGATTTGTCATTTAAATGATTCTTTTTATTTATATTTGTCAGAACTATCAAGCTTGCTAAAACCAACATCGCGCCTGATATTCTGTAAAGCAGGGATCCATACCCACCTGTGGAAGGTAGTATTTTAGTACGGCTTCTATTTGTAAC
>SKEO01003039.1_pt1 | contig 10798 bp, 5 predicted proteins | sample 4826801 | NCBI WGS metagenome assembly SKEO01 (sample SAMN11008807, study PRJNA524170) | human gut metagenome | biome: Human fecal sample; material: Feces; isolation source: fecal sample from pouch patient p3 | host: Homo sapiens | place: Israel: Tel-Aviv | collected 2016-02-25
CGCCAGCGGCCCGGGGCCTTTTGGCCCCGGGCGCTGCCAGCGTGCCTAGCGCTTACGGATACCCCAGACCAGGGCTCCGACGCCGGCCATGGCGATAACAAATGCCATGAGCAGTGCGGCGGCCTGCTGGTCACCCGTGGTGGGTAGGAAACCCTTAACCGTCTTGACGATGTTCGTCACGGTCTTGGGCGTGCCGGGATCGGGCATCGGCACGGGCGTCTCGGGCTTCTTGTACGCGTTGTTGAACACGATACCCTCGACGCTCTTGTCGCCCTTAGTATAGGTAACGCTCGCCTTGAGGTTACCCTCACCGTCGTCGACCACGTTGACGGTCGCGGTAAAGACGGACTTGTCATAGGTCATACCGGCCTCGTCGCCCTTGACCTCGCTGATGGTGTAGACGTGCGTACCGGGCTCGTCGTACTCAAACTTGTCAAAGTTGATCTTGCCGTCGGCATCGTTGGTAACCGTAGACTCGATGTCCTCGCCAACGAGCTTAAAGCTAAACTCGTCCTTCTTGAGTTCGCGTCCCTCAAGCACCTTGATAGCGCCGATGGAAACCTGCGCAGGCATGGCGTGATACTTGTTGGTAAAGCCAGCCGACTCGGTGGTTCCCTCGAGCTTGTGCGTCGCGGTCAGCGTGCCGTCGCCGTTGTCGGAGACGGTGGTCACGACGGTGTAGGTCGTGCCGTCATAGGTGACGCCCTTGTACAGGCCGAGCGCGTTGGGGCAAGCCTCGCGCAGCGTGTACGTGTGCGTGCCGGGTGCCTCGTAGCGAATCGGGCTCAGCGTCACGGTGCCGTTAGCGTCGTTGGTGCCGTTAGCGACAACCACGTCGTCCTCGAGCAGCTCAAACGTGAACTCGCCTGCTGCAAGGTCGCGTCCAGTCAGGCGCTTGACCGTCTTGACCTGATCGGTCACGGACGAATCGGTAGGTGCCACGCCGTAGGTGTTGGAAAACGTGAAGGCAGCACCGTCGTCGCCTTCGCGCTTGACGCTCAGATGCCCGGCACCGTCGTCAGACACGGTGTAAGAAACCTTGCGCGTGGCGTTGGTGTCATTGGTCACGCCAGGGGCACTACCGGACTCGGTCACCGTGTAAGTAAAGGTGTGCGAGCGCGGAGCGGTGGGGGCTGCGGGCTCGGGCTCGTCGCTGGGCTCGTCGGCGTTGGCATCGGTGTCGGCCTCTTCAGCCTCTGCCTCGTCGGCCTCTGCCTCGTCGGCCTCTGCCTCGTCGGCCTCGGCTTCGTCAGCTTCGTCTGCCTCGGCCTTATCGGTCGCATCGTCCGTCACGCCCAGAGCGCGGTTGAGGTCCTCGAGCGTAAAGTGAATCTTGCCAAAGTCCACGTTGCCAGCCGCGTCGTTGGTTGCGGTCGTGCGCTCGGGCATCGGGGCACCAGCCTCGTCGGCGGTCACGGTAAAGGTGAACTTGCCCGTGATGTCAGCCGGGGTCAGGCCCTCGGCAGCTTGGAGCTTCTTAGTGCCGGTGAGCGCGGCATCGACGGCTTCGGCGCCGTAGACGTTCTCGAACAAGGGCTCGACGCCGCCGTAGTCGACCGTCGCCGTCAGGGTACCGTCACCGTTGTCGACGACGATAACCTTAAAGCCAAAGCTCCACGTTGTAGCGGAAACGCCATTCGGCAGCCCGAATAAATCTTCGTAGGCCGTGTAGTTAATGGTCCAGGCAAGCTTGCCGTCCTTATCGGTACGATAAGCAAGCCCAGCAGCCTCAAGATTAGCAAGCATCTTAGTGTCGTAGTGCAGCGTATCAAAGCTCACGTGCCCGCCGATATTGGGCTTGAGGTTTTCGTATGCCACAAGCTCACCCTGATAGGCGATGCCGAACCAGAACTCGCCGTCGGCCATCGGGCGACCGGTCAGGGTCTTGGTGGCGACAACCTGAGCAGCGGTACCACCAGGCGTATTGGTCGTAGCGCTGTAACTGTTGTGGAACGGGACCAGGGCACTCTCGACCTTGTTCTCACCGCTCTTGTGGACCGTCGTATGCGTACCCTCGGGACCACCGGAAACGGTCGTCGTAGCAGAGAGCGTACCGGCGGTGTCGTCGGCGATGGCGATCGTCACCGTGCGTACGGCGTCATCGTAGGTGTAACCGGGCTGGCCGTCGTTCTTTTCGGCCACGGTGTACTTGAAGGTCTTGCCGGCGTCAGCCTGCGTAAATTTAACCTCATGACCAGCCAGAATGTCGATCAGTCCGACCGTTGCCTCTGCCGCTTCGGGGGACTTGAAGCTGTTGGCCCCGGGCAGCAGGCCAAGCGCGTTGGCCGAGGCCTCGTCGGCAGGCGTCACGGTAAACGTGAACTGACCCTCGGTCATAGGACGTCCGGAGAGGCTCTTGCTGAGCTTGAGGCCGCCGGCCGCGGTGTAGTTAAGCTCAGTGCGGTACGTGTTGGTAAAGCGTCCGCTTTCCTTCTTGGTGACGTTGGCGATCAGCGTGCCATCGGCGTTCTCGGTCACGGTCACTTCGGCGGTCGCGACATGCGCGTCATACGTCATGCCAACCGCGTTGCCCGCGTTCTCGCGGATCTCGTACTTATAGGTTCCGGCAGCCGTGTAGCGGATCTTGCCGAACTTGATGGCGGCGATGCCGTCCTTCGCGTCCTTCTTGCTCACAGTTACGGTTGCGGGATCGGGCAGCGGGGTGCCCTCGGGAGCGGTGATGGTAAAGCTGAACTTGTCGGAGTCCGTCCAGTCGCGACCGTCGATGGCCTTGCTCAGGTCAAAGTCGAGCTCTGTGTCGAGCGGGGTCACGCTGTAAGCGTTCTCGAAAGTTGCAGCCTTGACGTCGTCCTTCAGGACATGCTTCGCCTCGAGCGTACCGTCGCCCTTGTCGGTGATGGTGGTCTCGATGGCGTACTCGGCATCGCTGTAGGTGACGCCTTTGCTGGTGGTTCCACCGTTGACCTCGCGCAGCGTGTAGGGGTGCGTGCCGGGCTTGGTGTACTCGATGGGGCTCATCGTGATCTTGCCATCGGCGGCGTTCTTGCCGGTGGCAACGACCTTGGCGTCCTTGCCCTCGCCCTCGACGAGCTCGAAGGAGAACTCGCCGTCCTTGAGGTCGCGCCCGGTCAGGACCTTGGTCGCGGTGATCTGGTCGGTGACACGAGACTCGATAGGCGTCACGTTATAGGCATTGGTGAACGTAAAGGCCGCGTTGCCATCCGGCTTGCGGGACACCCTCAGAGTACCCTTGCCGTCATCAGTCACGGTGAAGGAAACCTCGTGCGACAGCTTGGCGTCGTTGGTCACGCCAGCAACCTTACCGGACTCGGTCACGGTGTAGGTAAAGGTGTGCTCGCGCTTCTCGCGCTTCTCGGGCTTCTCGCCCAGAGCCTTGTTGAGGTCGTCGAGCGTAAAGGTGATCTTGCCAAAGTCGACCTTGCCCTTGGCATCATTGGTCACGCTCGCGTTCGCGGGCATGGGTGCGCCCTCTTCACCGGTCACGGTAAAGGTGAACTTGCCGGCAATGTCAGCCGGGGTCAGGCCAACAGGAACCAGCAGATTCTTCTTGCCCACAAGCGATGCCTCGGCAGACGCGGCAGTGTAGGCGTTCACAAACTCGTTGCCGGTATCGCCGTAGACAGCCGTCGCCGTCAGGGTACCATCGCCGTTGTCGACAACGGTTACACATGCGTCAATTGCCGGCACGGTGGCGCTCACGCCCGCAGGCAGCTTGCCGGTCTGCTCGGCAGCAATGTAGCGAATGGTCCACGTGGGCTTGTCTGAGCTAGCGTCAAACGACGCCTTGTCTTCCTTGACCAGCTTGGCAAGCGACTCGGTCGTGTACGTCAGCGGACCGAACTCAACCTTGCCACCCTTGTTGGTTGCATCCAGCAGAACCTCGTCGTGCCCCGCATAGCTCAGCGCAAACTTAAATTCGTCATCGGCCATCGGGCGCCCTGTGAGCGTCTTGGTAGCCTCAAGAGTCAGCGGGATTTCCGTCTTGGCGCTATAGGTGTTCTTGAACTCGGGCTCGCCCGAGATCTTTTCAACGTCAGCCTTAAGCCCACCCGTGGCCTTAACCGCCACGGTCACCTTGAACGTGGCAACGTTCTTGCTGTAGGTGATGCCACCGGCGTCGCCCTTGACCTCGCGGACCTCATAGGTGTACTCGCCCGGCTTGTTGAAGGTGATCTCGCCGAAGTCAATGACAGCCTTGCCCTTGCCGTCCGGGTCGGGTTTGTGCACGGTCGTGTCCGTGGATGCAGGCATCGGAGCGTCATTCTTGGGCGTCGCGGAGAGCTCAAACTTAAACTCGTCCGCATCCGTCCAGCTGCGGCCCTCGAGCACCTTGGTCAGGCCAAAGCTGGCCTTGGTATCCACCGTTGTCGGCGTCACGTTAAAGCTGATCTTGCCGTTGTTGCCCAGGTAGGAATTGACATGCGTCGCGGTCGCCTTGGCGGACACGTTGTTCCACTTGGGGTTGAGAACGTCGGTCGCGGTACCAGTGCTGTTGCCGCCCACGCTGCCCTTGGTGGTGTGGAGCTCGTCGATAAAGGCTAGGCGCGCGGTTCCCACGCTAAACGAAAGGTTGCCGTCCTTGTCGGCAACAATAGCACCGTCAAACTTGGCAGCGTCGCCGCCGATAAACTCGATGACGGCAGTGGCGGGCTTGGCCTCGCCGTTCTCGCCCTGCTCCTCAAACTCATCCTTGTAGTAATAGGTGCCGGTATCTGCCAGTGAATTCTTTGCGGGCTGTGTGCAGTCCTTGTCCGTGTAAATGGGAGTCTGCTTCTGGAAGTAGTAGTAGCGGTTGGTGTCGGCCGGCTCAAAGGTCGCAACCGTATCACCCAACGCACCACCGCTCCACTTGTTCGCGTAGAAGCTCACGGTCTTGGTGCCGTCAACGACAGTCGTATTATGCTCGATGTAGTCCTTGAGCCCCGTGACCTTCTCGGGCGTAAACAGGTTGTCAAGTGCGGCGCTCTTCACGCTCGAGGCATACTTCACCTGAATGGGCTTAACGTTGTCGACCGAAAGCTTGCCGTCTACGGTCTTAAAGTGGCTCAGCGGAATCAACGACGCAGGAATGTTAACCGTTACGATATCGCCCTTCTGGGGATTGTCAGCGCCAGCACGCTGCACGGTGATGAGCAGGTCTTTTGCCTTGCCGGTGAACTCGTATGTGTCGGTATTGGTTTCTTTGTTGAACGTCTTGCTCGCCTCGGTAAACGGCGTGCCGTTGATGACGACTTCGGTAAATCCGTCGACCTGCATAAAGTCGCCCAGCTCGTCGGTAAACGTAATGTAGCCGGACTTGGTCTCGTCGTAGCCCTTATGGATTTCGGTCGGATAAGGCGCCTCCGATGTGATGGCCTGTGAGATGTCGTCGAAGACCTTCTTGAGCTCTTCGGCATTGGTCGCCGACTTGTAGTAGTCGGAGTTTTCCGCGCGTGTGCCAAGCTTGTCGCTCGCATACGACGTGGCATCGGGATAATTACTCGACACGGCGTGCATAAACTTGTTGACGTCGCTTGTCCCCTCTTTCGAGGGATCGTCAGCGGGGTCCGCTCCACTAAAGATGCCGATGGTATAAACGGTGGCTTTGCCACCCTTCATCTTCTTGGCAGCCGTCACGGCACCCTTGGCGACGTCAGAATCAAACTCGCTGAAGCTCGTTGGCTTGCCGTCGGTAAAGAACACAACGATCTTCTTGGCATCTGCGCGGCCAGAAGTGATATCCCCGGCCAGTTCCAGACCATAGTCGGCACGCGTGGCACCGCTTGGTTTGATTCCAGCAACTGTATCCTCAAGAACTTTCACGTTGCCGCCAGAGCAATCGGTCAAACCCTTCATCACCTGCGAGTTGTTGTACCAAAATTGCCCTTTCTTGTACTGGTCATTGCCGACCTTATTGGTCTTATCACCCGCAAACTTAACAATGGCAACCCTGTGCTGCCTATCGACACCCTCGATACCCTCGTTTTGCTTGGCAATGGTATTGATAAAGCTGTTCGCAGCGCTCTTCAGTGCATCGATACGCTTGGTGGAATCTCCGCCACCCATAGGATCATCCATCGAGCCAGAAGCATCCAGCACCATCACGATGTCGAGCGGCGTGGTAACCGTCACGGTTGAATTAGACGTCGAGGACATCGCCGAAAGCGTGGTCACAAAATCTGACGCTTTGTGTTCTCCAGTTTCCTTAACCGTCTTGTCGGTCCAGATTCGACCGACGTTTTGGGTCGTCACCTTATTGCCACCATGGCCCGCCGCCCAGATTTCCCAGCGTCCGCTGGTGTCGGGGTCGACGACCTTTCCGGCCATTGTCGGTCCGTCCATTCCGGTGCTGGACCTGGCGTTGGCCTCGGGCAGCATGGCGAATGCTGCGGCTGGCAATACCAGCACTACGGCCAGTATCACCGCCAAGAGACCCCTCGTGTACTTACTCATCGCGTCTCCCTTCTCGCGGTCTCAGACCTTGCATCAGCCTAAAGTTACGGGATGAGACACAATTAGGGCAGGTGACACATGTTCCAGATTCTGTTTTGGGCGTGAGACAAATGTCTCACCAAAGTTGAAACACGGCGTTTTCGCAGGAAAACGGGTGCGACTCGGAGCCATCAGGCAAAAATGACCCGTTTTCCTCCGACCTTGGGGGATCAAGGGCTGTTACGGATATGGCGCCATTTCAAAACTGTGCCGGATTACGGGGCTAATGTCGGGGCCCTTATCCATACCACCATTTTTTGAAAAACGGCAGGCTATCTACCTGCGGTTTTGTTTTTGCGATTTTCTGTATGGTCAGAGGTTCGCTATCCAGCCCCATAATCCGGCACAGTTTTGTTAGCGGCGGCTCCGCCGCGCGCTATAGCGCGGGGCCGGTGGGGCATTTTTGCCCCACCGGCCCCTATTCCAGCGCTATTCCGGCTTGGTTTCTACTGTGAGAGTCTTGTCCGCTGCGACTGGGGTGCGGGCGGTGTCCATAGTCAGGCAGTGCTTGGGGCAGCTCTCGATGCACTCGCCGCACACCACGCAGGCATACGGGTCGATCGACCACGTTCCACCCTTGCGATCGACCGCGAGCGCGCCCGCCGGACAGCGACGCGCACACATGCCGCAGCAAATGCACACGTCCATGTCGTTGACGATATGCCCGCGCAGGCGCTCGGGCGCCGCGAGCTTCTCCTGCGGATAGCACACCGTGACCGGCTGCTTGACCATAGAACCCAAGGCCGTCTTGGCAAATGTCAGTAAACTCATGCCGCGCCTACCTTTCCGTGCAGCTAATGCAGGGGTCAATGGTCAGGATAATCATGGACACGTTGGCAAGGAGCACGCCCTGCAGTGCATGCGTCAGACCCGCCAGGTTCTGCGACGTCGGCGTGCGCACGCGGAAACGGTCCAGGTTCTTGGTGCCGTTACCGCGCACATAGTAATACGCCTCGCCGCGCGGCTGCTCAATCATAACCTCGCCGCGCGCGCCGTCGGCCGGTGTGAGCTTGGTACGCCCGCCGATGCCGTCGTGCGGAATCCTGCCGACAAGCTCCTTGATAATGTCCATGGCCTGCGTGACCTCGGCGCAACGCACCTGGCAGCGGGCATAGCAATCGCCATCGGTAGCAACGATGGGCTCAAACGCGGCCAGATCCGCATAGGCGCCGTCGCCGAACATGCGCACGTCGTAATCCACGCCCGAGGCGCGGCCGAACGGGCCGACCATCGACAGATCCAGCGCGTCTTTCTTGCTGATCACGCCCACGCCATGCAGGCGCTCGCCGCAGCTGTTGTCGTCCAAAAACGTATGCACCAGGGCCTCGTAGTCGGGGCGCATGGCGTCGAGCGTCTGGACAATACCCGCCAGCTCGGAGTCCTCAATGTCGTGCTTAAGGCCGCCGATCTCGTTGATCGACAGAATCACGCGGCCGCCGCAGGTGCTCTCAAAGATCTTGAGAATCTGCTCGCGCAGCGTCCAAGACCGATAGAACAGCGCCTCAAAGCCAAAGGCATCGGCGAGCAGGCCCAGCCACAGCAGATGCGAGTGAATGCGCGAAAGCTCGTGCAGAATGGTGCGGATATACTGCACGCGGTCAGGCACCTCGATATCGAGCATGCGCTCGCAGGCGCTGGCATAGCCGCAGCTGTGACCAACGGCGCAGATGCCGCAGATGCGCTCGGCGATGTAGCCAAACTGATGCATATCGCGCTTTTCGGTGAGCTTCTCGAGTCCGCGGTGCACAAAGCCGATCTGCGGAATTGCCTCGAGAACGCGGTCGTCCTCAATCACCAGGTCCAGATGAAGCGGCTCGGGCAGCACCGGGTGCTGCGGGCCAAACGGAATGACGGAGCGATGTGCCATGGACCTTACGCCTCCTTTTTCTGCTTGTCGCGGGCGGCCTTGGCGGCAAGCGCCGCGCGGACCTTGGCCGCTTTCTCGGGATCCATGGCGGCGAGCTTTGCCTCCATCTCGGCAGCCTTGAGCGCGGCCTTCGCAGCCGCCTCATCGTGCTGAGCATCGGAGCCGGCAGCCGCAGCGGGCTGAGCAACAGCGCCCGCGGCATCGCCGGCGCTCGCAGCACCCTCCCCTGCAGCAGCCGCAGCAGCGGCGGCCTTTTCGGCAGCGGCCTTGCGCGCCTTGGCTTCGGCGGCGGCACGGACCTTCATGGCTTTCTCGCGCGCGGCCTTCACCTCGGGCGTGATGACGCTCATGGGCTCGGCAGTCGAAACCTGGTAGAAAAAGCCCTTAAAGTCAACCTGCATGTCAGTGATGGCAAGGCCAAACAGGTCGTGGGCCTCATTTTCAAACGGGAACACCGCGGGGTAATACGAGCTGATGGACGGAATCTCCTGGTACTGGTCGATGCCCTCAACCACCAGGTTCTCAATCGCATAGCTGCCGTCCTGCGCAATATGCTCCTGAGCAGCACGAACGTTGATAAACGTATAGACCAGGCGATACGAGCCGTCGTCGACGTTGCGTTCGGCGTGCATTTGCACAAAGCGCGCGCCGACGCCCTTGAGCGCCTGGACATGCGACAGGAGCTCGTCGATCCCGACGATGGTATAGATAGCCTTTTGCATTACTCGGCCTCCTTTGCAGCGGCGGTCGCGTCGCCGGCCTCCGCAGCAGCCACAAACCCGTCCTCGCCCAGCTCAACGCCACCGTCCCAGGTTGCGGCGCCGCCCACGGTAAGCGGGTCACCGCCAGCGCGCATCACGGCCTCCTTCTGGTCCAGGATGCCGCACGCCTCCACGATGGCATCGATCACCGTCTCGGGGCGAATGGCGCACCCGGGCGCGTACACGTCCACGGGAATCGCGCGGTCCACGCCGCCGATCACGTTATAGGCATCGCGGAATACGCCGCCCGAACACGCGCAAATGCCGCACGCCACCACGCACTTGGGCTCGAGCATCTGGGTGTAGATCTGGCGCACGACGGGCAGGTTCTGGGCATTGACCGACCCCGTCACCAAAAAGATATCCGCATGCTTGGGGTTGCCGGTGTTGACCACGCCAAAGCGCTCCGCATCGAACAGCGGCGTGAGCGAGGCCAGCACCTCGATATCGCATCCGTTGCAGCTCGAACCGTCGTAATGAATAACCCACGGCGAGCGCGACATTTTATGATCCATGGATGCCGCCTCCTAAATAAATACATCGACGAGGATGGGCATAAGGTTGAGCAGGCCAAACACCAGCGCCACGCCCCATCCGAGCTTAAAGCAGCTGCGCCAGGTGCTGCGTGCGAAGGTGTTGTCGATCAGGACCTCGACAAAATACGTCGCAGCCATCACGACCAGGGCAACCACCCAGCTCACCGGGTTGTCCCAAACAAAGAACATGCCCACCCACATCAAAAACAGCACGGTCTCGCACCAGTGCATAAGGGTCATCTTGGCCAGCGTGCCGCCGCTCATCTCGGTGGCGACGCCCTGGACAATCTCCTGATGCGCGTGATGCGAGTACGAAAGGTCAAACGGCGACTTGCGCAGCTTGATGGTAAGCACCGCGAGCAGCGCCAGGAAAATGGGCGCGCTGTACACGATGATGGGGGCCGACTGCCCCGTCACGGCGATGGAATCAAAGCTGTCGGTGGCAAGGTACAGGCCCACGCTCATCAGCAGAACGGCGGGCTCGTAACTCATGACCTGCAACAGCTCGCGGTCGGCGCCGACCTGGGCAAACGGGCTTTGCGTCGAGGCAGACGCCAACACCACAAAGATCGCGGCGAGGGTAGCCATAAACGCGCACAACAGCGTGTTGGAGCCCGACACAAAGATGCCGCCGCCCACCACGGTAAAGATGAGCGCGCACGCCATGTAGGTGTCGTCCATGGTGTTTACGCTGGCGGGGGCCTTGCGCAGGAACTTGGCCACATCGTAGAAGGGTTGTAGCAGGCGCGGGCCCACGCGGCCCTGCATGCGGGCGGACAGCTTGCGGTCGATGCCGTCGATCATGCCACCCACAAGCGGCGCCAGCAGGGCAAACGCCACGGTGCCAATAAATATGCCCACGACACCCGAGCCTTCAAAATACTTGCCGCGCAGCACCGAGGGCGCGCTCATGGCAAGTCTCTCGGGCCCAATCCACGCGCAACACAGCAGCGCAAACAAGATGATGCTGCAGCACACGACGCTACCCGCGGGGCCAATACGCTTCTCGCCAAGGGCATCCTCCGAGTACCAATTGCGCTTTTCGGCCTTCACCTCGTGCCCCATCGAGCCGCGGAAATGGCGATATTTGTCGGTTCCCACGCCCGAAAGATATACGTTTACATGCGGTTTGTTGCTCACTCGGAATGAAGTCAGCAGCACCCCGGCGATAAACGCCACGA
>SKEO01003041.1_pt1 | contig 10795 bp, 6 predicted proteins | sample 4826801 | NCBI WGS metagenome assembly SKEO01 (sample SAMN11008807, study PRJNA524170) | human gut metagenome | biome: Human fecal sample; material: Feces; isolation source: fecal sample from pouch patient p3 | host: Homo sapiens | place: Israel: Tel-Aviv | collected 2016-02-25
CGCCTGAACCGACCGCCGCCCCCACGCCCGAGCCGACCGCAGAGCCGACACCCACGCCCCCGGAGAGCACCTCCAATGCAGATGTTTCCGCCGAGAATGACGGAACTCAACCCACATAAAACACCGACCCCCGCAGCACCTGACGCTGCGGGGGTCTTTTTCTTATGCTTTTTTTGCTTTTTTGCCGAGCAGCTCGGTGCGGATATACCGGAAGCAGGCATCCTCGCCCTCATCGCGCAGGATCAGCAGGCAGGTCTCCAGCTGGCGGCGGGTCTCGGGGTGCAGGATGTAGTGATCCTTGCTGCGGTCGTAATACTCCCATGCGGCAGCATCGGTATAGCTTGCGCCCTTGTAGTTTTTGCTGGCGGCGATACGGTCGCAGACCATCTCAGCCACATACCGTTCCGGCATACGCATACCGGCCATGGCATGGTCGCCGTTTGGGGCGTAGTCGATCCAATATTCCAGATGGTGCTTATTGCGGCCCTTGTGGTGCAGCCATGCGGCGCTGTAGCCCTCGGTCTGGCGCTGGGCGTTGTTGGGGCTGCAGGTACCCTGCCAGTATTTGGCCCCCGCCCAGAACTCGACCGGGGCCAGCTTGCTCAGGTCGTGGGTCAGGCCCTGCCAGTACAGCCCGCAGCGGAAGCAGTTCTTCATCACCAGCATTTTATGGTGGTGGATGGTCCTGTAATGTTTAATGGGATGCCACAAGATCTTTTTTCCTCCCCCGGATAAGCAGTGCAGCCAGCGCCGGCAGCAGCATACAGCTGACCGGCACAAAGGCAAAGTGCCACAGCATCGGCACAAGATGGGTATGTATGGCGGCGTGCGCCTTGGAAAGCACCATCCACGAGGCCGGGGCCGCAAGGCTGAGCAGCCATACAACGCCCAGCGGCACAAGCTGCGCCGCCACGCCGCGCCGCAGCGCGATCACCACGCTGACCGCGCCGACCGCCAGCCCGAAAAGGAGCAGCTGCCCCGCCGTGACGGCAGCCGGCCCCAACTGAAGCACCGGCTCGGTATCCAGCACAAAATACTGCGCCAGCACCTGCCCGATCGTGACTGCCCGCACCGCATCGTCCGTCAGGCTGATGCGGTCGGTGATGGCCTCGGCCATATTCTGCCAGGCCGCCGCCGTGCTGCCGAAGCAGAGGCACTCCTGCCCGAACCAGAGCGCCAGCGCCGCTGCCGCACCGGTCAGTGCGGCAGCGCCCGCACCCACGGCACGGCCCAGCCAGCGGCAGGCCCGCTGCGGGGCCTTTTCCACACAGTATGCCTTTGCCGCAGCATAGCAGAGCGGTATCTCGCACAGGATCAGGAAGGTCGTGATAAACTCAAACCCGCACATGCAGCGCACCAGCACGGCAAGGCTGACCAGCGGCCAGCACCAGCGCGGGGCGCGGCCCCGGGCGCAGGTGCAGCGGCAGAGCAGCAGCACGGCCAGCAGCGGCAGCTGCCAGGTCCATGGCACCCAGTACAGGTCCTTCATGCCGCGCTGCAGCCATGGGGCCAGCAGTATGGCTGCCATCCAGAACGCGGCCGGCAGCACGCCAAGCTCCTGCCAGACGGCCAGTGCCGTCAGCAGCTGCACAGCGTAGAACAGGGTGCTGTTCACCCAGTAGAGCGCGGTCTCCCGGGCGGTGCCCTCCGGCAGGAATACGCGCAGCAGCCGGTTCAGCCCGCCCAGCGCCCAGCCCTGCAGGCCGGACTGGTGGGTGTAGGGGCGGAACTGCGCCGCATCGGCGGGGGTATCCTCCCGGAACCAGCTGCGGTTCTGGTCATCGCTCCAATCCTCGGTATACACGCCCAGAAAGCCGCCGGGCGCACGCTGGCCCTGCTCCATCTGGTGCATACGGCCGTAGATCAGCGTCTGCGAGCCGGTGTCCCACACGCCGGTGCGGTAGGCGCTTGCATTGTGGCGCACAGTCGTCAGCAGTGCCGCCAGCACCAGCACGGCCAGCAGGGTGAGCACCGTGCGCAGGGCGGCGGGCAGGTTTTTCCATTTTTTCTGCAGCATGGCGATCATCTGTCCCACTTATCGCACAGCGCCGCGATCTGGCCCGCAAATTTTGCAAGGTCCTTGTTGGCACCGCCCTGATTGTGGCGGATGACCTCCAGCAGGCGCTGGCCCATATTGTAAAGTCGGTCGTAGGCCGCGCTGGTGCGCACAGCGGCGGCCGTCTTTGTGCGGAGGATCTTCTGGGTGTTGCCTGCCTCGGCGCAGGCGACCCGCCCCTCGGCCGCGATCCAGATCGAGCCGTTGTAGGGGGCCTCGGCCTCATAGCCCTCGCTCTTGAGATGGTCCGCCCAATGCTCGGCCACAGCGTCCTCACCGTGGTTGACAAAGACGAACTTCGGCTTTTCGTCAAAGGCGCGGAGCCATTCCTCCAGCCCGTCCTTGTCCGCATGGCCCGAAAGCCCGCCCAGCTGGGCGATGCGCGCCCGTACCTGCACCGGCTCGCCGAAAAGCTTTACCTCCTGCGCACCGTTGACCAGCGCGTTGCCCAGCGTGCCGGGGCTTTGGTAGCCCACAAACAGCACCGTACACTCCGGCCGCCAGAGGTTGTACTTCAGATGATGGCGGATGCGGCCCGCATCGCACATGCCGGCCGCCGAGATGATGACCTTGGGCGTTTCATCGCCGTTGATGGCCACCGACTGCTCCTTCGTCTCGCTGATATACAGGCCGGGGAACTGCAGTGGGTTTTCACCGCTCTGCACCAGTGCAAGCGCCTCCTCGTCATAGCACTCGGCAAAATTTTCGCGGAAGATCGTGGTGGACTTGCTGGCAAGCGGGCTGTCCACAAAAACCGGGAAATTGCCGTGGCCCTTGATGCGGCCCTCGGCCTTGATCTGGCGGATGAAATAGAGCAGCTCCTGCGTGCGGCCGACCGCAAAGCTGGGGATGACCACATTGCCGCCCTTGTCAAAGGTGGACTGCAGTATACCGCTCAGCTCGCCGAGGTAGTCCGGCTTTGGCCCGTGGCTGCGGTCGCCGTAGGTGGACTCCATGACCAGATAGTCGGCATGGCCGGGGTTGGCCGGGTCACGGATAAGCGGCTGATGCTTGTTGCCGATATCACCCGAGAAAACGATGATCTCCGGCGCGCGGTCCGCCTCTGTAATGCGCAGCGAGATCGACGCGCTGCCCAGCAGGTGGCCCACATCGGTAAAGCGCACCTCGATACGCCCTTGGGGGCCGTCGAACAGGGTCTGCCATGCCTCATAGGGGCAGGGCACGAACTGCTTCATGACGTTTTGGGCATCCTCGACCGTGTAGTCCGGCTCGATCATTTCTGCGCCGCTGCGCATGGCCTTACGGTTTTTCCACTCGGCCTCCTGCTCCTGAATGTGGGCAGAGTCCTCGAGCATGATGCCGCAGAGGTCGCGGGTGGCCTCGGTCGTGTAGATGGGGCCGCGGTAGCCGTTTTTGTACAGGTACGGGATCCGGCCCGAGTGGTCGATATGGGCATGGGTCAGCAGCAGCGCCTCATAGGTGCCGGGGGCATAGGGCAGGTCGGCATTTTCGTAGACATCGCGGCCCTGCTCCATGCCGCAGTCGATCAGGATGCGGTGCCCCGCTGCCTCCAGCTGGGTGCAGCTGCCGGTGACCTCACGGTCAGCACCTAAGAATGTAAGTTTCATGTAGGTCCCCCTTTTCAGTGAAGAGAGTAGAAAGAAGAGAGATGCTTGCAGGGAGAATGGGTAGTGATCGTGCGGTGCGCAAAGCCCCTCAGGCCTCGCAAGCTCGGCCAGCTCCCCAGAATGGGGAGCCTTTTACACGGGCTTCGCCCGCGGGAAAGCCTCCTCGCATAGCGGGGAGGTGGCCGAGCGAAGCAAAGGCCGGAGGGGCTTTGGCCGGTGGTGTCAGCCAAGAACCTGCAGGCAAGACCGCGGGGCGTCGAGGACGCCGCCCCCTACAGCTAAAGTGCCAAGTCGTGCCAAAGGCGAGGTACGGCGGCCTGAGGACAGGCCGCCCTACATTTAACTTTTGCGCCCCACGCCGTACTGCGGGGCCTCGGGCAGGGTAAAGTTCTCGGTAAAATTGTTTGTCAAATCGTTGATGTTCATCCGCACCGCCCAGAATACATCGCCGTAATCCCGCAGGACGGTGTAGTCCGCGTTCAACGCTGCCAGCGTGGCCGTGTCGGTGACGATGTAGGCGGTGTCCCCTGCCGGCGTGTACTCGGTCAGGCTGCTCTGGTAGACGCGGCTCACGCTGCCGCTGTCCGCCAGTGTCTTGGCGGCATCGGCGGGGATGCTGACAAGCTGGATGCGCGCTGTGGCGGGCAGCGCTGCCATCAGATCGCCGCGGGTGATCTCGCCGTACTCCGGCTCGGTCACACCGCCTGCGAGAGCCTCGACCGCAGCCCCCTCCGGCAGACCGCTGGCTGTATCGTTGGCCACAGCCTCGGCGTAGAGCGCCGCCAGATAGTTGCCGAAGCTGATCGTCCGGCTCGCGTCCGGGTTTTCCGCGTAGGTGAAAAGCGGCGTGTAGAGGATGCTCTGGTCATCGGCATCCAGCGCGGCGATCTTGGCCGCCGCGTAGACATAGGCATCTGCACCGGCCTGCCGGGCTGCGTCCGCCGTCTCGGTGGGGGCAGCGGTGTCCTTGCCGCCCGCAGCGGCGGTATCCTTGCCGGGGTCGGCGGTATCGGCGGCGGCCTCGGTCTGGGCCTGCGCTGCAGCCATCTCAAGCCAGGTGCTGCGGCTGCTCTCCATCGCCTCGGCCGTCACTGCGCTCTGCAGCACGGCGCGGCAGCCGCCGCCTTGCGTGAACACCAGATCCAGCCGGGCTATGCCGCCAAGCCCCTGCGCCGCCCCCAGCACATTCGTGCCGTTTTCGGCGGCGGTGCCGTCAATGATGGCGGTCACGCCGCTGTTCAGCAGCGCCTTCTGCCAGTCGCCCCCGGGCGCGGTGGCCGCAATGGCAATAATGGCATCACACCCGGCGTTCTGCAGCGCCGCGATCTGCTCGTTGGCGGTATCGGCCCAGTCGCGGGCCGTGATAAACTCGCCGTTGGCGGCCGAGATCCCGGCGGTCTGCGCCGGGTCATTCAGCGCAAAGAAGCCGATCTTGTACCCCGCGCGCTCCACGATTGTGTACATGCCGTTCGTAACGCGGTTGCGGTTCCAGCTGGTGGAGCGGTAAAATACGGCGGTGGCCTCGTTGTTCAGCAGGTTGGAGGCAAGCGAGGGGCCGCTGCCCATGTTGGCATCGCTGACAAGGCGGGTCGTGCCGTAGGCAAAATCGTTCAGCGCCATCGCCTGCAGGTCATACCCGGCCGCCGAGAAGGCCGACAGCATATCCATGCCGCCGGTCAGGCTGGCGCTCTGGGTGCCGTGCAGGGCATCGCCCGCGTCCAGCAGGATCGAATCCGGGGTGGAGGCCTTCAGCGCGGCGGCGTCCGCCAGCGTGGTGCGGTTCCCCCGCAGCCCCGCCGTGGCAAAGATCGGGACCGTGATGTCCCCCACCCGCACAAGGCAGGTGCGGCTCTCGGTGCCGTCGGCCAGCGTGGCCGTGATCGTACACTCGCCGCTGTCGGTGCGGGCGCGGACCGTGCCGTTTTTGTCCACCGTGGCAACGCTCTTATCGCTTGTTGTCCAGTAGACCCTGCGGCCGCCCGCCTCCTCATCAGGCTCGTTCGTCTCAAGGGTGGCATAGGCGTCCTTGCCGTCCATGTGCAGCTCATCGGTGCGGGTATCGTTTTGCAGCACCGGCGCGGCAGTCTTGCCGTTGCAGGCGCTCACGCCGGTAAAAGTAAACGGCCGCATGACGAAATCAAGGTCCACCGTCTCGCTCTGCACGCCGTAGTCCGCGCCGGGGGCACTGTAGGTGGACTGCCACATGTCGTAGGTGCCGGCATAGCCCAGCTCGTCAGAGAAGCGGGCGATCCAGAGGTTGTCGCGCCACGGGTCAAACCCGGGGTCGCTGAACCGCGCGCGCACCCAGTTCAGTGAGGCATAGACGCCCTGCTCGCCGGTGTAGCCATGCTCCTGCAGGCGGTCGAAGAACGCTTTGGTGATCTCGGCCATCTCGGACGGGAAAACGCCGCTGATGTATTTGTCCTCCAGATCATAGTAGACGGGGTAGCTCAGCCGGTACGGGCTGGCGGTGTAGTCGTCCAGCCCCTCCTGCGGGGGCGCAGTCAGGCCCAGCAGCCGTGCCACATGGTCGGCCTCGCTGCGGGCCTCCTCCACCGTCGTTGCGTAGGAGTAGAGATAGGTGCCGAACGGGATGCCCAGCCGGGTGCATTCATCGGCATTGCGCCGCCACTGCGGGTCATCCTGCGCCCAGTTTTCCTCGGCGCCGTCCCACTCACCGCCGAAGCCGCAGCGGATGATCGCAAAGTCGATACCGGCCGCCTTGGCGGTCTCCCAGTTGACCTCTCCCTGAAATTTGGAGACATCCATACCCTTCAGCACCGCCGCCGGGATTGCCCCGCCGCTGGCGTTGAAGTAGTAGCCCAGCTCGTTTTTCTGCCATGCGGCGGCAGGCGTGCCGAAGTCAGCCTCGGCCGGGCCGCCGGGCTCCGCCGTGCAGCGCACCAGCACAACGGACACCACCAGCACGACCGCCAGGCAGAGCAGACACAGCCCCAGCACAATACGGCTGCGGCGGCGTTTTGCACTGCGGCGCTTTGGTTTTTGGGGCGGCTGCGGCGGGCGCGGTGCCGCCGTTTGGGCCGGTCTGGCCTTGGTGGCAGCGCGGGCGGGGCTGCGGTAGACTTTGCGTTCTTCTGGCACGGCGGTTTACCTCTCTCCGGGTAGATTTTATGCAGGGATAGCTATTATTAGTGTAGCATTTTGTCGAAGAAATTACAATCAGCCGCAGCAGATATTGGGGAAATTTTACACAAAAAAGCCTTCCCCCATTGGGGGAAGGCGGCCGAGCCCGCGAGGCCAGATGAGGGGCGCGTCTGCCCGGCAAATGGACAATACCAGCAGCGCCGCCCCTCATCAGTCCGCTTCGCGGACAGCTTCTCCCATGGGAGAAGCTTTTTTCAAATTTTGCTTTTTACACGTCCAAAAATAGTACGGCACCTCAAACGCCAGCATGACGCACCAGCCGAAGGCGCAGGCAAACGCGATGCCCGGCAGCCCCACGCGCGGGGCCAGCACAGCGGCCGCAGCGGCCCGCAGACCCGCCTGCAGGCAGGTTCCGATCAGGGTGGTCGTCATCTTGCCCATGCCGCGGTAAAAGCCCTGCAGGCTGTTCGTCAGGGCGGGCAGCACATAGAGCAGCGCCATATACCCAAGGTAGCGGCTGCCCAATGCAATGACCTCGTCCGCGCCCTCCCCCGCCACAAACAGCGAGAGGATCGGCCGGCGCAGCGTCAGCGTCACGCAGCCCACCAGCAGCCAGTAGCCCAGCTCAAGCCGCAGCCCCACCGCAAAGCCGCGGCGGATGCGTTCAGGCTGCCTTGCGCCGCGGTTCTGCGCAATGTAGGTCGTGATGGCCGTGGCAATGCTCTGCTCCGGCGTGAAAGCGAAATCATCCACCCGCGTCACCGCGTTGAACGCCGCGATGGAGCCAACGCCCAGCGCGTTGACCTGCCCCTGGATCAGCACCTTGCAGATCGGCTGCACCGCCTGCTGCAGGGCCGTCACCGAGCCGTAGCGCAGGATCGGGCCGAGCAGTGCGCGGCGGATGCGCCACTGACCGCGCTCGGGGCAAAGCTCCGGCACGCGGCAGGCCATGTAAACAGCGGCCATCACGGCGCTGGCAGCCTCGGCCGCCACGGTCGTGACCGCACTGCACACGATGCCGAAGCCCAGCCCGCCGATCAGGACGAAATCCAGCACAGCATTCAGCACTGCCGAGAAGGCAAGGAATTTCAGCGGCGTTTTGCTGTCGCCCACACTTTTCAGCCCCGCCGCGAGCGCGTTGTAGAAGAAGGTGAACGGCGCACCCAAAAACGTGATGCGCAGGTAGACACCCGTGATCTCAAAAATCGATGACGGCACGGCCGTTGCCCGCAGTATCCACGGCGTCAGCAGACAGCCCGCCGCAGCCGCACCGCAGCAGAGCAGGGCGCCGAACAGCAGCGTTGTGGCCAGCGTTTCTTTCAGCCGGTCGGTTCGTTTGGCCCCGAACGCCTCGCTCATCAGCACGCCCGCGCCGATGCACAGACCGCTGATCGCAAGGATCACAAGGTTCATGACCGGTCCGGCCACGCCCTCGGCGGCCAGCGCATCCTGCCCGATGAACCGCCCCGCGATGATGGAATCCACCGCATTGTACGCCAGCTGCAGCCAGTTCCCCAGCAGCAGCGGCACCGCATACAGAAAGAGGTGCCCCAGCGGGGCACCCTTGGTCATATCACGCATCATTATCAGCTCTCAAAACGGAAAATCTGCCACCTTCAGCGTGACAACGCCGTCGATGGTCTGGATACAGCCATCTGCCGGGTAGTTGGGCATGGCCTTGAACGCATCGGAATTGCTGATGGCACGGACAGTCTCGTCCGCGCATTCGTTGAGCTGGACGCCCAGCTCGTCCCACACCAGCACATACCAGCCGTGGGCGTTGAACGTCGGGTCGTAGGAGAGCGGGCCGAACTGCGCCAATTCCCCGGCCATAGGCTTGAGCGGGGATTCCTCCGGGTACGCGCCGCGCTTCGGCTCGCCCAGGATCACGACCTCGGCGCCGTTCTGGTAGTCGGTGTTTTCTTCCAGCCGGGTACACAGGCGGTTGGCGAGGTTCACAACGGTGGTCTTTTGTTTCAGCATGACCGCCGCGTCATTGTTGACTTGCACGGCAAACCCGCGCAGCAGCACCGCACAGAACGCCGTGCAGAGCGCCATCCCCCAGGAGAACGCCCGTTCCGTCAACGCGGGAGCCGCATCGATCACGGCGATGGCAAACGGCACCACGATGGCCAGCGAGCCCGCCATCCGCAGCGCCACAGTGGCCCCGGTGTTGATAACGTCGGTCACATTGGCTGCGGCGGGCAGCAGGGCCACCAGTACCACCGCCGCAGCGGCGGCCTTATGGTTGTGCAGCACGACGAGCCACCGCAGCCCGGCCAGTGCCGCCAGCACAAACAGCAGCAGGTAGCCTGCGATCTGCCCATAGTGGTTTTGGGCAATACCGTGGGTGAAGAAGTAGGCGTAAAAATCAAAGTAGGCGTTTTTCAGGCCCAGCGGCAGACTGCGCAGCGTGTCCAGCCCCACAGCGTTGATGCCGTTCACACCGGACAGGCCCACATCGTACAGCCGCAGGAACACCTTTAAAATCAGCATATACAGCACCGCGCCGCTGCCGCCCATCAGCACCATGCGCAGAGCGGTCAGGCCGGTGGCTTTCCACGCGCCGGGGCGGCGCAGAACCGCCAGAATCAGCAGCATGACGCACAATCCTGCCGCCGTACCCAAGTTGGCCTGGTACATACCCAGCGAGAACGCCATACAGACCGTGCCCGCCAGCCAGGCAAAGCGTAGACCGCAGACAGCGGACTGCACCGCCAGCACAGCCAGCAGGAAGGACAGCGCATAGGACACGCTGCAATAGTGGAAAAACTCGATCTCCGCCACATAGGGCGCACAGACCAGCGTGAGGGGAATCAGATATTTTGCCGTGCGGCTGCGCACGCCGAACAAATCCGTCAGCAGCACACCCGCCAGCGCGTAGAGGAACAGCATCAGCAATGCAGAAAGTGCAGGCTGGTTGATGCCGCCGCGCAGCATATCCACCAGACGCAGTGCCCAACGGCCCTGCTCGGTTTCCCAATACAGGTGCTCGGGCCAGCCGTCGGCAATGTACAGTGCGCCGATGTGTACGGCATCCATCGTGCCCAGCTGGTTAGCGTAGATCGTGTAATGTACGCCGCAGCCGACCAGCAGCGCCACGACCAGCGGGCGGAAGTTTTTGGCCCACCACAGGCTTACTTTTTTCTGCCAGTCCATCGTTTATTTTTTATCCTCTTCGGTCTCGGCCACGATGTAGATGGGACGGTGCTTGACCTCTAAGTAAGTTTTGGCCAGATACTCGCCGACGATGCCGGTGCAGAACAGCTGGACGCCGCTGCACAGCAGAATGATGCAGACAAGGCTCGGCCAGCCGGAGGTCGGGTCGCCGAACATCAGCGCCCGGACAATGACAAAAATAATGCCGATGAACGCCAGCAGGCAGAACAGAACTCCCACGCCCGCCGCCATCAGCAGCGGCGTGGTCGAGAAGCCGACAATGCCCTCGATGGAGTATTTGAACAGGCCCCAAAAGTTCCACTTGGTCGTGCCGGCCACGCGCTCGATGTTCTCGTAGTCGAACCATTTGGTCTTAAAGCCGACCCAGCTGAAAATGCCCTTGCTGAAGCGATTGTACTCGGCCATGCTCAGCACGGCATCGGTCATTTTGCGGCTCATCAGGCGAAAATCCCGCGCGCCATCGACAATCTCGGTGTCGGACATCCTGTTGATGATCTGGTAGAATTTGCGCGCGAACCAGCTGCGCAGCGGCGGCTCGCCCTTGCGGGTCGTGCGGCGGGTGGCGGCGCAGTCGTATTCGCCGGTCAGCAGCGTGTCCAGCATCTGCGGCAGCAGCGCAGGCGGGTCCTGCAGATCGGCGTCCATCGTGGCGACATAATCGCCCTTGGCCGCCTGCAGACCGGCGTAAATGCCGGCCTCCTTGCCGAAGTTGCGGCTGAACGAGACATACCGCACGCGGGGGTCCTGCGCGTGCAGCTCACGCGCGACACGCAGCGTGCCGTCGCGGGAGCCGTCATCCACAAAGATGAACTCAAAATCCGCGCCGTGGCTGGTTTTCATCTCCGCCGCCACGCGGGAGGCGTCG
>SKEO01003042.1_pt1 | contig 10795 bp, 10 predicted proteins | sample 4826801 | NCBI WGS metagenome assembly SKEO01 (sample SAMN11008807, study PRJNA524170) | human gut metagenome | biome: Human fecal sample; material: Feces; isolation source: fecal sample from pouch patient p3 | host: Homo sapiens | place: Israel: Tel-Aviv | collected 2016-02-25
GCACCGCACAGAACGTCAGCTTTGCGATAAGGAAAGCCAGTCTCGGCGGATGCTCCTCGTCGTCCCGCGTTTTGCGGAAGGTCTGCACGAGCATGATGACCACCTCCGTCATCGAAGAAACCACCAGCAGGACGCACAGCTCCGCCGCCGGCTGTCCCCACACGAGCAACCGCAGATACATACAGACCAGAAGCCCGGTCTGTGTCACACGATATGCGATGGCCTGCGCCTGTGTGATGATGGCGTGCTCCATCTCATCGGTCTTGCTGCCGAGTGCTTTGGCGGCTTTGCGGGCCTTCTTCGATCCTCCGGCATCCATCCAGTCTCTTACCAGCCATGCCGCCAGCAGAAGCACCGGCAGGCCGATGCAGACCCACAATACCTGCATTTTCTCGGCTGATGTGTACAAATCCCACCGCATAAAAGCACCTCCTGCCCTTGATGCCATTCGCTAAAATGTAAAGTTCTCTTTACATCTTCAAGATAACAGGCAGACAGCAAAATGTCAAGAGTATTTGACATGTCAGGTAAGGAAAAACCCCACAGAATTTTCTGTGGGGTTTTGTGAATGTTTACTGATCCTGCTTATCCGGGTCGAGATCCTTTTCAGCTTCTTCAACCTTGGCAAGCTCCTCTGCGGATTCCGCAGGCTTGCTTACCTTGGCGTGCAGCTCCTGCTGCAGCTCGGTCATCAGATCCTCGCCGACGATCTTATCCGGAACGATTTCGCCGTTGTAGACCTTAACAAAGGTCTCGCCGTCCATCGTTTCGTTACGGATGAGATACTCAGCAACGCGCTTCATCTCGTCCATGTGCTCGCTCAGCAGCTTTTCACAGGCGTGATATGCGTGCTCGATAATGCGGTGAATCTCGTCGTCGATCTCCGCCGCCTTAACCTCGGAATAGCCCTTGCCGGCTGCCAGATCGCGGCCGAGGAACACCTCACCGTTATCCGAGCCGTAGTCGATCGGGCCGATACGCTCGCTCATGCCGTAGCTGGTGACCATGGCGCGTGCCATCTGGGTTGCCTGCTTGATGTCGCCATAAGCACCGGTGGAGATATCCTCCATCGTCAGCTGCTCGGCCACGCGGCCGCCCAGGCAAACGATGATGTACTCCTCCATATACTTCTTAGTACGGTACGCCTGATCCTCCTCCGGCAGCGGCATGGTAAAGCCGCCTGCGCCGGACGAACGCGGGATAATGGTAACATGGTGTACCGGATCCTGCGTCGGCAGAACGTGGAAGCAGATAGCGTGACCGGCCTCGTGGTATGCGGTCAGGCGCTTGTCGTGCTCGTTGATGATGTGGCTCTTCTTCTCCACGCCCATAACGACCTTGAGCAGCGACTCCTCGATCTCCTCCTGCGAGATCAGCTTCTTGTTGCGGCGTGCCGCAAGCAGCGCTGCCTCATTGAGCAGGTTTTCGAGGTCTGCACCGGTGAAACCGGCGGTCGTCTTGGCAATTTCAGAGAACTTGACATCCGGGTCGAACTGCTTGTTGCGGGCATGTACCTTGAGGACAGCCTCACGGCCCTTGACATCCGGTGCACCGACATAGACCTGACGGTCGAAACGGCCCGGACGCAGCAGCGCGTTATCCAGAATATCCTTGCGGTTGGTAGCTGCGATGACGATAACGCCCTCGTTTGCACCAAAGCCGTCCATCTCAACGAGCAGCTGGTTGAGCGTCTGCTCGCGCTCGTCATGGCCGCCGCCGAGACCTGCGCCGCGCTGACGGCCTACCGCGTCGATCTCATCGATGAACACGATAGCCGGCGCGTTCTTCTTGGCCTGCTCGAACAGGTCGCGCACACGCGATGCGCCGACACCGACGTACAGCTCAACGAAGTCCGAACCCGAAATAGACAGGAACGGTACGCCCGCCTCGCCTGCAACCGCACGCGCGATCAGGGTCTTACCAGTGCCCGGAGGGCCGACCAGCAGCACGCCCTTCGGAATACGCGCGCCGATCTGCACGAACTTCTGCGGATTCTTGAGGAACTCGACAATTTCCTGCAGCTCGGCCTTTTCCTCATCCGCGCCTGCCACATCATTGAAGGTGACCTTGCGCTTATCATCCTGCGCCAGCTTTGCACGGGCCTTGCCAAACTGCATCGGACCTGCTCCGCCGCCGGACTGCTTGTTCATCATAAAGCACCAGAACGCGATCAGCAGCACGATCAGGATCACATACGGCAGGAACTGTGCCCACCACGGAATGGTCGCCGTACGGTAATCGACCTTGGTCAGCGTGCCATCCCGCATCTGCTGCTGAATAGTCTCACCCAGATCATTATAGAACACGCTTCTGTAGTCGCCCAAATCGTAAGTGTACGTCTGGTTTTCCTTTTTCAGATGCATGGTCAGCGTGGTGTCGTCCACATCGTACTGGTCAACATCGCCATCCATAAAGTAGTTGTAGATCTGATTATAGGACAGCGTTTCTGTCTGCTGTGTCTGGCTGACCACATAGCTGACGCCCGCCAGCAGGCACACCAGTATGATCAGGTAAAGGCCGAAGCCTTTCATTTTGCCTTTCAAATCGGTTTAACACCTCTTCCCTAAATTACTCGCCGCCGTAAACATACGGCTTAAGTATGCCGATATACGGCAGATTGCGATACTTTTCCGCGTAGTCAAGACCGTAGCCGACTACGAACTCGTCCGGAATCTCAAAGCCGAGATAATCCACATCAACCTGAATCTTGCGGCGCTCCGGCTTGGAGAGCAGCGTGCACAGGCGGATGGAATTTGCGCCGCGTGCTGCAAGGATCTGCATCAGATAATGCAGCGTTACGCCGGAATCCAGAATATCCTCAACGATCAGCAGGTCGCGGCCGTCGATCGGCTGTGCGATATCCTTGATGATCTGCACCTCGCCGGAGGTCTTGGTGCCCTTGCCGTAGCTGGATACGACCATGAAATCCACGTTGCACGGCGTATCAATGGCGCGGGTCAGGTCGGCCATGAACACATAGGAGCCCTTGAGCACACTGACGATCAGCGGGTTCTTGTCGCGGTAGTCCTCCGTGATACGCGCACCCAGCTCTGCTACCTTTTCGTGAAGCTGCTCCTCGGTAAAGTAAACTTCCTTGATGTCATCTCGCATATTATAAGCCATTTTTCGATAACCCCTTTACTGTAATCTGCAGTGTATTTGCGTTATTTTTGGCTGTTCTGCTGCAGTCCGCACCGATATCCTGCACCGCGATCACGCCGTTTTTATCTGCGATGACGGCCATCGCATTCCGCATATAGCGCGGAATCTTTCGGTCGATCATCAGCTTTTTGAGCGATCTGCTGCCGCCGTTTTCGGTCAGCCGCAGGGTATCTCCGGTGCGCCGCGGGCGAACACACAGCGATTCAAAATCTATTGTACCACAATCCAGGCAAAAAGTATTGAATGTTTTGTAAAAAACTTCGGATTTTTCTAATTTTTTTGCGGCGAGCTTTACCGTGTCCTTCCAGATCGTCCCTGCAAATGGTAGGGTAAGCGGGATTTCCGGCCGCTCGACCGCAGTTTCAGCCTTGGAAATGATGCGCAGAACATCATATTCACGTCTTGCGAAATAGCCGTTCGGCAAATCGGTTTCCGCAGACGGAGACGCGGTTTCCAACAGATGCTCGAGCGCAGTAATATGCTTTGCGGTTACGTCTTTAAGCGGCATATCCGCATTTTCGAGCAGCAGCCGCAGCGCTCGGCTGCGAACCGCCGGTGCGGCTTCCCGCAGAGGCTGAATCTTCCACGCGCCGTTCCCGACTGCACAAAGCTGTACACAGGTCTGTGCATAACTCTGCAGGCAAGTCTCGTCCTGCCGAAGCTGACGCGAAAGCCGTGCTGCCGCCTGCGCCGCCTGCGGATTCAATTCCCGCAGAACGGGAACGACCTCTTGACGGAGGCGGTTGCGCGTATAAGCCGTGTCCGCGTTCGTGCTGTCCGTGACGAAATCCTGTCCGCGCTCGCGCAGAAAGGCTTCGATTTCCCGCCGTTCAACCTCGATGAGAGGCCGAATGATGCGTCCGCGCACCGGTGGAATGCCCGTGAGACCTTTCGCACCTGTGCCGCGCACCAAATGGAACAGCATGGTCTCCAGATTGTCGTCCGCATTGTGCGCCACCGCGATTTTGGCTCCGTGCGCAGCATGCTCCAGCCGTGCATAGCGAATACGCCGCGCGGTCTCCTCCACCGCGGAATCGCCTGCGGCAGCGGCTATGTCCACGCGCTCGACCGTCAGTTCCACGCCGAGCTTCTCACACAGCCTGCGGCAGAAGGCTTCGTCCCGGTCGGACTCTGCACCGCGCAGACAGTGGTTGAGGTGAAATGCCCGCACAGGATACCCCAGCTCGCGCAGACTCAGCAGAAGCGCTGTGGAATCCGCACCGCCGGACAGGGCAACCAGCACATTTTCGCCGGTTTCAAGCATCATATAGTCGGAAATCGTCCGTTTTACCGTATCCAGCATGGCTTACTCCTCGTGAATGCGGTCCGGATTGGAGAACGTGGTATACTGACCGACCCACTGCAGCTCAATGGTGCCGGTCGCACCGTGACGATTTTTCGCAATGATAATTTCTGCGATATTTTTATTTTCACTTTCATCATCGTAGTAATCGTCGCGGTAGATAAACATAACGATGTCGGCGTCCTGCTCGATCGCACCGGACTCTCGCAGGTCGGACAGCATCGGGCGCTTATCCGAGCGCTGCTCGGACGCACGCGACAGCTGCGACAGACACACGACCGGAACATTGAGTTCCTTCGCCATAATTTTCAGCGAACGCGAAATCTCTGCGACCTCCTGCACACGGTTATCCATGTGGCGGCCGCCGACGTGCATCAGCTGCAGATAGTCGATAACGATCAGACCGAGTTCGTCGCCCAGTCTGCGGCATTTCGCCTTGATCTCCGCAACCGTGATGGCCGGATTGTCGTCCACATAGATATTCAGTCCTGCCAGCACGCCGGACGCACGCGCGATCTTTACCCAGTCGTCACCGTCCAGATTGCCGGTTTTCAGCTTCTGCGACTCGATGAGTGCCTCACTCGACAGAAAACGGCTGGCCAGCTGTTCCTTGCCCATCTCAAGCTGGAACACGCACACGCCGGTGCCCTTTTTGTCGCCGCGCTCCTTATTCTTGACACTTGCCTTAGCCGCATTGAGCGCCACGTTGAGCGCAAATGCGGTCTTGCCCATGCCGGGTCGTGCCGCAATGAGAATCAGGTCGGATTTATTGAGACCGGTCAGTGCCGTGTCCAGCGCGTGGAAGCCAGTGGACATGCCGGGAATTTCACTGTCCGACCGGGCACGCTCGTCCAGTTCGGTATACAGATCGGCGATAACCTCAGAAAGCCGTGACAGGCCCTTAATTTCACGTCCCTGCCGGATGCTGTAAATGCGCTGCTCCGCCAGCTCGGCAATGCCGGAGGCTTCGCCGTGGGCTTCGAGGGCGTTCTGCTGAATCTCGCTGCCCGCATCCGCCAGCTGGCGCAGCAGGCTCTTGTCACGCACGATGCGGACATATTCGTTGACGTTCCGCGCACCCGGCGTGACCTCCATCAGCTGAAAGAGATACGCGCGGCCGCCGGCCTCGTCGTAGTAGCCCATGCGCGTGAGCATATCCAGAACGGTTACCGGGTCAATACGCTGTGCGCCGTTGAACATCGAGTAGATGGTCTCAAAAATGCGCTTGTTTTCTTCCGCGTAAAAATCATCGGCGCGCACCTGCTCGATGACCTCAGGAATGCAATTCGGATCGACCAGCATCGCGCCTAAAAGCGACTGCTCCGCAGTCAGATCCTGCGGCACCTGCCGCATTAAAAGTTCGTCGGGCACTTACTTACCTCCCTCCGCTAACAAATTGAGAATGGAAAATGGAGAATTGAGAATGAGGAACAAAAAATGACAACGCAGGCATCGCCTGCGTCAATCAAATCCCGCTTTGCTTGCAAAGCGCAACCTCAGATGCAGCCGTACCGAATGGTACGGCGAGCATCTCGGTCCCGCCGCAGCGACCGTGCGTTCCACGCACGGCATGAAATAGGACACGGCATTGCCGTGTCCGTAAAAAGTCGCGACATGCGCGTGACTTTTTACACCCCGACCCAGCGCTCTTAGAGCGCGTCCGGGGGTATCGCCGGTCGGTTTCTCCGGAACCGACCGGCGTATATAGGGGGTATTGGATACCCCCTATAGGTGCAGGTTAGGCCTCGACTACCTGCACCAGAATCTCGCCTGCGATATCCTGATACAGCTTTGCCTTTACGCGGTGTACACCGAAGGTCTTGATCGGCTCCTCGAGCACGATCTTCTGCTTCGGTACGTTCAGACCGTACTGCTTGTTCAGCTCCTCAGCGATTTCCTTGGAGGTAACAGCGCCGAACAGACGGCCGCCCGTGCCGCCCTTGGCCGGAACCTTTACCGGGCTCTCCTTGAGTTTCTCGGCTGCCTCGCGGGCCGCCTGCTGCTCGAGTGCGATCTTGCGTGCGTGTGCCTCATCCTGCGCCTTCTTGACGTTCAGGTTATCCGCGGTTGCCGGCTCTGCCAGACCGCGCGGCATCAGGAAGTTGCGGCCGTATCCCTCGCTGACCTCGATCAGCTCGCCCTTTTTGCCCTTGCCCTTAACGTCGGCCTTGAGAATTACTTTCATGATGATTACTCCTTTTGTGTGTACTGAGGGCAAAACCGCTCTTGTTCAATTATGCGGTATTGCCCTATATCGAATGCGGCGAACAGCTTCGCCTGCTTTTCGGTCTAATTACGGCTGTCGTGAAACGCCTTTTCCGACAGACTGTTATTTGTTGTCGTCCTGCTTCTCGGTCCGCTGATCGTCGAAGTAGCCGCGAATGGCATCCGTGATCAGCTTGTCGGCCTCCTCCGGCGTGGTATTCTTCAGCTGTGCACCGGCCGCCGAATGGTTGCCGCCGCCGCCGAGTCTCTCCATCAGCAGCTGCACATTGACGTGGCCTGCCGCACGAGCGGAAACCGCCATATCATTGCCGCTGCGGAACGCAACAACGCTTGCATGTGTGCCGATGATGGACAGCAGCTCGTCCGCTGCCTGTGCGGCCGCAATGCGGTCCACCTCCTCGCCGGTGATGGCAAAGATAACACCCTGACCGCAGTCGCGCGCGGAAGAGATCAGCTTCTGGCGCTCCATATACTGGTCAAAGCTGGACTGGAACAGGCGCTTGACATCGCTCGACTCCGCACCTGCGCGGCGCAGATACGCTGCCGCCTCAAATGTGCGGACGCCGGTGCGCGTTGAAAAACCCTTGGTATCCAGATAAATACCCGCCAGCATGGCTTCCGCCTCGCAGGTGAGAATGCCGCTGGTCGGCACAAGATACTGCAGCAGCTCGCTGACCAGCTCGGATGCGGACGACGCATACGGCTCGTGCAGGGATACGACTGCGTTCTCGATATAATCCGCCGCACGGCGGTGATGGTCAATGACTGCGATCTTGTTGATAGATTCGAGCAGCGCCGCGCTCTCCACATAGCCGGGACGGTTTACGTCCACCACGATAAGCAGCGTGTTGAAATCGCACGCGATCATCGCATCCTCGGCGCTGATGAACACGCCCTTGTACTCAGACTGGGTTTCCAGCCGCTCGATCAGGTCACTTGCCATGGTGTGCTGACGGTCCACAACAATGTGCACCGGTCTGCCCTTGACGCGCGCGGCACAGACCATACCGGCAGCAGCGCCGATGGCGTCCATATCACTGTTCTTGTGGCCCATGACCAGCACCTGAGACGAGTCGCGGATCAGCTGGCTGAGTGCGTTGGCAACTACGCGGCTCTTGACCTTGGTGCGCTTCTCAACCTCCTCGCTCAGTCCGCCGAAGAAGGCAAAGTTAAATTTATTCTTGATAACCGCCTGGTCGCCGCCGCGGGACAGCGCCATGTCGATAGCGAGTCCGGCAAACTGATAGCTTTCCGCAAGCGTTTCGCCGTCGCGCCCGATACCGATGGACAGAGTAGCTACAACGCCCTCGTGGTTCTCAATCTCGCGCACCTCCTGCAGAACGGAGAACTTGCGCGCGACCAGCTTGTCCAGCTCGGCGCTTTCGATCACGAAGATATACTTGTCGCGGTCGTACTTGCGCAGTACGGCGCTTGAGTCCTTCACCCAGGCAAACAGACGTTTGTCAATACCCGCCAGAATGTTGGATTTTTCCGAGTCAGTGGTATTCTTGACCAGATCCTCGTAGTTGTCGATCGCGATAACCGCGATAGCCGGACGGGTAGTCTCCGCTGCGTCGCGCAGACGGACAAACTCGGTGCAGTCGATAAAATGCAGCATCATCAGCTGCCCCGCGCCGCTCTGCACCAGACTGCCGAATACATGGTACTGCCGCTTGCCAATGCCAAGCTCGCCCGGGAACGCGGTCTGTCCCTTGATGAGCCAGCCGGTCTCAAACGTCGGTGCGATCTCGCCCATGCGAACGCCGCTTACCGCAGTCCCTCGACCGCTGATTTCCGCAAATGCGTCATTCGCCCATACGATCTCACCCGTGGTAGCCAGCGCGACAGCTGTCGGCAGCGGCGAGCGTGTCACCGCCGGACGGATCTCTCCGCCGTCTACCTCGATGTTGTTCATCAGTTCCTGCACCTGCCGCTGCCGTGCCGCATTCGTACGCAGCGAAACAATCCGCAGAATGATACACACCACAATACCCGCCGCACCGTACACGCGGGAGAAATAAAGTCCCACGACCGCAAACAGGAAAAACAGCACATAAAACATTACGCTGTTGGGAGCCAGCATCTTCTGTAATCTCTTTTTCAAACCCCTGCCTCCTTTTTGGGACGCAAATATTCAACCTAATTATAGCAAGCCATCGCCGGAATTTCAACACTAAATGCAAACCGGTTTTGTATCTTTTCGCCGTCCGCTTGCAATTTTCACAGCTTCATGGTACAGTAACCGTAGATTCGCAATCAGGAGGATATCATTATGCAATTTTCGTTTGCACACAACAACTTCAACGTCCGCGATCTGGACCGCTCGCTTTCTTTTTATAAGGAGGCTCTCGGTCTGACCGAATCCAGCCGCATCAACGCACCGGACGGCAGCTTCATTATTGTATACCTGACCGATGGCGTAACGCCGCATCTGCTCGAGCTGACGTGGCTGCGCGACTGGGACAAGCCGTACAACCTCGGTGACAACGAGTTCCACCTGGCCTTCCGCGTGGATGATTTCGATGCCGCACACGCAAAGCACAAGGAAATGGACTGCATCTGCTTTGAAAATCCGGCAATGGGCATCTATTTTATCTCCGACCCGGACGGCTACTGGCTGGAGGTCATTCCCGCAAAGTAAACAGAAAACGCTTGGAGCTGCTGCTTTGAGCGTTTTTTTCATTCTCTTAACAGGATTATTCTGTTCATTTTTCGACAGCGGGTGTATACTATTGAAGTTATCTCCTGACGAAAGGACTGTATCATTTGAATCCTTACCTTGATCTATACCTCACGTTTGCAAGGATTGGCGTGTGCACGTTCGGCGGCGGCTATGCCATGCTGCCGATTCTGCAGCGCGAGGTCGTTGAAAACCGCCACTGGGCGACTGAGGACGAGCTGATGGACTACTACGCCATCGGTCAGTGTACGCCGGGCGTTATCGCGGTGAACACCGCCACGTTCATCGGCTGCAAGACGCACGGCATTCTCGGCGGCATTGCCGCCACGGCAGGCATGATCACGCCGTCGCTGATTATTATCACGATCATTGCCGCATTTATCCAGCAGTTTGCGCATCTTGCTGTCGTGCAGCACGCATTTGCCGGAATCCGCATCGCAGTCTGCGCGCTTGTGCTGCAGTCCGTGTGGAAAATGGCGAAAAAGGGCGTTGTTGACGTTCCGACCAGTGTTATCCTGCTCGTTACGTTCGCGGCTGTCGCCTTCTTCGGCGTATCGCCCGTTGTGATGGTCATCGTTGCCGCCATCGCCGGTATCGCTATCGGCATGATCAGGAGGAAGCGCGCATGATTTTCCTTCAGCTGTTTTACGAATTTTTCAAGACCGGTCTGTTCGCCATCGGCGGCGGACTGGCGACCCTGCCCTTCCTCAAGCAGATCGCGCTGCGCTACCCGTGGTTCACGCCGAATGATCTGATGGACATGATTGCGGTCTCCGAGTCCACACCCGGTCCGATAGGTGTCAACTCGGCAACATACGCAGGCTTCCACGCAGCCGGCATTCCCGGTGCCATCACAGCGACCTGCTCGCTTGTGCTGCCGTCGGTCATCATCATCATTCTGGTGTCGCGTGCGCTCGATAAGTTCCGCGACTCTCCGCTGGTCAAGAACGGCTTTTACGGCCTGCGTCCGGCGTCCGCGGGTCTGATCTTCGGCGCAATGCTCGAGGTGTTCGCCGCTTCCCTGCTGCACACGGAAAACTGGTCAGGTATCGCAAGTCTCAGCTCAGTCATCAATGTTCCGGCGATAATTATTTTTCTCGTGCTGTCGCTCGGTATCTGGAAGCTCAAAAAACTGCATCCGATCGTGTTTATCCTGATCGGCGCGGTATGCGGCATTGTGTTTAATCTGTAAGTTTTGATTTGTTATCGTGCAGATTCTCTGTGGAACGGCGGGATGAGGCATCCCGCCGCTGCCCTCCGAATTGCACAAAAAATCCCTTTCTCCGTCGAGAAAGGGATTTTAGCTTGTCGAAAAAGCAATATTTGATTTTTATGCTTCGTGCGGCAGCACGCATTCAATCGAATTTGCTTTGCAAATTCATAAATTCCGGGAGCATGTATCTCGGAATTTATACAAGGGAAGA
>SKEO01003043.1_pt1 | contig 10793 bp, 9 predicted proteins | sample 4826801 | NCBI WGS metagenome assembly SKEO01 (sample SAMN11008807, study PRJNA524170) | human gut metagenome | biome: Human fecal sample; material: Feces; isolation source: fecal sample from pouch patient p3 | host: Homo sapiens | place: Israel: Tel-Aviv | collected 2016-02-25
TTTATACTCTATAGGATTGGAATAAATATACTTTATATATAGAGATAAGGAGTGAACCTGTCTTATGTCTGATAACAAAACTACAGATACCATTTCTATGCACTTTCGGCATAGCACAACCGTTGACGAGCTTGTCAACAAACTGCGTGCCCATTATGTATGGAACGAAAAAGACGATCTGCCGGAATGGATTGCAGAGCCGTTAAAAGACTTTCCCCTTCTTGCCTCCTATGCACAAACGCTGCTGCAAACACTTCGTTCGATTCCAACGTCATTTGGCGATCAAGAAGCTACTGAATATGATTTGCTGGTCAACTGCATGATTACCGATCAAATCATGACCTCCCTGCGGGAATTTGAACTGCACTACCGTGCAGCTCACCCTGTACCCGATAGTGAGTATAAATCCGCCAATACCATTTCGTCCTATATGCACTGGCTGTTTCCTGCAGCAAGGAAAAAGCCGCCTAACTCCTCTAATCTAAAGCGTTCCCCTCTATATCGCTATTTGAGCGATACCTATTTTATCCCTTGCGAATTGGACAAGGAATTGATGCAGGTCATCTCTTTGCTTTATCACCAGCACAAGCGTAACGACGCCGGAAAACCCGTATTGCGCAGGGCTTATTATGTGCCTCTCATGTACGAGCACCCGTATTTCATGTATGCGATCGAACAAAACTGGGGACTGTATTACAACCGCATGATTGATCAGCATGCCACGATGCAGTCTGTTCTCTACTGCCTGTTTGATTCCTACGCTGATTCAAAAGACTTTATGGAATTTCAAAAGGAATGGTTTCCTTTTTCCCATTCTCGATTCAAGCAAACCACCGCAGATATGCACAAGCTGGATCTTGACTGCTCCGAACTTTTCGATATTGTTAAATCCAAGAAATCCTACGATACCTCACCACAAAGCATTGATGAGGTTTTGCGGTCAGATCAGAAAGATTATTGGATTTATTTCATGAAAACTAAGCGCTATTCTATCTTATTCTCCGCTATGCAGTTTTTCTTTGGATATAAGTCTGAGAAAAATACAGACCTTCGTCTTCAGCAGCTGCGCTGCAGTATCTGCGCTAGCCAGATTGACCACAATCTAGAGGCCATCTTAAAAAGGAGCACAGAAACCATCTTAGAGCAGTATGCTGCTGACTTTGGCAAATTACTGAAAGAAGTGAAAACCAGCCGTAATTACGATTCCGTATACAACTATGTAAACCGGCTGTTTTCTGATGTGACAAAAACATTGTTGGAAGATGATGTTGCACCAGTAGACCACGAGTCGGTCTTTGTAGACCAATTAGTACAGCAGCAAAAACGAATGGAACGAAACCGCAAGAACAGTCATTATCCCGATGACTGTCAATTGCTGTCTGCTATTTATGCGTCAATGATCCATGCTGCGCATTGCTTAAATCCTTTGAAAAAATCGATATCTGAATGCACAGTATCCGCCGATTCCCTTGAACCATTAGAGTTCACCGAATCCTTTGAATCCGGTACCGATTATTTTATCAGCACCCTTTCTCCGATAGAGAAATATCGTTTTTTTATTCCTTCCGACTATGTCTCTGCTCCCTGCACAAAAATGATATTTCCTTATATCTATCATATTGCAAAGAAAAACAGTAGCAATCCCGCTGCATCGCTCGATGCCCCAAAATGTCTGGGTTCTTACATTCTCGCATTTATCGCCGGAAATGAGCTGCAGACTGTATATGCACCGGACGATAAGCAGATCAACAACAACCATCTCTGGCGTTGGGCACATAAGCTGCTGCATACCTCTGCAGTAGATCAGCGGGAAAGCAAAACACCGGTCGCATTTCCTATCGATTTTTCCGCTAACGACTTTCCTCTTCTTAGAGATACGATGAGATTGTTCTGGCCTTTGGAGCAACTAACTGATTTAATATACGACAGCGATATAGATTTCCAATCTCGCTTAAAATATCAAACCACAGTTCGCTGTAATCTTTCTTCCCAAGAGGAGCGTGAAGAAATCGCCAAAAAAGGTATCGCTTACTGGGAGCAGCTCCAGCAGGGCACTTCCGATGGTTACCAACAATTTTTGAAGGATAATCTCCACCTCCCCAAGCACAACACGTAACGCACCTCCCACTAATATAGAATGTCGCCGCAGACGGAAAGCATCTTCCGCCTACGGCGTTTTTTTTGCCATAAAAAATATTTTTGCGTAATTTTTCGTTCCACCTGTGTTTTTTCGAAACGCATTATCCAGAAAAGGTTCTTATTTCATTCATTTTAAGCAAATATATCGTATTTATATTCTAATAATATTTCGTTTTTCTTTTGAATCACGTTTATCGACGTATTACCTTTTGTTTGCTAAACTCTTCTCGAAGTCAAACGAAAAGTACTTTTCGCACCCATCTTTACACGCAAAAGGAGCAAAATTATGAACAAAGAAGAGCTTATCCGTACCCTTGCCGCGCATGCGGCTGACGCTGTCGTCCTGCTTGAAAAAATTTGGCCCGACAACGACGCATTTCCTGCAAAGCTCTGCGATCGTGTCGACGCGAGTGATTACTTCATCACGAACCGCGGTGCTGTGATCGCCAGCGACCTGCGCGTACCCTTCCTTGCCGAGCAGGTCGGCGCGGTCGGCATTTCGTCCGCCGATGTACATACACGCTGGAAAATCGTAGCGATTTATCAGTCAGACATTCGCTTCACCTATGCCGTCCGCACGACCGCTTGGGACAAGAAACCGCGCTTTCCCGGCCTTGACCTCAGCGACCGTGAGGTTGACATTGTGTACGAAATGTGCGACACCTTATCCCGCAATCGTGCGTACATTGAGAAAGATTTTTCGACGGAAAAGACACTTTTTGCCGATATTCTCAGCAACACGCACGCTGCCAAGTTGCTCGGTGCTTTCGACGAATCCCGATTCATCGAGCTGCTGCAGAACGACCCGCTTGCCCTGCCGGTTCTCGAGGCTGTACTGCTCGCAGGTGTGTGGAGCGAATCGACACTGGAAAGCGTCCCGAATTTCCTTATGGTTTTCGCGCTACCGAACGCGCAAGCGCTTTCGGTTCGTGAAAACCTCGAAGATCACTTTCACACTGTTGATCTACTGCGTTCGCCTTCTGCACCGTTCGAGCGTCCGCTCACTCTACGGCTCGAAAACAGTCAGCCTCCGGTGTACAGCCCCGCTGCGAGCGGGCGGCTCGTTCTGCTCGAGCCGATCGGAGACGCACCGCGCAAGCTGCTGATCGACACGATCGAACAGCATTCGCGCATTCGGCTGCTTACCAGCAACGCCGAGGCACGCCCGTTTGCCGCGTTCCCCATCGTCATCTCCACGCATACCTTTCCGGCGGCGTATGCGTACACCGTCACTGTGCCCAAACAGGCACGCGCTCTGCGCGAGTCCGACGCAGACTGCCTTCGCCTGGCGGCTGTCAAGCTGCTGTGCTGCATTTCTGGAGCAGCAGGCACGCTCAACGAGGCCATTGATGATCTTGCCGGCAATCCACACGCCTACCGGCTGAATCTTCCGGAGCGCTGGATTACCATTGCACGGCAGTTTATCCGCCACGCTCTGCTGACCAATGAAAACAGCCGTGCTGCATTCGACCGCATCTCCGGCGAGGCTGAGCGCGTCGCAAAAGAGGCACAGCTTTCCCGCGCAGAAACAATCGATAAGGGTGTTGCCTTCCTGCTCGAGCCGGAGCGTTACAAGGACGCGATCCATCCGCGGCCGCAGTCACTCGAGGAACTTGCTGAGACAACGGCGTTCGAATACACGTATCAGAACGAGCCGCTGCTAGTCTATCATCCCGACCGCTTCGCTGGTCTGCTGCAGCGTGCCGGAGTCGGTCCCGAGCTTGTCGAAGATGTTGTACAGGCATTGAAGGACCGTTCGCTCTGCACGTCTGAAAAGGTCAAAATCAACACTGAGGGGGCTGGCAGACGCTATCTTGCAATCCCAACGAAAAAGTTCATAAATTCCAGCATTCCATCCATTCCGGCGGGAAACGAGGAGGACAATAATGTATAATAAGGATATATATCCTGCACTGCAGACATTCGGTATCGAACATCTGCGCGATGAACAGGAACGTGCACTGACGCCGATTCTTGCCGGACGTGATGTCCTCGTTCGGCTGCGAACCGGCGGCGGAAAGTCATTACTGTACCAGCTGCCTGCACTGCTCGATGAGCCGGGTTCGCTCACGCTTGTTTTCTCTCCGCTTCGCGCGCTGCAGCGCGATCAGGTGCAGGCGCTCGAGCGCAGAGGCGTGCGCTCCGCTCTGCTCAACTCCGATCTCAGCACGTTCGCTCACGCCGCCATTCTGCGCGACTTTACCGCGAACGGCGGTCTCCTCTACCTTGCGCCGGAGCAGCTCCGCCGCGAGGATGTGTGCACCACACTTGCCGCCGCGCATGTGCGCCGCGTGGTCGTTGACGAGGCGCATATTCTGCCGCAGGTCGAGCACGCCTTTCGCAAGGATTACCGCCGTATCGGGCCGTTCATCGAGTCGCTGCCCAAGCACCCGCAGGTGCTGGCGTTCACCGCGACCGCCACGTGCTCCGACCTCAACTACATCGCCGAGCGACTGTGCATGCACGACCCCAAGCGCCTGCTGTTTCCGATTCGTCGGAAAAATATCAAAATCTATGTCAAGAAGATTACCATCCGCGATAAGACCGGAAAGACCCGCAAACTGCAGAACGCGCGGCTCATCATGCTGGACAATGTACTGCGTAAGTACCGCAAGCACGGTGCCACGATCATCTACTGCCCACGCGTCAAGGATGTCAAGCGCACCACCAAATGGCTGCGTTCTCGTGACTATCCAGTGAAGGCTTATTACGGCAAAATGAAACGCTGCAAACGCGCCCACGTGCAGGACTACTTTCTGACGAAAAAGCACCCGATCATCGTAGCTACGAACGCCTTCGGTCTGGGCATTGACCGTCCCGACGTGCGTCTGGTCGTGCACGCCGGACTGCCCATCGGCATTGACGCGTACACGCAGGAAATCGGCCGCGCCGGACGCGACGGAAAGAAAGCTCGCGCCGTACTGCTCTACGCGCCGTCGGACGAGTATGTGGTGAAAAACCTTATCCACAGCAGCCGCGACCCCGAAACCGTTTCCCGCGGCAAAAAGCGTCTGAAGGCGCTGAAAAAGGTTCTGCGCGAGCCGAACAAGGTGTGGAATGGTATCACGAAGTACTTTCGATAAGCGTATCAACCACGCCTGTCATTGATATAATATTTATATGTATGAATGGTTAAACCGCCCGCATCACGGCAATCCTAACTACCAGAAGGAGGAATTTCCATGACCAACAACTTTCAGTGTGCACAGATCTACCAGATTCTCGCGCTCAACGATGAAATGCTGAAGAGCGGCTGCATCACCCGCGACGAGCACGATTTTGTCCGCCATGTGCAGACGGACAAGCTGACCCGGCTGCACAGCACGCCGTAAGGAGGCCGCCTGATGGATGTCCGCAGACTGGACGAAATGCAGGCGCAGGGCCGCAGCATCTTCGATACCGAGCTTGCTGTGGCGTACTATGCCCGCGTTTCGACCGACAAAGACGAGCAGATCAACAGTCTCGGCAACCAGAAACGCTATTTTGAGGACTATATCGCCGCAAATCCGCACTGGACGTTCGCCGGCGGCTATGTGGATGAGGGCATCAGCGGCACGTCGGTCGAGGGACGCGAGCAGTTTCTCAAGATGATCGAGGACGCGAAACGCGGCCGCTTTGACCTCATCGTCACCAAGGAGATCAGCCGTTTCGCCCGCAATACACTCGACAGCCTGCGCTACACGCGCGAGCTGCTGCGTTGCGGCGTGGGCGTGTACTTTCAGAACGACAACATCAACACCTTTGACAAGGATGCCGAACTGCGGCTCACCATCATGTCCTCCATCGCACAGGACGAGGTGCGCAAGCTGTCCGAGCGCACGCGCTTCGGCTTTAAGCGTGCGCAGGAGAACAGCGTGCTGCTCGGTCAGAACAATCTGTTCGGGTACAACAAGGTTGACGGGCGATTGGAGATTGTCGAGCCGGAAGCCGCCGTCGTCCGTGAGGTGTTCGAGCGCTACGCTGCCGGAGACCTCGGTCTCCGCGCCATTGCCAACGACCTGGACAGCCGCGGTGTACGCGGACGGCAGGGCAAGCCGCTCACCTACTCCACGCTGTACGGCATGATCCGCAACCCGAAATACAAGGGCTGCTATGCCGGTCGGCGGTACGCCTCGCGCGACTACCGCGACAAACGCAGCTACCGCCTGAGTGCAGACAAATGGCTCGTGCATAAGGACGACCGTGTGCCTGCCATCGTGCCCGAAGCGCTGTGGGAGCAGGCTAACCGTCTGCTCGCCTCGCGCGGCAAGACCATGAAGGCGCACGCGCAGGCATCCCAGAACCGCTACGCCTACAGCGGCAAGCTCATCTGCGCGAGACACGGCACAACTTTCCACAGGCATGTGTATAAAAGCAAAAGCCGCGGCGAGTCGGAGTGCTGGAACTGCAAACTGTACCGCGAAAAGGGAAAACAGGGCGGCTGCGACTCCCCCACAGTTTACAGCCACGAGCTGGACCGCATTTTGGAGCGTGTGTTCGAGCAGATAACGGACGAGCGCTCAGCCGCCGTGCAGGAGTACATCGACAATCTGCGCGCCTTTGCCGCACAGCAGGATAACGCCCCTGCGCTTGCTCAAGTCGAGCAGGAAATCGAAACGGTCACCCGCCGCAAGGACAAGCTGCTCGACCTCGCGCTTGCCGGGGCGCTCTCCAACGACGAGTTCAAACAGCGCAACGAGACCTGCAACGAGCAGCTTGCCGCCCTCGAGCAGCAGCGAACAGAACTACAGAACGCAGACAAGACACTGGAAGAACGTATCCGACGGGTGGAAAATCTGCGCCGCATCATCGAGGAACGGTGGCAGATGAGCTGCGGGTTCTCGCGTGAGATGTCCAAGGCGCTCGTTGACCATATCGTCGTGGACTCGGACGAGAGCAAAACCCGTATCTCGCTCGATATTTTCCTCACCACCGGTGCAGAGCCGATCGTATCTGAGATGCAAACCTCTAACTCACAGCTGCAAATGAGCTTTCAGCGGGCGCGGTCCGGTTATCAGGGTGAGTATACGGTGACGTATCTCGTGCGCTGGCATTTGGAATAAAAAAGCAGTGATGCTGCCTTCAAAAATGAAGCGCATCACTGCTTTTATCCTTTTTTACAATTCCAGCGGAGCCAGTGTTGTCGTATCAATCGAGCGAATCGCCGACCGCAGCGGCAGCACCGCCGACGGCGAAACCGAAAGCTCATCGATACCCATCGACAGGAAGGTTTCGATCAGTTCCGCGTCTGCGCCGAGTTCGCCGCAAATGCCGATCCAGATTCCGGCCTTGTGCGCGTTCTCGGCTGCCATGCGGAGCATACGCAGCACCGCCGGATGGTGTGCGTCAAAAAACCGGTCGAGACCCACACCCTGCCGGTCAACCGCCAGCGTGTACTGCGTCAGATCGTTCGTGCCGACCGAGAAAAAGTCCACCTCACGCGCCAGCTCTGCGCTCATCATGACGGCGGCCGGTGTCTCGATCATAATGCCGAGCTCGACCTTGTCCGCCATCGGTACACCTTCTTCCGCGAGTTCCGCACGGATGTTGCGGCAGATGCGCTTGATCTCCTGTACCTCCCAGACCGAGGTAATCATCGGGAACATAATCGCGATTTTGCCGTAAGCCGATGCGCGGTACAGCGCCCGCAGCTGTGTGCGGAACACCTCGGGACGCGTCAGGCAGATGCGGATGGCACGCAGGCCCATTGCAGGGTTTTCTTCTTTATCGAGGTGGAAATAGTCCGCCTGCTTGTCCGCGCCGATGTCCAGCGTTCGAATGATAACGCGCCTGCCGCCCATGCGCTCCGCGACCGTCTTGTATGCCTCAAACTGCTCGTCCTCGGTCGGATAGTCGCTGCCCTGCAGGTACAGAAATTCCGAGCGGAACAGGCCGATGCCGCCGCCGTCATTCTGCAGAACCGCATCAATATCTGCCGGAGAGCCGATATTGCAGTAAACCATCACATTTCGGCCGTCTTTGGTCACGTTAGGCTTGCCCTTGAGTTGATCGAGCAGCTCTTTCAGCGCCTTCTCCTTGGCCTGCTTTTTGAGCAGACGCTCGCGCTCGGCGTCATCCGGCTCGATAACTGCCTCGCCGGTCTGGCCGTCAATGATGGCGTACTTGCCCTCCATTTCCGGCTGCAGCGCATCTCCTGCACTGATAATGGCCGGAATGCCCATCGTGCGCGCCAGAATCGCCGTGTGCGAGTTCGCCGATCCGCCTGCCGTGATGAATCCCAGAATAAGAGCCTTATCCAGCTGCACGGTTTCGCTCGGCGCGAGGTCGTCCGCCGCCACGATGCACGGCACATCGGATACGATGCCGCTTTCGCCCTCGCCGGTCAGAATGCCGATCACCCGCGCGGAAATATCGCGGATATCCGCTGCACGCGCCTGCATGTAGCTGTCGTCCATCGCAGCAAACATTTCCGCGAACTGTGCACCGGTGTCGCTGACGGCGGCCTCGGCGTTTACACGGTCGTTCTCAATCATACCCTCGATGCTCTCCACGAAATCCAGATCCTCCAGCATCATCTGGTGCGCCTCGAACAGCATTGCCGCGTCCTCACCGGCCTCAGCGAGTGCCTTGTCATACAGCTTTGCGAGCTGCTCCTTCGCCGTCTCCCGCGCTGCGCGGAATCGCTCCAGCTCTGCCGCGGTGTCGCTCACCTCATGGCGCGGAATGACGCCGCTTGCTCTGCGGTAAAAGCTGATCGGGCCTGCCGCTACGCCTTTGGATACGCCTTTGCCGAAAATCTGCTCCATCTCGCTCACTCCTTACAGGTTCGCCTTGAAAAATGCCTCGATCTGCGCTGCCGCTTCCGCTTCGTCCTCGCCTTCCACTTCCACGCGAACGGTGTTGCCGTGCTTGATGCCCATGCCCATGATGGCGATCAGGCGGCGTGCATCCGCTTTTTTATCGCCGAAATGCAGGAAAACCTTGCTCTTGAACTTCGCGGCCTCCTTCGCCAGCATACCGGCCGGGCGTGCGTGAATGCCAATGGAATCCGTAATGGTGTACTCAAATGCTGTCATGATGAAAACTCCTTTTTTCTTCATTCAAATGGTGGATTGCGGCGAGAAATGCCGCTGCAACCTGCGGTTCGTGTCCATAAAAGTCCACTGCACCCGGTCGGTGCGGCGGCTTGTCCTCGCTGAGAAATCCGCTGCCGCCGGTGACGACCAAACCGTGTCTGCGTGCCAGTGTATGATATCGCGCGGTATCTGCTCGGCTGTGACTGCCGTATGCTGCAATGCCGTCGAATGCCGCCACCGGAAAGGTGTCGTCCATCTCATTCGGCGGCACGAGCACGGCCAGTCCGCCTGCTTCGTGAATCGTGTGAATCGCCTGCTCGGCTGCAAACGACTGCACCGAATCGTTCCGTGTCCGCTCGATCTCGAGCAGCGCCGGACAGGTGATGTCAATGCCGATGCCGAGCGTGAGAAAATCCTGTTCCCGCCAGCGGCAGTCGAGTTCAATGCCGGGCACAATGCGCACACCGAGCTGTGCGCCGCGCCAGATACATTCCGGCACACCGCTGACCGCCCGCCGGTCGGTCAAAGCCGCCAGCGTCAGCCGTTCCTCACAGCAGCGTTCGGCCAGTGCACGCGGTGAAAGCTCACCGCCTGCAGTCAGGCTGCTGTGGATTTGCAGATCGGTTTGTGCCATGGAAAGACCTCCGCCAAGGTTCAGGATACGGGAAGGATTTCGGAAGGACAGGCTGCGTCCTCCGGGATAAACCAGCGCTGATGCACGCGTACCGCGCCGAGAATCGCATGGTTTTCGCAAAGCTGCCGCAGTTCAGCGGCGGAAATGTGCCATAAAACCGCAGCTTCCGGAATGGTCATAAACGGCATGTCTCTTCCTCCTCTTGTGTTATCTGAATAGGTGATATACCGCCTGTGCCACGCCGTCATGGTCGCAGTCTGCGGTGATGTATTTTGCCAGATCCTTGAGCGCCGCATCTGCGTTGCCCATTGCTACCGGCATCCCGACTGCGCGGAGCATTTCCGCGTCGTTGTCGCTGTCACCGATGGCGACCATTTCAGCGGGCGTGACGCCGAGCATCTCGCCTAAGCGGGTGAGCGCGCGGCCCTTGTCCGCACCGGCGGGCAGAATTTCAAAGTTGTCCGAGCCGGAGCTTGTAATCGTGATGCCCGGCAGCGGCCGAATCTCTGCGAGTGCCTGCTCGAGTACCTCGCGTTCGCCGAGGGCGTACACCTTGGTGACGTTCAGATGGTTTCTCCGAATCTCACCGGCGATATCCTCCACGACGATTTTGTTCGCGTGAAAGCCCTCCACGCGGTAGTTTGCAACAAAATCGCGGTTGGAATATTCGTTGATGTAGATTTTGCTGCCGACGTAGATCATCACACGCACCGGTCGGCTCTGCACCGCCTCGACCGCCTTTGCGCCGATTTCGCACGGCATGTCCCAGCTTTGCAGAATGCGCTCATCCGATGCAGTGGCAATCGCCGTGCCGCCCGCCGTGACCATCAAATCCTCGCAGGGCAGTTCACGGGCAAACTCCGCCGCTTCGCCGACAATGCGTCCGGTCGAGAGAACGACATACACACCGCGCTCCTTTGCCCACGCGAGCGCTTTTCTGACCTCCGGCGTGATCTCCTTCTGCGAATTCAGCAGCGTGCCGTCAAGGTCGAGCGCGAGTAAAC
>SKEO01003044.1_pt1 | contig 10789 bp, 14 predicted proteins | sample 4826801 | NCBI WGS metagenome assembly SKEO01 (sample SAMN11008807, study PRJNA524170) | human gut metagenome | biome: Human fecal sample; material: Feces; isolation source: fecal sample from pouch patient p3 | host: Homo sapiens | place: Israel: Tel-Aviv | collected 2016-02-25
GCATTTAATTGTTTTCAGATATAGCAAAAGGGTAGATGAAGTTTTTCACTATCCTTTTGTTAATTATGCAATATGTTTGGTCAGCATATCATAGGCACTTCATGATGAGGACTTCATTTGTAAAGAAAGTAAAATATCAGGTTTTCAGATGCATTATCCACCGCCATTATGATGAAATGAAAAGAGATACAAATTGGTGATACTATGAGAAATCTGCTATAATTAGAGCCAGTAAAAGAGAGTGAAATAGCTGATTTTCTGTACACAACGGAGGAGATAGTAGTGACAGTGGATTTTATGGGGGTTTTAAGCAAAAAATAGGAAAGTCCAAATAAATTGAAAAACTATTGAAAAATAATAGTTGATTAAGTTAATCATTTTGAGTTACACATTCGTTATATATTAGTAGGAAGGAGGATTGATGCCATTGAATGACGAAAAATTGATTTTACAAATTCAACGAGGAAATATAGAATATGCAAACGAATTGATAGAAAAGCATTATTCTTCTATTCTTCGTTATTGCACGTGGCATTGTCATAATACAGATAGGGCCGAAGATTTAACACAAGAAACATTTTTAAGAGTTTTTCGTGATATTGATTCCTATGAACAGCGAGGATCATTTAGAGCTTATTTATATACGATTGCTCATCATTTATGTATTGATGAAAATCGTAAACAAACCACATTTAAAATTGAAGATAATATATCCATAGAAGATAACAATTTGAAGAAAGTTGAAGATCGTGATCAGATAAATTTTTTGCTCAATTTATTAAATCCAGCACAACGAGAAGCCATCATACTTCATTGTGGAGAACAACTTAGCTTTCGTGAAATTTCGCAAATTCTTGATATACCTGCTCGAACTGTGCAAAGTCGTGTTAGAGTTGCATTGACGATATTGAGAAAGGAGAAATGATAATATGAAAAAACATGAATTGCGGTCTATATTGCAAAAAAGTCCTGAAGCAAAACGATTAAAAGAAACTCAACAGATATGCACTACAATATTAAATCAGAAAAAGAAGTTAAACCTTATACCTGAAGAACGTACAAAATTTTGGCAGTTCTTGTCAGATGTTATGCGACATATAGGCTGGCGCTTATGGTTATCTCAAGGAATTGTATTATTATTCATTTGTGCAGGTGCTTTTTCAATACTTAATATGCCGAATGTTATTTCAATGTTTATACCATTGTTGATTTTAGCGTGCCTACCTTCTTTTTATCAAAGTAGCACTTTTGGAATGGGAGAAATTGAAGCAGTCACAAGAGCCTCTGGAGCACAGATTATTTTAGCAAAACTTATATTAGCTGGAGCTGCTCAAATTGTCTGCTTAACTGTAATATGTTGGCTTGCTATTGTTGTTGTAGAATATCCTGTAACACTTATTCAGATCATTATGTATGTCATCGTTCCATTTTTAGGATGTTTAATATTGACACTTTGGAATATGAGGAAAAGAGAACGGTATGCAATACAATGTAGTGTTGTATCATGCTTGGGAGTAAGTGTTTTTGCAGGTACGCTTGCACATTGGTTCCCTGCTATTTACGACATTTCTGCAATAGGAATTTGGTTTATAACATTTATATTATTTATGGGATTTTTTATAAAAGAATTATCCTTACTGATAAAAACATGGAAAGAAGGTAAAATGTATGGAATTATCGCTTGACAGACTAACAAAGCACTACAAATCCAAAATTGCGGTAGATTGTATTAGTGCTACAATGACACCGGGAGTTTACGGACTTTTGGGAGCAAATGGTGCCGGAAAAACTACTTTAATGCGTATGTTATGTGGTATTTTGGAACCGACAAGTGGAGATGTTCTTTATAATGGGCATAGTATTTTTGAAATGGGAAGTGCATATCGTAATTTTCTTGGGTATCTACCACAAGAGTTTGGTTACTATCCAAACTATACTGCACAGGAATTTTTGCTTTATATTTCAGCATTAAAGGGCATTCCCCGTTATAATGCAAAGAAACGATCACATGCATTGCTTGAAACTGTTGGCTTAGAAAATGTGGCAACCAAAAAAATTAAAACTTTTTCTGGTGGAATGAAGCAACGACTTGGGATTGCACAAGCTCTATTGAACAATCCGAAGATTTTAGTTTTAGATGAACCAACAGCAGGTCTTGATCCCAAAGAACGAGTTCGGTTGAGGAATATTTTATCAGACTTTGCAAGTGATAAAATTGTATTGCTTTCAACACATATTGTATCAGATATAGAAGCTATTGCAGACGAAGTATTTTTGATGAAAAAAGGCACATTTATTCTTCAAGGCTCTATTGAAGAACTTGTGTCGTATGCAAAGGGAAAAGTATGGGAATTGACTGTACCTGAACATGACTTGAAAAAATGGGAACTTAACTATACAGTTGCCAACCTCCATCATTCGGATAGAGGTTTTGTAACATTAAGGATAGTCTCTGATGAACGTCCATCTTTAGAAGCTGTATCGTGTACGGCAACTCTAGAGGATTTATATCTATCTTTTTTCCCAACAGAAGACGGAGGTAAATAAATGGAATTATTCAAATATGAACATAGAAAATTGTGGCGTAGAAAAAGTGTTCAAATAGGTGTATTGCTTTGCTTTGCTTATCTAGTTATCTTTGGAGGGCTATTTTCTTATCAATGGTTTACATTTGGATCCAAGGATGATTTTACCAGTTCATTTGGAAATAACTTCGATGGATATTCTAATATCCGTCAAAAACAGGAATATGCAAAACAGTGGGAGGGCGATTTAACAGATGAAACTTTGCAAGTAATGGTAAAAGACTATCAGGCACGAGCAAAAACAGATCAAATTTCTGATTACGAAATGACGGATTGGCATAGCTTAAACTCGTGGGTTAAAACTCTTTGGCCAGAACTTGAAAAGGCAGATCAACCGTATATAATGCTCCGATATGTTGAACCAGCACAATTAACAGATTTCAAAGAACGACGGGAAAAAGTTCTGGAAAATTTTCTTGATATAAATGGGCAGACAGATAAGGAAAAAGAATATTTCCTAAATATGAATAAAAAAGTAGAACTTCCTTTACAATATCGTTGGAGTGAGGGATGGTCTTTTATAACATCTGATTTTATAAGTGGCTGCGGCGTTGTTTTTGCTATTTTCCTTGCGATTGCGATTGCACCTATGTTTTCGGGTGAATGGCATAGTAATACAAAAGCACTTATTTCAACAACCAAAAATGGTTGGAAGAAACTGGCTAGTATTAAGGTGCTTGTTTCTTTTTTATTTGCACTTGAACTATATATCATTATTGTATTCAGTTCTATTTTTCTGCAAATTGTTTTTTTGGGTACAGGTGGTGCAGATATGCCGATACAGTGTATTAAGTTAGTTGCCACCGCACCTTGGACAGTATTACAGGCAGAAATATATGAGTATGCTTATCTTCTATTAGCGACATTTGGATATACAGGTATTATTCTGCTATGTTCAGCACTTACACGATCAAATTATGTTTCACTTTTACTTAGTTTGGCGATTGTTTTTGTTCCAATGTCGATTGCACAATTTTTGCCATTATGGGGACAAAAAGCTCTGGAACTTATTCCGTTTGTAGGGAATTCGACAGATATTTTTCGAACAAATGCATATCATTTATTTGGGCAAATAATATGGTCACCATATTTATTGATCACAGTTCCTGTTATTTTAGGTGTAATTAGTCTACCTTTTGCAATTCGTGCGTGGGCAAAAAGAACGAATGTATGATGTAATTTTTTATTGTTGTTATTGGTGAATTTCATATGAGACATAGAGATTAGTATTTTATAAGTAACCAAAGTTTTTGCAAGGCTTTTATGAGAAATAATAGCTCATGTTAGATCTCTTTCATGGAATTGTATGTACAGGGATCGTATACGATTCTATAATTTATATGTTGATGTTATGTAAGCAATAGGACAAAGGATTTAGCAAATCTGCTAAGTCCTTTGTTTTTTTTATGTGCCTACTGGTATATGTTTCTAACGGATGCAAGTCCCCAGTCCTTTATACAACATAAATCTGGAATTAGATACTTTATAATATCTTTTTGGCTAAAACCATTTTATATTGAGAAATAACACATAGATTTCTATAGATTATTTTGGAAGCATGAAGCATTGAAAAAATTAGATATTCAAATGGTATAGGACATGAAAAATAAGTCTAATAGTACAAGAAATTCCGATTGTCATATTTGCGTAATTAAATACTCTTATTATTTGTATCACAAAACCGAGAAAAGGGTAGCATGATATTAGAATAAAAATAAGGAGTATGAGATTTATGGAAAGCCGTATAAAAACCCTTCGAGAAAAAAGAGGAATTATACAAGAAATATTAGCAGCAGAATTGGGGATTACACAGCAGATGCTCAGTAAATATGAGAACGATGTAACGGTGATTAAAGTCGATATTCTCAAAAGACTGGCAGAGTATTTTAATGTGACAACAGATTATCTGTTAGGCATGTCAGATGTAAAAAGGGATCTGACAGGACAGATTAAACTCAATGAAACATTGGATGAATATTATGACATGATTGAAGTCTACAAAAAATTGGATCAATATGATCAGGAACTGGTCTGGTCGCTTTTGCAGATTGTCAGAAAAAATGAAGAGAAAAAGAAGAAGGACAGGGAAAATGATAAATGTAGCAATCTGTGATGATGTTGTTGCCACAACAGGGAAAATAGAAACCATGTTGCAAAACATAGCAAAAAGGAATTTTATACCAATAGATACGGATGTCTTTTGGGAAGGAGGACATTTGGTTGCTTCGGTGGAAATGGGGAATTCTTTTGATATTATCTTTCTGGATATAGAGATGGGAGAGGAAGACGGTATTACAGTAGCACGGAGAATTCGGAAGATTGATAAAAAGGTTTTGATTGTTTATGTTACAAGTCATGAAAATTATATGCTGGAGTCTTTTGAAATCAGACCATTTCGTTTTCTGGTGAAGCCTGTCAGTGAAGAGCAGATGGAACATTGTTTTCAAGCAGCCTATGAAGATATAAGCAGTACTGACAGCTATTTTCGATATAGCTATCAACGGATCAGTCATAAAATCCCAATTAGGGAAATCCTATATTTCGAGAGTAATCGAAGAAAGGTAAAGATAATTACGGAAAAAGAAAACTTTGAACTTTATGGAAAACTCAATGATATTGAAAAGAGTCTGGAACAGAGTAAGTCAGTTTTTTTGCGGGTCCACCAGTCTTTTTTAGTAAACTATAAACATATAGAAGGCTTAGGATACGATTTTGTAGTGCTGAATAATGGAAAAAGAATATCTATCAGTGAAGATAGGCGGAAGATTATCAGTGAACAGTACTGTGCTATGGAGGACACTTTCTATGTTGATAAATAAATGGATTGAGGCAGGGATTGATATACTTCGTGTGTTATTTACCCTGTATATTTTTTTCTGTTTTTTTAGCATTTTTTTTAACAGAAAGAAAAGCGGAGTTCAAGTAACGGTAGGTGTTTTGATATTGGTTGCTTGGCAGATAGATGTTTTTGGAATGATTAGTATGATTCCTATAGAGTGGAATATAGTTGTGTCTGTTGGATTTACATTGCTTGCAGTTCTCAATATTTTTGAAGGGAAATTTATAGAAAAATGCTTTTTTTCTATTATTTTTGATGCACTTTGGATGCTGGCAGAAACATTGGTAGGAAATCTGCTGATGATTTATTGTGAACCGATTGCAGATTCACAGGTGATAGGCTCATTCGTTTCAAAACTTTTATTTCTTGTAGTAGTGATAGCACTGAAAAAAGTTTTTGGTAAGGAAGAAGTTCAAGAACTTTCAGGAAGATATGGTATTGGGTTTGTTTTTGTTCCGGCAGGAAGTATTTACATTATGAATGCAGTTTTTGTCCTGGCTGATAAAACACTAAAAGAATATGCAGAAGTATATTCCCTTGTTTCAGTTGTGATTTTACTTCTTGTAAATATACTGATCGGATATATTTATATAAAGCTTGCAGATGATCAACAGATCAGGCGGAAGAACACGGTGTATGAACAGCAGTTAGAATTGTGTGAACGGCATCAAGAGGAAACAGAGCTTGCTATGTTGCAGATGCGTGATGTCAAACATAACATGAAAAATAACCTTATATTACTTCTTGCGTATGCGGAACAGAGAGAATGTGAGAAGATGATTGACTTTATCAATGATGTAATGGAAGAAGGAAGGTTGAAAACATCCAAAGTTGCAACTACTGGAAATATCGTGATAGATTCTTTGGTGGAATATTGGAGAAGGACAGCAGAAAAAGAAGAGATAGAATTTCAGGCAGAATTAAGTATTCCAATGGAAATGCCTTTCAAAGGGGCAGACATAAGCCTTATATTGGGAAACCTATTGGAGAATGCGGTGGAAGGAGCAGAAAAAGCAACAAAGAGAAAATACATAAAGCTTAGTGTGAAATATGATAGAAAGAATCTGTTGATAACTATTGAAAACAGTTATGGCGGAAAGCTGAAAAGAGTAAAAGGAGAATTAAGGACAACAAAAGAAGACGCTGCGAATCATGGGATTGGTTTGGCATCCGTCCGCAGGGCAGCAAGGAAATATCAGGGAACAGTATTTATAGACGATACAGTATCGGAATGTTTTCTTGTCAGAGTAGTATTGTATGGGAGTTAGGAGAAGATAGAAAAAGTTACATGAATACTCGATATTTTTACATGAAGATAGGAAGAGTGAAAATTTGTATTAAAATACAAGAGAACAAATGAAAGGAGTTTCAAATTATGAAATCTAAAAATGCAAAAATTCAGCCAGCAAAAGTATTGGCGAATGTATCTATGAAACTTGGAAAGATGTCCGCAGATAGTGCATGTGTGTATATTTATCACCAGCCTAAAATGCCGAAAGCACTTAAAGAGTTGAAAAAGTAAATATGAAATGTTTATCGGAAAAATTAACGGATTATGTAGTTAAGACCGGTGTGGTTTCCGAGGAATCATATGCGATATATCAATATGGATTTCAAATAGGAATTGAAATGATGAGTTGTTTCCTTGTTTGCTTTGGGATAGCGGTATATTTGCGTATGATTCCAGAATTTTTAGTGTTTACAGGAAGTTTTATGCTGTTACGGACGTATGCTGGTGGGGTACATTTGAATAGTTTTACTAGATGTTTTATATGTTCTGTTTTTGTACAAACGTTAGTATTACTTATTAGTAAGCAATATACAATTCTATTGCCAGTAGCATGGGTTATTATTTTGGGTGGTTCCATTCTGATATGGGGGATTGCACCTGTGGAAAATATAAATAGAGAATTGGATACAGATGAAAAAGTACATTGCAAAAGGGTAACTGTAAAAGTTTTAAGCGGTATAATAGCATTTGTATTGGTGTGCACGCTTTTTGGTATGGATAATATGGTATCATTGATTTCAGTGACTATTTTGATAGTTTTAATATCCCAGTATATAGGTATAGAAAAATATAAAATTGAAAAAAAGAGGCGGAAATAATAGATGTAATCTATTGTTTCCGTTTTTTAAATGATGCCGTTCTTTACTATTGAAAAAGTAAGGTGGTATACATAGTGCAGTGATAAGATGCGGGAATAGTAGAAAATACTACGATTCTCGCTTTTTTAAGCAATAATCGACGGTTATTGGATAAAATATTTTGGAAAGTCATTAAAAAATTTATTACAAAACCGAACATTTGTTATTGACTATTCGGGATAAGAACGAAAGGAAAAAGACCTTCGCTCTTATCTTCAAATAGGAAGGAGGTGAACTCGATGGAGCAATCTTCTTCCTATAATAAAGAAACAATCCAGCATCAATTTGATCGTAAATGTAAGTTGGCTTTGCAAGGAGAGAAAATAGATTATGAAAGGCATCTTTCTTATCGCCAGAAACACGAGATTTTGTTTTGTGAATTATCGAAAACAGAATTTTGGAAACTTTCTACAGTAGATGAATATACAGCAGAAAGCTATTTCCTGGCAGATGAACAATTTGATGTGAAGATAAAAAATGAATTGTTGGCGAAAGCAATAGAAACGCTGACAGAAAGAAAAAAAGAAGTCATTTTTTTATCTTATTTTCAGGGAATGTCTGATGCTGCAATTGCTCGTAAGTTAAATCTTGTGAGAAGTACAGTATGTGAACATAGGACACGATCTTTAGAACTGTTGAAAAACACAATGGAGGAATATGGATATGAAAACTACAGATAAAAATGAAAAGAGCAGAAATGTGTTGCCATTTGCTGTTGTCCAAAAAGCAACGGAAGGAGATATTGTATCAATCAATAAAGTGCTGAAACATTATGAGGGATACATATCTTGTTTGTCTGTACGAAAAATGTATGATAAATATGGAAATGAGTATTATTGTGTAGATGAAAGTTTGCGTAGCCGACTGGAGGCAAAGCTAATTAAAACAACTTTGGGATTTAAATTGGTACGTTAAGAGTAGTTTAAATCAACTATTATAGCACCTTGATAATAGAATAGAATTCTTGTAGGACATAGAAAGTAGTGGAGCCGGCAATCAGTACGCCATGATTATTAAAGTATTCAACTTTGCGACATGATGTCATAAAGCAGAATAATATGAGCGAGTAATATTTGAGGTGCGAACAGAAATGGGATTTTGTGCGAAGATGCTACTTTTGATAATGATACTTCCGGAGAAGGCTGCTCCGGTCTGAAAAGATGGTGAAAATCCAATGAACTGTTTCCCGACAGTACCTACAGGATGTATATATAAAATAGGAAGAAAGGAAGTTTTAAAATGCAATATGAAAAGACTTTATTAACAGTAGATGAATTTTGTCAGTATGTGGGAATTGGAAAGACCAAAGCGAGAGAATTGATTTCTAAGCCATGCTGCAAATATGTTGTTAGGATAGGACGAAGGGTATTTATACACAAAGAGTTGTTTGATAATGAATTAAAAAGAAATGCTAAATTTCAACTGACAATGTGAAGTTACAGAAAAATATTTAAAATACATCTTGAATATGCGTCATAATTATGCTACAATAAAGACGAAAGGAGATGAAAAGATGCCGAGAATAATTCCAATTAGGGAATTAAGAGATACAAATGCTATTTCAGAAATATGCCATAGTTCAGAAGAACCTGTGTTTATAACTAAGAATGGGTATGGAGATATGGTTATTATGAGCTTAGAAACATTTGAAAAAAACTCTGGAATGAGTGATTTTTATGGAAATATAAAATTTAATAAAGGTAAATATTCTGATTTAAAGAAAAAAGAAGGCATCTGATTTCTGGGTGTATTTTAAGTATTGCCGGTAATTCACGTTCTAAAATTGTGGGTGCAATTATGAAAGGAAAGTAATTATGGGTAAAGACTTAAAAGGCAAGGAGCTAGGACGGGGATTGTCACAAAGACCAGATGGGCGCTACATGGGTAGAGCGCAGGTGGAAGGAAAGCCAATTGTGTTATATGGATGGAAAGTAAAAGAGCTAAAAAAGGAATTGGTAAAAGCCGTTGACGATCTAAAAAGAAGTAATTTGTTACCAGAAGAAGATGGAACAGGAATTACACTGAGTGAATGGTTTGAAGAATGGTATAGCAAATATAAAGCGCCAACATTGAAAGACGGAGGTTCTCCAGCGTATAAAAGAAAGTTTTTAAACTATTATGGAGTACGCATAGGTTCAAAATATTTATCAGATATACGTCAACTTCATGTCCAGACAGCAATAGCTGATATGGTAGAATCTGGAAGAAGTTCAAAATCTATTAGAGAAGCAACAGGAATTTTACAAAATTGCATTGAGGCTGCAATGGCAAATGGGCTTATGAGGATAAATCCGGTAGTTGGAACTATCATACCAAAATGTGAAAAGGTAGAAAGAAGGGTATTGACAGTTGAAGAACAAAAAATTTTTCTAGACTATCTTGCTCAAAATAAAAGCTGGTATGAGGAACTGTATAAATTTATGTTACTCACAGGACTCCGAATTGGTGAAGTTGGTGGCTTGCAATGGGAAGATATTGATTTTTCAAACAGATTTATTTATGTGAAAAGAACATTGTCTTATCAATATGAAGATGGTAAAAAAACAATGAGATTAACATCTCCCAAAACTGAAAATTCAGTAAGAAAAGTTCCTTTTTTTGGAGAAACACAAAAGATACTTGAGCAGCAATTTGAAAAAGTGAAAAGAAGAAAAAAGGATTTGGGAGATCGTTGGAGGAAACCGGAGGAAATGGGAAACTTGGTATTTCTAACATCAATGGGTTCTCCGATAGGCAGATATAACATTGAAAGTGATATGCGTTATGTTACCCAACAGATCAATGATATATTTCGTACAGAGGCATTATACTCTGGTGGAATTCCAAAAAATTTTGAAAAGATTCACCCTCATGCACTTAGACATACATTTGCAACAAGATGTTTTGAAAAGGGTATGACACCTAGGACAGTACAGGAGATTATGGGACATGCTAATTATAATACAACAGTGTCGTACACACATGTCTTAGATGATATTAAATTAAAAGAAGCGGAGCGTCTTGGAGATTTCTTAGAAAATGGGAACAATAATCAGACGCTTGAGTACAATGATGTGATTGGGATACTATAGTAATAATCGTCTACTCAAAAAAATAGGGCGGAATATCTTTGGAAATGGTTTGAAGGCAGATTGAAAAAAGGAAAAAAGCCTGAGTTTTAGCAGGAAAGCGAGATTTAGAAAATACTGCTAAAGTAAAACTTCGCAAAGCAGATGAA
>SKEO01003048.1_pt1 | contig 10788 bp, 10 predicted proteins | sample 4826801 | NCBI WGS metagenome assembly SKEO01 (sample SAMN11008807, study PRJNA524170) | human gut metagenome | biome: Human fecal sample; material: Feces; isolation source: fecal sample from pouch patient p3 | host: Homo sapiens | place: Israel: Tel-Aviv | collected 2016-02-25
GATGTCACCTACGGCACGAACAACGAGTTCGGCTTTGACTACCTGCGCGACAACATGGTCGTCTACAAGGCCAACATGGTCCAGCGCGGCCACGCCTTTGCCATCGTGGACGAGGTGGACTCCATCCTGATCGACGAGGCCCGTACCCCGCTGATCATCAGCGGCAAGGGCGAGGATTCCAGCGTGATGTACAAGCGCGCCGATGACTTTGCCAAGACGCTGAAGAAGAGCGTCATCGTCGAGCTGGACGACAAGGTCGAGGCCGAGGAGCAGGTCGACGGCGACTATGTTGTGGACGAAAAGCGCAAGACTGCCACCCTGACCGAATCCGGCGTCAAGAAGGCCGAGGCGTTCTTCCATGTCGATAACCTAGCCGATGCCGACAATATGTCGCTGCGCCACTATGTGGACGGTGCCATCAAGGCGCGCGGCGTCATGCACCGCGACATTGACTATATCGTCAAGGACGGCGAGGTCATCATCGTTGATGAGTTCACCGGCCGCCTGATGTACGGCCGCCGCTTCAATGAGGGTCTGCATCAGGCCATTGAGGCCAAGGAGGGCGTGACCGTTGCCGCCGAGAGCAAGACGCTGGCTACTGTCACCTTCCAGAACTACTTCCGTATGTACAAAAAGCTGGCCGGTATGACCGGTACAGCCTCCACCGAGGCCGATGAGTTCAGCGAGATCTACGGCCTGAACATCGTCAGCATCCCCACCAACAAGCCCCGCGCCCGTCAGGACCTGCCCGACAGCGTTTACAAGACCGTCAACGGCAAGTACAACGCCGTCATTGATCAGGTGGCGGAGTGCCACGCGAAGGGCCAGCCCGTGCTGGTCGGTACGGTCAGCGTTGAAAAGAGCGAGGCGCTGTCCAAGCTGCTGAAAAAGCGCGGCATCGAGCATAATGTCCTGAACGCCAAGCAGCATGAGCGCGAGGCGGAGATCGTTGCGCAGGCCGGCAAGCAGGGCGCTGTGACCATCGCCACCAACATGGCAGGCCGCGGCACCGACATCATGCTGGGCGGCAATGTGACCTACATGGCCAAGGCTGCCCTGAAGAAGGAGCTGTCCAAGGCGCTGACCGCCGATCTGGCCCAGCTGAAGGACGAGTACGAGCATGCCAAGGCGCGCGCCAAGGCCAACGGCACCGAACTGCCCACCCCGCCGGAGGCCGGCATTGACGCGAAGCTGGAGATGCTGATGACCGAGTGCGACGGCCACGCCGAGACCGAGGACGCCGAAATTCTCCACGCCCGCAAGCGCTTTGAGGAGCTGTGCGAGGAGTTTGCCCCCGAGGTCAAGCGCGAGGCCGAGGTGGTCCGCGCTGCGGGCGGCCTGTTCATCATCGGCACCGAGCGCCATGAGAGCCGCCGTATCGACAACCAGCTGCGCGGCCGTGCCGGCCGTCAGGGTGACCCCGGTGCCTCCCGCTTCTTCCTGAGTCTGGAAGATGACCTGATGCGTATTTTCGGCGGCGAGCGCGTGCAGAACCTGATGGACTCCCTGGGCCTTGACGAAGATGTCCCCATCGAGAACAAGCTCATCACCAACACGATCGAGAGCGCCCAGAAAAAGCTGGAGGCCTCCAACTTTGCCATTCGTAAACAGGTGCTGCAGTATGACGATGTCATGAACCAGCAGCGCGAGATCATCTATAAGCAGCGCCAGATGGTGCTGGACGGCGAGGATATCTCCGGCAAGCTGCATGAGATGATGCGCCAGTCTATTGATGATGCCTGCGCGAACTACCTGAACGGCGAAACGGCCGATGATTGGGACTTTGCCGGTCTGCGCCGCCACTTTATGAACTGGCTGTGCCTGCCCACCGACTTCAACTACACCACCGAGCAGCTGGGTGAGCTGACCCGCGAGGGCATTGCCGATGAGCTGTACAAGCGCGGCATGGATATCCTGACCGCGAAGGAAAAGCGCTACGGTGAAAAGACGATGCGCGAGCTGGAGCGCATCTGCCTGCTGCGCAATGTCGATTCCAAGTGGATGGAGCATATCGACAATATGGACCAACTCAAGCAGGGCATGGGTCTGCGCGGCTACGGCCAGCATGACCCCGTGGTCGAGTACCGCATCGAGGGCTTTGCCATGTTCGATGAGATGATCGCCTCGATCCGCGAGGATGCCGTCCACATGCTGCTGACGATCGAGATCCGCCAGCAGAATGCCGAGCCGAAGCGCGAGCAGGTAGCCAAGCCCACCGGTGAGGGTGCCCCTGCACAGGCCGGTGCCAAGGGTGCCGCCCCTGTCCGCGTGACGAAGATCGGCCGCAACGATCCCTGCCCCTGCGGCAGCGGTCTGAAGTGGAAAAAGTGCACCTGCAAGGAGTACCACCCCGACCTGTAAAACCAAGTAAGGCGCTGCCCGGTACATGGCAGCGCCTTTTTTGAATGAGGTAACACCATGAAAGCCCGAATCATCCGTGAACCCCGGTGCGCCCTGCTGTGGCGCATTGATGAAAGCTACCCCCACTACGCCGCCATTGAGCGCGCGGCCAAGCGATATGAGGTGAAGCTGCGCCGTGTGGCAGATGGCGACCTCGGCGGCATTGTGGGTGACCTCTGCGCGGGAAAGCCTGCCCCGGCTGCTGCGCCGCTCATTGCTGTGCCGGACCGCCCGGCCATTATTATCAGCGGTCTGCGCCATGATACCGGTGAGCTGGGCGCGTTCCTTGACCTTGTGCAGGCAGGCGGCGCGTCCATTCCGGTGCGCAGCATGGTCACGCCCACCAGCAAAGGCTGGATGCTGGCGAATCTGCTGCTGGAATTGAACACTGAACACGAAACTGTACAAGGAGAAAAAGCGTGAAGCGCCGCCTTGCTGCGTTGGCGCTGGCCATGCTGCTCTGCCTGCCGCTGACAGCCTGCCAAAAACAGCAAAAATTGTACAGTGCGACTTGGTTTGACCTGTTTGATACCGTGGCTGTGGTGCAGGGCTATGCCGCCAGTCAACAGGATTGGGACCGGCAGGCGGCGGTGCTGTATGACGATCTGGCGCACTATAATCAGCTGTTTGACATCTACAACCATTACGACGATGTTGTGAACCTGTACGATGTCAACGCGCAGGCTGCCGCCGCACCGGTGCGGGTCGGGGATGAACTATACGCATTTTTGCGCTGGTGTAAGGACACCGCCTACCCTGCGACCGATGGCGCGACAAACATCGCAGCGGGTGCGGTGCTGCGTCTGTGGCACGACGCGCGGGAGAGTGACTCCCCCGCACCGCCCGCTGCGGATGCCATCGCGGAGGCATTGCAGCACATCAACATCGAAAACTTGATTTTGGACGATGCTGCGCAGACTGTCTGCTTTGCCGACCCGGATATGACGCTGGATGTCGGGGCGGTCGGTAAGGGCTATGCTGTGGAGCAGGCCGCCCGGGCCGCGCAGGCGCGCGGCTTTACGAGTGCCCTGTTGAATGTCGGCGGCAATCTGCGGGCCATCGGCACCAAGCCCGGCGGAAAGCCGTGGACGGCGGGTGTTGAGAACCCGTGGGGCGATGACCCTGCGTATATTCAGGCGGTGGAGTTGGCCGATGGAGACAGTTTGGTCATCAGCGGCGATTATCAGCGCTATTTTGAATATGAGGGCGTGCGCTACGCCCATTTGATCGACTTGACCACGGGCTACCCCGCCCGCTATGTGAGCAGCGTGGCAGTGCTGGCCCACGCCGAAACCGGCGGCTTGGCCGATGCGCTCTCCACAGGGCTTTTCTGCCTGCCGGAGCAGACCTGCCGCACCCTTGCAGACCGGAACGGCTGGGCCGTCCTGTGGATGCACACCGACAAAAGCACGGCCCAAAGCGCAGACTGGCCGCAATAAAGCAGAAAAAAGAGCCGCCGAACATTCGGCGGCTCTTGCTGTATCAAAGTCGTTACTTCAATGCTGCGGGTTGATGATGGTACGCCAGTCGAGGTCGCCGTGTTCCAGACCGTGGATCAGGACTTCGGCGGTGGCGATGTTGGTGGCAACAGGAATGTTGTGGACATCGCAGATGCGCAGCAGGTTCATCTCATTGGGCTCATTGGGCTTGGCGCTGATGGGGTCGCGGAAGAAGAGCAGCATGTCCACCTCTTCACAGGCGATGCGCGCTACGATCTGCTCGGCGCCGCCATGGCCGCCGGGAAGAAATTTTGTGACCTTCAGTCCGGCGTTCTCCTCGACCAGACGGCCGGTGGTGCCGGTCGCCAGCAGACGGTGCTGTTCCAGAATATGGCGGTAAGCCATACAGAACTGCACCATCAATTCCTTTTTGGCGTCATGAGCTATCAATGCGATCGTCATAAAAATGCCACCATCCTTCGCAGCAGAATTGTTCATCAAAAGGTCAGGGGTACGCGCTGCCCGCACAGCCGTTTTGCCATTGCCTGCGCGGCAATGACAGCGGGATCCCCGGCGGGCGGTATCGTGCCGTTGGCACCGGCCAGCTGCAGCGTGCGGCTTTCGGGGATGACTGCCAGCAGCTGGGCACCCACGGTGTCGATACATTCATCCAGATCGGCTACCGAGGCGTTTTTCCCGAAGCTCTCCCGCCGGACGCGGTTCATGACCAGCCGCACAGCACTCTGCGGGCGGGTCCCGGCCAACAGGCGGTCCGCCACGATCTTGCCGTCACGCAGGGCCACGGCATCGGGGGTCAGTACCAGCAGGGCCTTATCCGCCACGGCGGCGGCCGCTGTAAACGGCGCGCCCATGCCGGCGGCGGTGTCCAGAATTACATAATCAAAATAGGGGCGCATGGCAACGAGGAGCCGCCCCAGAGGTGCGGCATCCACCGCGCCGCCCTCATAGGGGGCGCTGATGACCGACAGCCCCGGGTAGAGCGGGCTGGGCACCACAGCCTTGGCGCCCTCACACCGGCCGCAGAGGACATCCTCGATGTCGTACACCGTGCGGCCGTAGACGCCTGCGATAATGTCCACGCTGCGCAGACCCGAGTCCAGCTCGATCAGCAGGACCTTACGGCCCAGCCGTGCAAGGCAGGCACCCAGCAGCACGGAAACCGTACTTTTGCCGGTACCGCCCTTGCCGGAGCAGACCATGATACACTGTGCGTTCATGTCGGCTCCTCTCCACAGTTGCATTACACTATCCTATCTTATTTTAACACACTTCCGGCCGGACTGCAACTGGCTTTTTCGTAAAATATAACAGGTCTTTTTTGAAGAAAATCACGATGCGGGACACTTTTTGCTGCGGCCGCGGCGGCAGGCTGTCCGACCGGGGCGCGGCAGCGCCGAAATGGCGGAAACGATTCAGCCGCCGAACACCGCATCCAGCACGGCCCGCAGGATCGGGGCAGCGTTTGCACCGCCGCCTCCGTATTCCAGCACAACGGCCGCCGCGATCTGCGGGGCGTCGGCGGGGGCGTAGCCGATCAGCACCGAGTTGACATAGTGTCCCCCTTCGGGGAGCGTGTCTGCCAGCTGGGGACTGCCGGTTTTGGCGGCGCACAGGACAGGAGCCTCCCGCAGGATGCGGGTGGTCTGCGCCATGCGCTTCATGCCATCGCGGATCGGGCCGAACACCGCTTCGCCGCCCGGTATCTCGGTAAAGGAGACCGGATACTGCCAAAGAACCTCGCCGGTGGCGGAATTGACGGCCCGGTCGGCAAAATGCAGGGCAGGGCGCTGCCCGCTGTTGGCCAGTGCCGCCGCATAGGCTGCCAGCTGCAGCGGGGTCACGGCGGTGTTCCCCTGTCCGATGGCGGCCATCAGGGTCAGGCCGGCCTGATAGTTTTCATCGGTCGTCCATGTCAGGCGGCCGTGCGCCTCGGCAATTTCCACGCCGGTGGGGGCGGCCAGCCCCAGCTGCCGGGCCATGGCGGAAAAGGCATCTACACCCAGCCGCCGCCCGACATCGTAAAAAAAGATGTTGCAGCTGTATTCCAGAGCGGTGCGCAGATCGACAGGGCCGCTGTGGCCGTACTGCAGGCAGCCGGGCTGGTAGCCGCTGTAAAAGCCGTAACGGCCGGTGCAGCTGACGGTGGCAGCCGGGTCGATGCCCGCTGTCAGTGCCGCTGCGGCCACCGCCGGCTTGAAGGCGGATCCCGGGGCGTACAGCCCTTGACAGACCCGGTCGAGCAGCGGTGCGGCGCTATCGGCGGAAAGCGCGGCGTAGTCGGCGCGGTAGGCGTTCAGGTCGAACCCCGGCACATTTGCCGCCGCCAAAATGCCGCCGGTGCGCACATCGACTACTACAGCAGCCCCGGCGCGGCATTCCCGTCCGGCTCCGGCGGCCCGGGTCGTGCGCAGGGTGTTGATCTGGCCGAGCAGGGCATTCTGCAGCACTTTTTGCAGTGCGCTGTCTGCGGTCAGTACCAGCGCGGCCCCGGGGCGTGCCTCCCGCAGCTGGACGGTGCGGCGCACCGTGCCGTCAAAGCCGGTGTTGATCAGCAGCCGCCCGTCCTGCCCGCGCAGCAGTGTGTCGTAGGCGGCCTCCAGTCCGCTCTGGCCGATGACGGCGTCCATGGCAAGGCCGCGCTGTTTGGCGGCAGGCCACTGCTCGGCAGTCAGGGGGCCGGTAAAGCCCAGCGCATGGGGCAGCAGCGCACCGTCCGGCCAGCTGCGCACGCCCCGGGCCGCAGGCCGCACGGCACCGCTCTGGACAAGACCGGCCCGGTACAGTGCAGTCAGCAGGGCGCTGTCCGCATTCCGGGCCACCGCCAGTTCCCCCGCCGAGGCGGCAGAACAAAAGGCAGCAAGCTGTGTTTCCACATCCTTGCTGCCTGTCAGTTCCTCTATGGTTTGTACGGTCTTGCGCATGTCGGTGCCGGGCGGGGCCGGTATGCGCAGGTAGATATCGTATACGGTGGCATCGCGGGCCAGCACGGTGCCGCCTGCGTCCAGAATAGGGCCGCGCGCAGCGTGCTGGGTGACGGTATAGCTGGCCGAGCTGGCCTCGGCGGCTTTGTCGGCGTAATGGTCAGCCATGACGAACTGCATCCATGCCAGCCGTGCAAAAAAGGCTGCAAATACCGCGCTGCACAGTACCATCAGCACCGCAACGCGGGCGCGGCGGTGTGATTTATTGCGGTTGGCCATGGGATCACCTCATGTCGTGGATTTCAAACACATTTATTATAGCGGAATTTCGACAAAATATCAATCGGTGCGCACAAAATATACGGCAGCGTGCAGGTCGGCAGTATCGGTCAGCGGGACGGAGGCCGTCAGCCCGTCCGCATCGGGGATCGGGGCTGCGGCCAGCATACCCAGCCAGTCCCCGCCCGGGGTGGTCACGATCTCCCCGGCGGTCAGCGTGCAGTCGGCGGGCAGGCCGGTCAGCACCCACCTTCCCGGCGCGGCCAGCCCAACGCAGCTGCCGCACAGCCCGGCTGCTGCGGTAAAGGCTGCGGTGCAGCAATTACCGTCCGAGCTGGTCACGGTCCCCGCGTACCGCCCGCCCGCGTCCAGTACGGCGGCACCGGGCGCGGCATCAGGGCAGGCCAGCGTAAGCCCACCCGGCGTCCGGGCCAGCACCCGCGCCGGGGTGACGCAGCCGATGGCGCGCCCGCTGTCGAGGAGGCTGCGCAGGGCCTCATTCTCGGCAACTGCGTCTGCGCTGGCTGCAAGACGCTGATGCAGCGCAAAATTTTCCTGCTGCAGGGCATCGAGCCGCGCAGTGTACCGCGCCCCAATGACCCGGTCAGCCCGAACTGCCGCTGCGGGCAGGGCTGCCGCCAGCCGCGGCAGGCAAAACCAAAGCACGGCCGGAACCAGCGGCAAAAGCCACCAGCGCCGCCGCCTGCGGGAACGCGATAGATCCAGCTGCACAAACATCACCCCAAGGCAGAATATGCCTTGCGGGACGGGGTTAGACTTTGGTATAATAGAATCAATCAAATACTTGCCTCCCTCGCAGATGGGGTCAGGAAAAATCAGGAAAGGGCAACTTTTATGCAATACAAGCTTCTTTTACTCGATATAGATGGTACGCTGCGCCCCGGCAGCTGTGAGCGCGTGCCGAAGGAAAACGCCGAGGCGGTCTGCGCCGTGCAGAGAGCGGGCGTCAAGGTTGCAATCGCCACCGGCCGCGGGCGCATCGGCGTGGGCAAGGGGCTGCTGCGCAGCATCCGCCCCGATTACTGGGTCTGCGCCGGCGGTGCGCAGCTGGTGGACTACAAGGGCTGCGATCTGGCCCTGCACCGGCTGACAAGCGAGGAAATGTACGCGCTGGTGGATTTTTTTGAGGATCATGAGCTGCCCCTGCGCTTCACCTTCCATGATGCGAACTATGCCTACCTCGGCTATGAGGAATTCGCCCGCCGGGAGCGGGAAAAGAACCTTGCGCTCAACATCGTGGATGGCGAGGATCAGGACCAGCATCTGCAGGAGATGCCGTTCGGCGCGTTCGGCTTTCTTTCGCAGGAGATGGCCGACCGGTTTCAGGAAAAATACAGCTATCTGGGGCTGAATTTCCTGTTCTCCTACCCCGGCAGCGACGGCTGCGACATCCTGCAGCAGGGCATCGACAAGGGCACGGGTCTGCGGGAGCTGGCAGGGCTCGCCGGTCTTGATGCAGCGGAATGCGTGGCCGTGGGTGACGGGGACAACGATGTGGCGATGCTGAAAGCGGCAGGCCTCGGCATTGCCATGGGCAACGGCAGCGCCGCCGCAAAGGCCGCCGCAGACCGCATCGGCCCCGATGCCGAACCGCACGGTATTGCGGAGCTTTGCCGCGCCCTCTGGCCGGAGGCGTTTTAAATGGCTGAGTACACCCATGTGGGGCCGGGCCTGCCGCCGCTGCACGGGGCGCAGGCCAACGCACTAATTTTAGGCAGCTTTCCCAGCCCCAAAAGCCGGGAGCAGGGCTTTTTCTACGGCCACCCGCAGAACCGCTTTTGGCCGATGCTTGCCGCTGTGACCGGCGAGCCTGTGCCCGATTGGGCGGACATTGAGGCGAAGAAACGCATCATCCTGCGCCACGGTCTGGCCGTTTGGGATACCATCGGCGCCTGCGACATACGCGGGGCGTCAGATGCGTCCATCCGCAACGCGGTGCCGAACGATGTGGCGGCACTGATCCGGCAGCTGGGGGTGCAGGCGGTCTTTTGCAACGGCGCGGCATCCGGCCGTATCTACGCAAAATATGCAGAGCCTCTGACCCACCTGCCCGCTGTGGTGCTGCCCAGCACCAGCCCCGCCAACGCCGCCTGGTCCCCTGCGCGCCTGCAGGCGGCCTGGGGCGCGGCGCTGGCACCGTTTTTGCACGCGGATGGTTGCAAGTGAACGGATTTTGTTCTATAATGAATTTGTGCCAGACTCCCGCAGGGGCGGATTCGTATCCCCCCCTACGGAATGAAAATACGGGAGGTGCCTGCATGAGCAAATGGCAGGAAAAAACCAAACGCCCGGTGCTGCCCATTTATATGGCGGCGCTGGTGTGGCCGGTCGGGGCGCTGCTGCTGCCGCCGTACCGCCTGTCCAACCTGTTGATTCTTGCGGGGCTGAGCCTGATCGCCTACGCTGTGGGGACAAAGCTCTGCCCCACCCGCGTCGTGCGCACGCTGATCCCCTACGCCACCGGCAGTGAGGATGTGGACGCGATGCTCAACGGCATTGCCGCCAATCTGGATGCACTGCACAAGCTGAACGAGGCGATCCCCGACCCGCAGCTTTCCGCTGCGATGGAGCGGATGGAAAAGGCGGGCCGCAGCATTGCCGCCGTGGTTGAAAAGGCACCCGATAAGGCGCGTGCCATCGACCGTTTTGCGCGCTATTACCTGCCGGAGACTGTAAAGCTGATGGCTACCTATGCTGCGCTGGAGCAAAACGGCGTCAAGGGTGAGAATGCCGCCCAGATCGAATCGGAGCTGCGCCGCAACGCCGCGACCACCGCGACTGCCTTTGAAAACCAGCTTGACGCGCTGTACAGCGCGGAGGCAATGGATATTTCTACTGATATTGAGGTGCTGGACAGTATCCTGAAGAGCCAGAACCTTGCGAAATAATGTTGGTGAAATGTATGAAGATGGAGACCGCAGAGCATTTTGGCGTACTTGTAAAAAGCGCAAAATACGGATTGAAACTGACTCGGGAAAAGTATGCAGTTATTAATACAAGGGCAACGCTTCCAAAGTTTGAAAAGTTGCAAAAAATAGGGGCCTATGCGGATTCGAGTGGGAAATTCTATACAGAAGAATGGTGCCGAGAGTATCAGAAACTTATTCTGGAAAATTATGACTTGAGTATGAGGTACTTTAAGAGCCTCGATAGAGAAGAATTCAATTCTTCCATAAATACTTTTTTAAAAAAATATAAAGGTTTTAAAGAAGTTACAGATTTAAATGAGTGGGGATGCCCGGGGTACTATATGATGGTACTCGATGAATATAAGCAGGTTTATATTGGAACAGCGGATAACATTAAGAGGCGAATGCAGCAGCATTGGGCAAAAAGGATAAGTTTTGACAGAATGTTGTTTCCAATGTATGCGGTAACAAAGTCAGTGCTTTCTATAGATGCTTTCCGAGCATTTGATACTACACGGATATATGCACAGAAAAAGCGCAGAACATATGTCTTAGAAGACGAGTATATTCAGAATATGCCAATGAAATTTATATGTAATAGAATAGGTGGAGGTCAAATCAAGGATAGAATAGATGTAATGAATGCACTAGCACTGACAAGAGATGCAAGAGATATGTCATCGATGCTTAACAATTAATACAACGAAAGGAAACCACCAATGGCTGATTTGAACAATGAACTGAATGTCCCCGCCGCCCCTTCCCTGACCCTTGACGCCGCCCCGGCAGCCCCCACGC
>SKEO01003049.1_pt1 | contig 10781 bp, 9 predicted proteins | sample 4826801 | NCBI WGS metagenome assembly SKEO01 (sample SAMN11008807, study PRJNA524170) | human gut metagenome | biome: Human fecal sample; material: Feces; isolation source: fecal sample from pouch patient p3 | host: Homo sapiens | place: Israel: Tel-Aviv | collected 2016-02-25
GATTATGACATAGAAAAAGCTCAATATGGTATCATATATATTGATGAGATAGATAAGATTACTAAGAAATCAGAGAATGTCTCTATAACAAGAGATGTATCCGGAGAAGGTGTACAGCAGGCACTTCTTAAGATATTAGAAGGAACAGTAGCATCTGTTCCGCCTCAGGGAGGAAGAAAGCATCCTCAGCAGGAACTTATTCCTATTGATACAACTAATATTCTTTTTATATGTGGTGGTGCATTTGACGGGCTTGAGAAGATTATTGAATCGAGAATGGATAAGAGTTCAATTGGATTTAATTCAGAGCTTAAGGAAAAGAGCAATGATAATGTTGGTGAGATGTTCCATAAGGCACTTCCACAGGACCTTATTAAATACGGCCTTATTCCTGAGTTTGTAGGCCGAGTTCCAGTTGTTGTTTCACTTGATTCACTGGATGAGGCATCACTTGTGAGAATTCTTAAAGAGCCTAAGAATGCTATTGTAAAGCAGTATCAGGCACTCTTCGGACTTGATGAAGTAGCACTCGAATTCACAGATGAAGCAATCGAGGCGGTGGCTCACAAGAGTTTTGAAAGAAAGACAGGTGCACGAGGTTTACGTTCAATCTTAGAATCAGTCATGAATGAAGTAATGTATGAGATTCCATCAGATGAGACAATAGCCAAATGTATAATAACTAAGGAAGCTGTAGAAGGCAGCGCAAAGCCTCTGTTAGAATACAGAACGGATGCTGTAAAAAAGGCACAGTAATGAATTGATTCAGGCGGACTGTTCGTGATGGACGGTCCGCCATTATTGATAGAGAGGAATATATGAATAACGAATATAACAGACATTATCCCACTATTCCATTGAGAAATGTAACTGTTTTTCCAGGAATGGTAATGCATTTCGATGTAAGCAGAAAGAAGTCGGTTAAAGCTGTTCAGGCAAGCATGGCGGGAGATCAGCTTATATATCTTGTTACCCAGAGAGATTCACAGGTAAGTGAGCCGGGAATAGAGGATTTATATACAGTAGGAACAATTGCCAAAGTAAAACAGATAATCAAGATGCCAGGTAAAATCTTAAGAGTACAGGTTGAAGGACTTGAAAAGGCAATTATAAACAGCTTTGAGGAAGTATCAGGCATGATGATTGCTGATATAAGCGTAATTGATGGATTAGAGAAGCCAGAAAAGGTTGTTTCAAGAGCAATAGTAGTTGGCATGCGTGAACTTTTATCGCAGTATTCACATGTTAATCCTAAGTTTGCCAAGGATACACTTAAGAGATGGATGTCATATAATGATGCAGAAAAGCTGATGATGGAGTTTGCACAGGAATTCCTGATGGATTATGATAAGAGACAGCAGTTTCTTGAAGTTGAAGACTATGAGCAGATGTATACATTTGCAGCAACATTGCTTATTAATGAAATTAATGCATACAGGATTAAAGAAGAACTTGGCAATGCAGTAAGAGAAAGAGTTGATAAGAACCAGAAAGATTACATATTAAGAGAAGAACTTGCGGCAATTAATGAAGAACTTGATGGAGGAACTGCATCGGAGGCAGAAGAATATGAGGCTGCGGTTGAAAAGTTAGATGCACCTGAATATGTAAAAGATAAGCTTAATAAAGAAATAAAGAGACTTAAATCTTTAGCTGGCAATAATGCGGAAGCAAATGTGGAGAGAACTTACATAGAGACATGCCTTGAACTTCCATGGAATGTGGGAACACAGGATAATAAGGATATAGACAATGCAGCAAAGGTGCTTGATTCAGATCATTATGGAATGAAGGATATTAAAGAAAGAATTCTTGAATCACTTGCGGTTAGAAATATAACAAGCAGTGGCAAAGCACCTATAATATGTCTTGCAGGACCTCCGGGAACAGGTAAGACTTCTATTGCAAAGTCAGTTGCGAAAGCACTAGGAAAAGAATATGTGAGAATCTGTCTTGGTGGTGTTAAAGATGAAGCTGAGATAAGAGGACACAGAAAGACATATATCGGTGCTATGCCAGGAAGAATTATTGAGGGACTTAAGGGCGCAAAGGTTAACAATCCACTTATGCTTCTTGATGAGATAGACAAGATGAGCAGCGATTATAAGGGAGATACTTCAGCAGCGCTTCTTGAGGTGTTAGACAGCGAGCAGAATGTTAATTTTGTTGACCACTATATAGAGATGCCAGTTGATTTGTCAAATGTGCTTTTTATAGCGACTGCTAATGACTTATCAAGAGTAAGCCGTCCTCTTCTTGATAGAATGGAGATAATAGAGGTTGGCTCGTATACGGCAAATGAAAAGTTTCATATTGCTAAGGAGCACCTTATTAAGAAGCAGATTAAACAGAACGGTCTGCTTGTATCAGATGTTAAATTCACAGATAAAGTTATAAGGACAATTATAGATTCTTATACACGAGAAGCGGGGGTGCGTGGGCTCGAAAGACAGATTGCCAAAGTTGTAAGAAAGGCGGTCAGCGAGTTGTATAAGGCAGGTGTATTCACGCCTGATGGAACAAGAGACAAGTCTATAAAGAAAACAGTTAATATATCTGATAAGAATATTACAGATTATCTTGGAAAAGTTAAATACAGACCGGATAAGAAGAACCCAAAGGGTGAAGTTGGTATTGTAAGAGGCCTTGCATGGACGCAGGCGGGGGGAGATACTCTTGAGATAGAGGTTATAACGATGCCGGGCAAAGGCGAGTTCAAGCTTACAGGTAATATGGGTGATGTAATGAAGGAATCAGCAAGTATAGCGGTTTCTTACATCAAGTCTGTTACAGAGAAAGGCAGATACAAGGTGGATACAGAATATTTCCAGAAGCATGCATTCCATCTTCATATACCTGAGGGAGCGACTCCTAAAGACGGACCTTCTGCTGGTGTTACAATGGCTACAGCAATGTTATCTGCAGTTACAGGAATTCCGGTAAGGGCAGATGTTGCCATGACAGGAGAGCTTACACTAAGAGGCAGGGTTCTTCCGATAGGAGGACTTAAAGAAAAGCTTCTTGCAAGTAAGACAGCAGGCATAACAAATGTTTTCGTACCAGAAGATAATCAGGCAGATGTAGAGGAGCTTGATGCTGAGATAACTGATGGAATGAACATAATATATGTGAATAATGTTAAAGAAGTATTTGCACAGGCACTAATGCATTAAATGAAAGGAGATATGGATTATGGTTATTAAAAAGGTTAATCTGGATATAGTAGTCGGAGTGACAAGTACACTGCCTGAAACTCCATTTCCGGAGGTTGCATTTGCAGGCAAGTCAAATGTTGGTAAATCATCGCTTATTAATGCATTAATGAACAGGAAATCATATGCAAGAACGTCATCACAGCCAGGTAAGACACAGACTATTAATTTCTATAATATTAATGACAGCATGTATCTTGTTGACCTTCCGGGTTATGGATATGCCAATGTAAGTCCGGCTGTCAAAGCCAAATGGGGTAAGATGATTGAGAAATATTTAAGAAAGAGCAGCCAGTTAAAGCAGGTGTTCTTGCTGATTGATATCCGTCATGACCCATCTGACAATGACAGAATGATGTATGACTGGATTGTAAATAATGGTTACAGACCTGTAATTGTTGCAACAAAGCTGGATAAGATTAAGAGAAGTCAGATAAGCAAACAGGTTAAAGCTGTAAGAACAGGACTTGGATTAAGACAGGAGGATATTCTTATTCCTTTTTCATCACAGACCAAGCAGGGACTTAAAGAATTATGGCAGCTTATAGATTCATATGTACTGCCACAGGAAGAAGTTACAGAAGAATTGCTGGAAGAAACTATAGATAATAAATAAAAAAGCGTTTCGACAGGTAAACTTGAGGAAATCTCATTTGCCTGTCGAAACGCTTTTTACATAAGTTTACGAACAATATAATCATATACTTCCTGACTGTTCTCACGCCATCTTGCACATATTATCTCAGCCTGTTCCTCAACTGGAACATTAAGATTGAGTTCGATAAGAGTTGTATCCCCTTCTTTTAACTGACAGTGTGCAATGTAATTGCCGTTAGATAACTTGTAGCAGTCAGTTACAGTTCCAGCCTCATTCTTTAATTCGTATTTGTTATCGAACAGATAAGTTTCTATATCATCGCGTATCGCAGTTGATATCTTGGTATAGAAAAATGCGATGGTATCCTCACCTTCTTTGGTAAGAGTATAGTGAGTGCTGCTCTGGTGCGTGTAGCCTCTTATAAAGCCGTCCTCAACCAGAGAGTTGATGGTTTCCTGGAAAGTGAAATAATCCGTGTATTGTTTATCCAACATGAAAGATGAGAGCTGTGTGTTGGATAACGGGAAATTCACTTTACTCAGCATATATAAAATCATTAATTTGTACAAAGTGGTTGAGTCAGTGTTCATAATCTTTTCCTTGATAAATCTTATTTTCTTTGAGGTAATGTGTGAGAGTATTAAGAACTCTCTTTTTGTCAGCAGTCCATAATGGTGCTGCAAGAATATTCTTAGGCCCGTCACCGGTAAGTCTGTGTATTACCATATTCTTGGGTAATACAGGGAGTATAGCTCCTATTGCGGCAAGGTATTCATCCATAGTAAGAGCTTTGAATAATCCTTTGCAATAATCATCGTAAAGGTCAGTATCTTTTAAAATGTGCAATAAAGAAATCTTGATTCCCGATGCACCGCTGTCTGCTATATAGCGGGCAGTAGCAATATAATCACTTATGGTTTCGTGAGGAAGACCAATTATCATATGGACAATCGGAGCAATTCCTATGGAAAGAAGATTTTTTACCGCTTCATCATATGTGGATAAAGGATATCCTCTGCGTATATAATCAGAAGACGAATCATTAATAGTCTGCAATCCTAATTCAATCCATACAGGCTTGATGTGGTTAAGCTCATCAAGAAGCTCTAGGATGTCATCGCCAAGACAATCTGGTCTTGTTGCTATAGACAGTATACGGATATCATCTCTTAGTATTACAGGCATAAAAAGTTCACGCAGATATTGGGCATCAGCATATGTGTTAGTAAATGATTGGAAATATGCAATATATTCACTGCCAGAATACTTATTAGATACCAAAGTCTTTGCTTTGTCAATATCTTTAACGGCAAAATCTCCGGAACCATGACCACTGCAGAATATACAGCCTCTTGTATCAAGAATTCCATCTCTGTTAGGACAGGTCATGTTTCCGGAAAGACTTAATTTGTATAATTTCTTACCATAAGTGTCTTTCAGATATTCACTTACAGAATAATAATATGGAAGCATAATTACTTCTCAATATGGTCAATTACGGCTTTGCTTACAACATCAGCAACTCTTGGGTCAAATGCTTCAGGAAGGATATTGACATCACTTACTTCGTCATCTGGAACAAGGTTAGCAATTGCAAGTGCAGCAGCAAGCTTCATATCTTCAGTTATCTGTCTTGCACGGCCTTCAAGAGCACCCTTGAAGATACCAGGGAATGCAATAACATTATTTACCTGGTTAGGGAAATCAGAACGTCCTGTACCAACAACTCTTGCACCTGCTGCCTTGGCAACATCAGGCATAATCTCTGGAACAGGGTTAGCCATTGCAAATATAATTGCATCTTTATTCATAGTCTTAACCATATCGGCTGTAACGATGTTAGGAGCAGAAACTCCGACAAATATATCTGCACCACGGAGTGCATCAGCTAAAGAACCAGTCTTGTTCTCAAGGTTAGTTACTTCCATCATTGACTGCTGCATCCAGTTAAGACCTTCTGAAGCCTTAGAAAGGATACCAGACTTATCACACATTGTTACATGCTTGAAACCATATGTAAGAAGAAGCTTTGTGATAGCAACTCCGGCAGAACCGGCACCGTTGACTACTACCTGGCAATCTTCTTTAGTCTTGCCTGTAACTTTAAGTCCATTAATAATACCTGCTAATACAACGATAGCAGTACCATGCTGGTCATCATGGAATACAGGTATGTCCAGAAGTTCCTTAAGTCTTGTCTCGATTTCAAAACATCTTGGAGCTGATATATCTTCAAGATTGATACCGCCAAATGCAGGTGCAATATTAACTACTGTTTTGATGATTTCTTCTGTGTCCTGTGTATCAAGGCAGACAGGTACAGCATTAACATTACCAAATTCCTTGAATAGAACAGCTTTTCCTTCCATAACAGGCATAGCGGCATGAGCACCGATATTACCAAGTCCAAGTACAGCACTTCCGTCAGATACAACAGCGATAGTATTTGCTTTAATTGTGTATTTGTAAGCAGCCTCTTTATCTTTTGCAATAACCTTGCAAGGTTCTGCTACACCAGGAGTATAAGCAAGGGCAAGATCTTCTCTTGTCTGAATCTTCATTTTAGGAGTTGTTTCAAATTTACCATTCCACTCTTCATGGAGCTGTAAGGCTTTCTCTGCATTAGTCATGATATCTAATCTTCCTTTCAATAATTAGTGCTTTTAACAGCATTATATATAATAACATATTGCTCTGACTAAAAAAAGCATTTTTAGTCTTTTCTTTTAGAATAATACGTTGTATAATTAATTTATCTTTGATGCGATTTCTGCATCATTTCCCATTAAACTATGACTAATAACAGAGGTGGATTATATGAAGGCAAAGTTAGAAACATTGTCAGTCAGTGTATTACGTGAATTTGCGAAGGACAAGAATATAAAAAATATATCAACAATGAGAAAGAGTGAACTTATTGATGCGATTATTGCTGCAGCAGAAGGAGAAGAAAAGAAAGAGCCGGCAGAAGTTGAAGCTGTTGTTTCTGAAGATGCCAGAGCAGAACACGATGAGGCAGGAATATCGGATGAATCACACCATAAGAGTGAACAGTATGTTAAAGAAGATAAGAAAGATAATTATCATGCACAGCCAAGACAAGAGCATGATGCTCCATTGGCAGATGGAATACTTGAGGTTTTATCGGATGGTTATGGATTTATAAGATGTGAGAACTTTCTTCCGGGAGAGAACGATGTATATGTTTCACCATCACAGATAAGAAAGTTTAATCTAAAGACAGGAGACATTATACAGGGACCAAAGAGAATGAAGGCATCAGGAGAGAAGTTTTCAGCTCTTATGTATCTTGAGACGGTCAATGGAAAAGATCCGTCAGTTGCACAGAGAAGACCTGCATTTGAAAGTCTTACACCAATTTTTCCTAATGAAAGAATTCATCTTGAAAAAAATTCAAGTACAGTGGCAATGAGAATGGTTGATCTTATATCGCCTATAGGTAAGGGACAGCGAGGTATGATTGTTTCACAGCCTAAGTCAGGTAAGACAACGCTTCTTAAGCAGATTGCCAATGCTGTAACTAAGAATAACCCTGAGATGCATCTTATAATTCTTCTTATTGATGAAAGACCTGAGGAAGTAACTGATATCAAGGAATCAATCGTGGGAGATAATGTAGAGGTTATATATTCAACATTTGACGAGCTTCCAGAGAGACATAAGAGAGTATCAGAGATGGTTATTGAAAGAGCCAAGAGACTTGTTGAACAGAAGACAGATGTAATAATTCTTCTTGACAGTATCACAAGACTTGCAAGGGCATATAACCTTACAGTTCAGGCAAGTGGACGTACACTTTCAGGTGGTCTTGACCCTGCAGCACTTCATATGCCTAAGAGATTCTTTGGTGCAGCAAGAAATATGCGTGAGGGTGGAAGTCTTACAATCCTTGCAACTGCTCTTGTTGAGACAGGAAGCAAGATGGATGACGTTGTATTCGAGGAATTTAAGGGAACAGGTAACATGGAACTTGTTCTTGACAGAAAGCTATCAGAAAAGAGAGTGTTCCCTGCAATTGATATAGCAAAATCAAGTACAAGAAGAGAAGATCTTCTTCTTAATAGTGAAGAGCAGGAAGCTGTTGATATAATGAGAAAAGCTCTTAATGGATTAAAGACAGATGAGGCGGCAGAGAGAATACTGGATCTTTTTGTTAAGACTAAGAATAATCAGGAACTTGTAAGAACAGTAGTTAAGAACCATTATATTTAAAATATATTTTCTTTTTATAACTCTTTTGAAAAAATGCTTGCATAACATGTCGCATCGTGATACAATATGAAAGCTGTTTATGACAGATAAAGAGGTCATTGTGTCTAATGCGCATAGATCCCATCGGGACAGAAAGGGAATCTAAGGCGGAATTCACAATTGTAATACTTAATAATTTGTAAAGAGGTGAAATCATGAGAGAAGGAATCCATCCAGCTTATTATCAGGCAAAGGTTGTTTGCAACTGCGGTAACGAGTTCGTAACAGGTTCAACAAACGAAGAAATCCACGTAGAAATCTGTTCAAAGTGCCATCCGTTCTACACAGGACAGCAGAAGGCATCATCTACTCGCGGACGTATTGATAAGTTCAACAAGAAGTACGGAGTATCAAACAATTAATTTTGAAATTAAGGTTGAGGTTTTTCGGGACCTCAACTTTTTTTGAATGTATACATAACATTTTAGAAAGGTATGGTTAGTGATATGAAGCCATCAGGAATTGGGGGACAGGCTGTAATTGAGGGAATTATGATGCGTAATAAGGATAAGTATTCTATTGCGGTCAGAAAACCCGATAATGAAATAGAAGTTGTCGTAAGAGAAAGCAGACTCATAACAGAGAAGCATCCATGGCTCAATCTTCCGATAATCAGAGGAATTGTTAATTTTGTTGATTCACTGGTTACTGGGATATCAACAATTAATTATTCAGCGTCTTTTTATGATGATCCTGCAGAACAGGAAAAGACTAAGATTGATGAGGTTGGAAAGAATATTCTTAAAGACAAATTTGAATCAGTATTAATGGCAGTAACGGTTATTCTGTCAATATTCTTTGCAATCGGATTATTTATGGTTCTTCCTTATCTTGCAACAAGATTAATATCGAAATACATAATTTCTAAGGCTCTTCTTAATTTTATAGAAGGTGTTGTGAGATTATTAATATTTGTTATATACATTTTACTTATATCCATGATGAAAGATATTAAAAGGACTTTCATGTATCATGGTGCTGAACACAAATGTATCAACTGCATTGAGAATGGTGCAAGACTTACACCAGAGAATGTAAAGAACAGTTCAAGATATCATAAAAGATGTGGAACAAGCTTCTTATTCTTTGTAATGTTTATAAGTATTGTGTTTTTTATATTTATAAGAGTTGATAATGTTGCATTGCAGATATTAGTGAGAATTCTTCTTGTTCCTGTTATTGCAGGTGTTTCTTATGAAGTTATAAGATGGGCAGGAAAGAATGACAATGCATTTGTAAGAGTCTTAAGCAAACCGGGAATGTGGTTCCAGAAGTTAACAACAAGAGAACCTGACATGGATATGATAGAAGTTGCTATTAAAGCTGTTGAAGAAGTATTTGACTGGAAGCAGTTCCTTGCTGAATATTATGCAGAGGAGGAGAATCCTGTTGAGGCACTTGTTGCATCTGAGGCAGAGCTTGCAATTTCAGGAAGTCTTATTCATGGAAATGAAGAGACAAGAACTATAGATTTTGAAGAGCAGAAAGCTGAAAATAGTGCAGAGACAGAATTAACGCCTGAACAGAAATACATCCAGACCGGAAAAGAACTTGGATATGGTAAAGATGATCATGATGATCCATCAGCTATAGAAGGATTTGAATTCATAGATACTCCGGCATATATAGATAACTCACAGTCTGATACAGATAAAGATGCTGCCGAGGAGCTTTCAGAAGAAGAGGTTGTAGCTGGTTTTGAATTCGAGACTGAGAAAGTGGAGCCTGAGGAGTCATATCTTGAAGATGTTCCTATGTTTAAACAGAAAAGGCTGGAAGACGAGTAGCTATGATGACAATCAGACAAGCAGTAAACTGGGGTGCTGAAAAGCTTAGAGACAATAATGTTGATAATGCAGAGTATGACAGCTTTGAATTGTTGTCGTCTATTAATGGAATGACAAGAACATTTTATTTTATTAATGGAGATAACGAACTGTCAGAGAAAGATTTCAGTTTATTTAAGGAATATATAGAAAAGAGAGCATCTCATAAACCATTGCAGCATATCCTCGGGAAAGCATATTTTTATGGATATGAGTTCGTGGTTAATGAAAATGTACTTATACCAAGGCAGGATACAGAAATTCTTGTCAGCGAGGTTATTAAAGTCGCAAAGGATGGATATGATATACTTGATATGTGTACAGGTTCAGGATGTATAGGCATAACACTTGCAAAGAAATTTCCTGATAGCAATGTGACAGGTGTTGATATATCTGACAAGGCATTAGCTGTAGCATGGAAGAATAAATGTAATCTTGATGCGGACAATATTGATTTCATACAGAGTGATTTATTTGCTGCATTAGGAGCGGACAGGAGATATGATATAATAGTGTCTAATCCGCCATATATACCAACTAAGGTAATTGAGGGACTTCAGGATGAGGTCCGTCTGCATGATCCAATGCTTGCACTTGATGGAACAGAGGATGGTCTCATGTTTTACAGAAGAATTACTGATAAATCAGGGGATTATCTTAAGATGAATGGTTATCTGTGCTATGAAATAGGGGCTGAGCAGGCAGCAGATGTTTCAGATATTATGAAACAGGCAGGTTTTAAAGATATAGTGGTGGTTAAGGATTTAGCGGGTCTTGACCGCGTTGTTATGGGAAAAAAGTAACAATTAATATAAGTTTTATTAATTATAGAAAGGGAAAGTGACATAATATGTTTGATAGACTTGAAGATAC
>SKEO01003074.1_pt1 | contig 10675 bp, 8 predicted proteins | sample 4826801 | NCBI WGS metagenome assembly SKEO01 (sample SAMN11008807, study PRJNA524170) | human gut metagenome | biome: Human fecal sample; material: Feces; isolation source: fecal sample from pouch patient p3 | host: Homo sapiens | place: Israel: Tel-Aviv | collected 2016-02-25
TTTTTTTAATAAGTGTTTCTAAACTCGTATGTACAATTTTTGTATTTCTTTTCGAATATAAATTTGCTAATCAGCTCGTTCATTGTCTCCGCCTGTGCTGAAAGCTCCTCACTTGTTGCTGATGTTTCCTCTGCATTTGCTGAGTTTGACTGTACAACATCTGATATCTGATTAATGCCAGCCTCTGCCTGCTCCATAGCCTTTGCCTGCTCCTCTGCAATCTCGCTGAGTTTTTGAGAAGAATCTGCAACTTCCTTCATACCATTAATAACCTTTTCAATAGAAGTACTTACGCGCTCTGCAGCTTCATTACCCTCGTTAGATACCGCAATGGCACTCTCTATAAGCTGACGTGTGTCAACTGCAGCCTTGGCACTCTGCTCTGAAAGACTTCTGATTTGTCCCGCAACAACTGCGAATCCTTTACCTGCCTCACCTGCACGCGCTGCCTCGATAGCTGCATTGAGTGAAAGAAGGTTTGTCTGACTGGCAATATCCTCAATCTCAGAAATGATATTCTCAATCTGCTTAGATGTATCATTGATGCGTCCGATAACATCAACCATGCCCTGCATCTCTGTATGGCTGTGATCTGCTTCCTGCGCATACTCCTGTGCAATCCTGTATGTATCATTGAGCTTCTCAGATGTTTTCTCAACACCGCCTGTGATATCTGCAAATGTAGCCTGAAGCTCCTCAATGGCTGCTGACTGATCCATAGCACCTTCTGCGATTTCCTGTGCTGCCTGAGCAAGGTTGTTAGAACCTGCTGTAACAAGTGATGATATCTCATTGATATGTGACATAACATCATTCATCTGTGTCTTCATCTGACGCATTGCCATGAGAAGTCCAATAAAATCTCCGGTATATTTATCTTCCATGTCTGATGAAACTGTGTAATCTCCTTCTGCCATCTTTCCAAGAAGCTTGTCAGAGTCAGATATGATAGTCTTAAGGTCTGCTGCCATGTTTTTCGCAACCCCTACCATATCAGCAATTTCATCTTGTGAATCAACTGCCGGGAATGGAGCCTCAAGATCACCCTGTGCAACTGTACGTAATCTCTGTTTTAACTCATCGAGTGGTTTAGAAATACCAACTGCAACTTCGTCCCCGATTTTCATCGAGATAAAATATGAACCGACAATGATAACAATAACAATACCAAATGCGGCATATGATACCAATGATAATATCTTGCTTAAATTATCTCCCTCTGTTACCTTTGCATCCATAAGGGCAACAAGCTGCTGATATATCTTATCATATGCAGGTGCAAGCTCTGCTACTGCTCTCTCCTCGGTCTCCTTCTGTGTCTCAGGATCTGTAGCATTCCTACCTAACTGTCCAATCTCATCATCGAGACTCCAGTATGAGTCGAGCTTACTGTTTATATCATCATATATAGCCTGCTCCTCATCTGTCTTTATAGAGCTTTGCAGCTCTTTCCAGTATTTTTGAAATGATTCCTTTTTAGAATCATGTGTATCAGACATCTTACTTAATGTGTCAGAAGCTGTATAACCGATAAGAGCTCGTGTAGCGCTTCGTGTCTCTGAGAAGGTTACCATAACCTTTCCTATATCTCCCTGTGAAAATCCGTAAAAGGTTAGTGCGCTGGAATATCTCATTGATACAAGAATCATAAGAATACCCGCGATAACCCCCGATGCCGATGCTACAAATGTAGTCAGTCTGAAGCCTTTCTTTAAACGATTTTTGATGCTAAGTGCTTTCCACTTTGACATGTCTAATTTCATGATATTTCCTCCACATGAATAATGATACTTATATACTATTCTTCTATTATACACCTCTCAAAAAAATATACAAGCGCTAAAAAGGTGACTGCACGCTGCGTGCAGCCCCCTTTTCATAATTCATAAATCACATTTCTTATATAATATTCGTTCCATCACGACACTTTTACATACACATCCGGCTTCTAGCCCTGTACCTGTGTGTCCTCTGTGCCATTCTTCCAGTCATCAAACTTCTTGACTACGGCATCATAAGTATCCTGACATATTGATGGCAGCTTGTCTCCCCAGGCTCCTGTTGCCTGTGAAAAGCCCTTCTTGAATGCATTCAAAAGCTCATCAGCCTTGTCCTTGTCGCCTCCCGACAGCGCCTTTGCAAAGTCAAGAATACGGTCTGAGGTCTTCTCAACTCCCCAGTATCCATCTTCTGCGATGTCCTTTTTGGCCTGCGCTATCGCATCTGCATCTACAGTCAGATTCTCAAACAGACTCTTTAAGCCCTGTGACTTGTCCCAGGTTGTAGCCTGTCCTGTCATGGACTTTCTGACGATCTCGATAAGCTGCTGCTGTCTGGCGTTGGCATCATCCTTAAGTGCCTGTACCAGTGCATCTCTGTCTGCCTTGCTCATCTTCTGGTTTACTGTGCTCTTTGCAGTATCCTTTGAATCATCCTTGCTGTCTGATTTCTCATATACAGCTGCCTCCTCGCTGAAGCCTGCAGTCTTTGCATCCGACTTATCCGTCTTTGCATCCTGCTTCTTTGAAGCGGTATTGGTATTCTTTGTCTGCGCCTCGTCCTTTGCTGTGACACTCTGCGCCGCTACTGCTGAAACTACACTTGAAATAGCATCTAACATTTCTCATCCCTCCCTGGTAATGTGCGTGCGGGAATCCTTTCCCGCTATACTATTATCACCCTGTATAGCGTCTGATATAGCTAAACAGTTTATCTCTTATACTGTGTATCGGCTGTTTTGCGTCTGTTGCTTATAGCTTTAGCCGTTATTTTTTCAGCTTTCTGCCAAATATAAATGTCGAAAAATATATTACCGATGCGATAATCACTATCATCGGGCCTGTTGCCACATTGGTGTAGTATGACACAGCAAGACCAACTATTCCTGAAAAAACTGAAAATAGCACTGAAAAGAAATGATACTCACGCATATTTTCCGAAATATTCCTTGATGATGCCGCTGGTAATATAAGCAGAGCATTTATTATAAGTATACCTATCCACTTGATGGATAGCATAACTATGAGTGCTACAAGCACCGCAAACAGATTATCCAGAAGACGCACATGTATGCCCTTGCTTTTTGCCACGCTTCTGTGTATGCAGATGGCGTTGAGCTTATTGAAGCAAAACACCCAGAACACTATCGTGACCACAAAAATCACAATTAGATAAACTATCTCAGTCTTTGTGATGCTTAGCACATCGCCCACCAATATGCTTGAGTATTTGCTGAAATTGCCACCCTTTGACAGTATCGCAAGACCTATAGCCACAGAGCACGATGAAAATACCGATATAATGGTATCTGTTGACGCTGTGTTCAGACTGCCTATCTTATTTAAAAGAAGTGCAAACACTATCGCAAATATCACCATGGCAAGCGAGGTGTCTGCCATGCCGCATACCACTCCGACAGCGATTCCGGTAAGTGCTGAATGTCCGAGCGCATCTGAAAAGTATGCCATCTTTTTGTTTACAATCATGGTTCCCATTATGCCAAAAAGCGGTGTGATGATGAGCACAGCGATAAGGGCATTTCTCATAAAATCATATTGAAGCCAGGAGGTTATATTCATTTGTGCTCCTCCTCTCTCACCCAGGATTCCTCTCCTGTGTAGAAAATTCTCTCAAATTCCTTGCTCTCGAAGACTTCCTTCACAGTTCCCTGCTTTGCTACTGTCTTATCAAGCAGCACAACATGGTCTGCGTACTTTGCCACATAGTCCAAATCGTGCGATATGAGTATGATTGCAAGGTCATAGTGTGTCTTTAAATAATCCATGGTCTTGTAGAAAAGCTCCATGCCGTTTTGGTCTATTCCCGACACCGGCTCATCCAAAAGGAGCAGATTCGGCTCATCCATGATTGCCATGGAAAGAAGCACTCTCTGCAACTGTCCTCCAGAGAGGTTGCACACCTGCTTGTCGATAAGCTCCTCAGCCTCAAATACCTCGAGTGTCTCCCTTATCTTTGCCTCTATCTTTTTGCTCTTTGGCAGAAAAACAGGATAATTGTACTGATAGCTTGCTATGAGGTCATACACGCTGACCGGTGTATTTTTCTCGATATTGACAGACTGCGGCACATAGCCGATTTTAAGCTTAGCCATATGTCCGTCCTTAGTATCCTTGAACTCAATCGTACCGGTGTGAGGTATCTCGCCCAGTATCGCCTTTATGAGTGTAGATTTTCCGGCACCGTTTTGGCCTATTATGACATTGAAGGAGCCACAGTGTATGTGCATATTTACATCCTCAAGCACCGTCTGCTCTCCGAAGCTCACTCCAAGGTTATTTATTTTTATGCAATGAAAGCCACATGGCTGTATTATTTTCCGCATATTTTCTCCAATTTTATTTAGTAAATGCCTCTTTGATAAGCTCTATATTGTGCTCCATACCATCAAGATAGCTGTCCTTGTCGTACTCTCCCCTGTTGAGAGGGTCGATATAAATCACATGCACATCTGTCTCACGCGATACGGTATCTCCCATGCTCTTTCCGTAGAGCTCCTCAGCTAGTATTACCGACACTCCGTCATCCTTTATGGCACCTATTACCTGTTTTATCTCACCTGCGCTGACTGAGCGCTCCTCGTCAAGGTCTAACAGATAGCATGCATTCATGGAAAAATCATCAGCTACATACGCATAGGCCTCATGGAATATGATGATATTCTGTCCATTCGTAAGACTCTTTAGGCTATTTATCTTTTCTTCAAGCACTGCAAGCTTTGCATCATATGCTTTTGCATTTGCATAATATTCATCAGCATGCTTTGCATCCTTTTCGGCAAGCCTGGATGCGATTGTCTGAACCATGGTGCGGTAACGCGGCACGCTCATCCATGCATGGGCATTCTCATCACCGTGGTCATGGTCGTGGTCACTGTCCGATTCTGTGTCTGCGTCGTGATCATGGTCGTGGTCACTGTCTGATTCTGCATCTGCTTCGTGATCATGGTCGTGGTCACTGTCTGCATCATCCTCAGAAAGAAGTGCCACATCCTCACAGGCCTCAACCACATCAAGCTTCGGATACGCCTTTGCCACATCTGACATAAACGACTCTATACCGCCTCCGTTTATTACAAAAACATCGGCTGTGGATAAAAGCTTCATATCCTCCGGTGTGAGCTGGAAATCATGCAGACAACCGGTCTGTGGCTCGCTTAGATTTTCAAGTCTCACGCCTTCCACTCCGTCTACTATATTTAAAGCTGCAATATACATTGGATAGAAGGATGTCACGACAGTAAGCATATCGTCTGCTTCGTCAGTATTTTTTGTATTGCCCGAAGCATTTGATGCTCCACCGGCAGCGCCTTTCATACCTGCTGTGTGCTCATATGCCATTACCGCAAGCGTACACACTATCAATATACACAAAAACATAATGCCTACAAATTTGCATTTATTCTTCATATATTAAATATTCGCCTTTCTTTCTATAGCTTTATTTCTATGACTCTATTTCGACTTTATTTCTTTTTATGATTATTAACGCTTTTTTTGCTCTTGGCCTTATCTCTGCGTTCTTTAGTCTTTTTGGCAACCGGCTTTCCGGTCTTCTTCCAGCGCTCCTTTTTGTGCGGCTGGGATGCAGCGGCTCTTTTTGCAGCTGATTTTGCCTCGCGCTTTGCTGCCTCCTCCTGCTTCATGGCAAGAAGCGTCTCCTCGTCAAACACGAGTGAATCTATGAGATTCCAGATTTCGTTCCTGCCTTCCTTTGACATGGACGAAAACGGTATAACTACCGTGCCCGGCTTCACATGAAGCACATCCTTGATAGTCTTTATGTGTGCGGCAATCTGGCTTTTTTTCAATTTATCAGATTTGGTTGCAATGATAATCGGTGCAAAGCCCTGGTTTACCATCCAGTCATACATCATGATATCATTGTCCGATGGCTCATGCCTTATATCTATTAAAAGAAACACTGCCTGAAGCTTTTTGGAGGTGTGAAGATAGTTTTCTATCATCTGTCCCCATTTAGCTTTTATCTCGATATTGGCATTGGCATAGCCATAGCCCGGCAGATCGACCAGATACATGGCGTCATTGACGTTATAAAAATTGATGGTCTGTGTCTTGCCGGGCTGTGAAGAGATCCTGGCAAGTGACTTTCTGTTCATGAGTGCGTTGATCAGTGACGACTTGCCTACATTTGACTTGCCGGCAAATGCCACCTCATTATACTCATTGTCAGGGATTGTGCTTGTAATTCCGCAAACTGTCTCTAAATTAACACTTTTAATTACCATAATCTCTTCCTCATTCTTATTTTACAAATGCTATCTTCTCCACCTGTGAAAATCTCTCCACCGGCACGATTTCCATGCCGTCTGTTATTTCTTTTGAAATCTCCTCCAGGTCCTTTTCATTATCCTTTGGAATACATACTGTTTTTATTCCGATTACTTTGGCTGCAAGCAGCTTTTCCTTGAGTCCTCCTATCGGAAGCACCCTGCCGCGTAGTGTTATCTCGCCCGTCATGGCTACATCTGCCCTGACAGCTCTGTCTGTAATAGCCGAGAGCATGGCTGTCGCCATAGTGATACCCGCAGATGGTCCGTCCTTTGGCACTGCGCCCTCCGGGATATGTATATGGATATCATGCTTCGTGTAAAACTCTGCATCAATGCCATATCCTTCGCTTATTGAGCGCACATAGCTAAGTGCCGCCTGTGCCGACTCCTTCATCACATCACCAAGCTTACCGGTGAGCACGAGCTCACCCTTGCCCGGCAGCACATTCACCTCAACCTCGAGTGTGACTCCGCCCACGCTGGTCCATGCCAGGCCTCTAACGATTCCAACCTCTGCGCGATCATTTTTCTTCTCCGGACTGTACTTCGGATTGCCCAGATATGTCTTAAGATTGGTCTTTGTAACCTTTACAGCAGCTTCGCTGTCCTTAAAGATTTCCCTGGCAGCCTTGCGGCACAGCTTGCCGATAGTCCTCTCAAGGCTTCTGACTCCGGCCTCTCTGGTGTACAGCCTGATAATATCCTTTAGGGCCGAGTCTGTTATCGTAAGCTGTTCCTTTTTAATTCCGTTTTTGCTCTTTTGCTTCTCAACCAGGTGTTCCTTTGCTATGTGAAATTTCTCATTTTCAGTGTAGCTTGACACCTCAATAAGCTCCATCCTGTCAAGAAGCGGCTTTGGAATGCCTGAAACCTCATTTGCCGTTGCAATAAAAAGCACCTCCGACAAATCCACAGGCATCTCAATGTAATGATCCCTGAATCTGCAGTTCTGCTCACTGTCAAGCACCTCGAGAAGAGCGGCTGATGTGTCACCCTTGTAGTCACTTGACACCTTATCTATCTCATCCAACAGCATGAGAGGATTTGAAACGCCTGCCTGTCTTAAGCCATTTACTATACGGCCCGGCATAGCACCGATATATGTCTTTCTGTGTCCACGGATTTCTGCCTCATCACGCACACCACCAAGAGAAATACGCACATATTTCTTCTCCAGTGCAGACGCAATTGAACGGGCTATGCTTGTCTTTCCTGTTCCCGGAGGACCTACAAGACAAATTATAGGACTCTCTCCCTTGCTTGTCAGATTTCTGACTGCCAGAAACTCAAGTATTCTCTCCTTAACATCCTTTAATCCGTAGTGATCATCATCGAGCACCTGTGCTGCATGGTCAAGATCCTTGTTGTCCACAGACATCCTATTCCACGGAAGCTCAAGTACAGTCTCTATATAGCCTCTCTCAACAGTGCTCTCTGATGAGCTGCTGCTCATATTTCTAAAGCGCTTTATCTCTTTTTTCGTCTTTTCCTTTACGTAGTCAGGCGCATCTAACTCAGATAGCTTTTTCTCATATTCATCAGCCTCCGAGTCAGCATTCTCGCCCAGCTCCTCACGTATCACACCAAGCTGTTCACGAAGCACATACTCCTTCTGATGCTTGTCCACACGAACCTTTACTTTTTTCTGAAGCTCATTCTTTATGGAAATAACCTCCACCTGGGAGAGAAGTAATGATACTATAACCTGATATCTGTCATTGATATCCTCTGCCTCAAGCACCTGCTGCTTAAGCTCATATGACACCGGCAGATTGTTGGTTACATAATCAATGAGCTTTTCAAGATCCTCATACTGATCTATCTGTCTGATAAGCTCCTTGCTGATTTTGCCGACGACTGCCGCATATCTGTGAAAAGCCTCTCTGACTCCGAGAAGCATGGCTTCCCTGAGATCATCCGGCAGGCTGTCTGCATTACTATCACAATAACAGATTTCTGCCTCAAGGTACTTCTCATTACCGGTAAAGCCAAGCAATGCTGCCCGGCTTATTCCATCTACAAGTATTCTCACAACATCATTCTGTAATCTGACAACCTGCTTTATGTCAGCAACAATACCCATCTGATAGAGGTCTTCCTGAGTTGGGTCCTCACTGTCCACATTCCTTTGTGTGACAAGATAAATCTTTTGATCCTGCTCCATAGCCTCCTCGACAGCACGAAGGGAGCGCTCTCTGCTGATGTCGAAATGGGCAATCATCCCCGGCAGAATAGTAAGCCCTCTCAGCGCTACTGCAGGCATATTCATAATCTGTTCTTCCACTTATATCTCCTGTATTATTACACAGCCATGCATAACAAACCGCTGTGCAATTTATATTATCCGATGCTGTATCTTTTGTAAAATACCGCCATGTACTTACGATGCCGCTTTTTCCTCGATATATGCCTCAGGCACGCAATCACCATCAAGCTTTAAGTTTTCCTCAACGATATCCTTGTCTATTACACATCTGCTGATGCTCTTGTCTGACGGTATACGATACATAAGGTCAAGCATAACAGCCTCCATGATGGCACGAAGTCCTCTGGCCCCTGTCTTTCTCTCAAGTGCCTTGTCAGCGATGGCATTTACTGCATCGTCTGTGAACTCAAGCCCTACTCCGTCAAGCTCAAAAAGCTTGGTGTACTGCTTGATAAGCGAGTTCTTAGGCTCCTTAAGTATACGGATAAGTGCATCCCTGTCGAGTGCCTCGAGAGAAACGGTAATAGGTACACGTCCGATAAACTCAGGAATCAATCCAAACTTTACAAAATCCTGTGGAAGTGCATGCTTAAACGCCTCTCCTACATTGAGCTCTGTCTTTGACTTTACATCTGAATTGAAGCCTATAGATGATGTATCCATACGACTGTCGATAATTTTTTCCAGACCATCAAATGCTCCACCGCAGATAAAAAGTATATTAGTAGTATCAATAGGAATAAGCTCCTGCTGCGGATGCTTTCTTCCGCCCTGTGGCGGTACAGATGCCTCTGTGCCCTCAAGAATCTTTAAAAGAGCCTGCTGTACACCCTCGCCTGACACATCTCTGGTGATTGAGACATTCTCTGATTTCTTTGTAATTTTATCTATCTCATCTATATAAATGATACCATGCTCTGCACGCTCGATATCATAATCTGCCGCCTGAATAAGCTTTAATAGGATATTCTCCACATCCTCACCTACGTATCCTGCCTCTGTAAGTGTTGTAGCATCAGCGATAGCAAATGGAACATTTATCACTCTGGCAAGTGTCTGCGCAAGAAGTGTCTTTCCTGAGCCTGTAGGTCCAAGCATGAGAATATTACTCTTCTGAAGCTCTACATCTGATGTATCACCTGCCAGAACTCTCTTATAGTGATTGTAAACAGCAACCGAAAGCACCTTCTTTGCCTGGTCCTGTCCTATTACATAATCGTCCAGAAACGCCTTAAGCTCCTCCGGAGTAACAAGATTTATATCATCCTTAGCGCTGCTTTTGTCCTCATGGCCATCTACGCCTTCTTCCTCAAGAATCTCGGCACATATATCTATACACTCATCGCAGATAAAAGCTCCATTAGGTCCGGAAATCAAACGATTTACCTGGTCCTGTGTCTTACCGCAAAATGAGCAGCGAATCTTTCCGTCGTTTTTTCCTGCCATTATTAACTCCTTTTATTGCATGAGGGCATCCCATATGGGGTACCCTCTTAAATTCATCTAACTTCTGATTATCTGTTTGTTATTACACTGTCTATGAGACCATACTCTGCGGCTTCCTGTGCTGACATATAGTTGTCTCGCTCTGTATCAGCTGCAATTGTCTCGTATGGCTTGCCTGTATTGGCTGCTAAAATTTCGTTTAATCTCTTCTTTGTCTTTAAAATATTTTCTGCAGCAATCTGAATCTCAGTAGCCTGACCCTTTGCACCGCCAGATGGCTGATGAATCATAATCTCTGCATTTGGAAGAGCATATCTCTTGCCCTTTGCACCGCCTGCAAGAAGGAAAGCTCCCATGCTTGCTGCAAGACCGATACAGATTGTTGAAACATCACACTTGATGTACTGCATAGTATCGTAAATAGCAAGTCCTGCTGTAACCATTCCACCCGGTGAATTGATGTAAAGGTGGATATCCTTATTCGGATCCTCGGACTCAAGGAATAAAAGCTGGGCAACAACAAGGCTGGCTGTTGTCTCATTTACTTCCTCTCCAAGGAAAATGATACGATCTTTTAATAATCTGGAGTAAATGTCGTAGTTGCGCTCTCCTCTGCTGGTCTGTTCAATGACATATGGTACTAAACTCATATAAAATACCTCCTTTATAAAATTTCAAAAGACCGGCTCAGAAAATAGGCTTCTGAGCCAGTC
>SKEO01003075.1_pt1 | contig 10674 bp, 10 predicted proteins | sample 4826801 | NCBI WGS metagenome assembly SKEO01 (sample SAMN11008807, study PRJNA524170) | human gut metagenome | biome: Human fecal sample; material: Feces; isolation source: fecal sample from pouch patient p3 | host: Homo sapiens | place: Israel: Tel-Aviv | collected 2016-02-25
GGCTTAGCATCTGCCGCACCTCGCTCGCCGTATCGGCACTTAGAATTATGCGGTATTGCCATAAAACAAAGCAAAAGGCATGTGCCGCACGGCGAGAATGCCATCTCCCGTATGCGGCACATGCCTGTTTCTATTTTGCCGTCAAATAAATCCGTCCATCCACATTGGTTACGGCGTACAGCGCCGGGGCGGTGCTTTGGGCACTGCGCAGACCATCATCGGCCAGATCAGCGTAACGTGCGGTAAAATCATCGGTTACGCCAAACAGCACCAGCCAGGTCACATCATGCTCGCCAATGTTGTAGCCGAGGTCCACATCAGTTTCGCTGCTCTGGGCTTCCACCGCGGTAATGGCGGGGTACAGCTCGTACTGGTAGTACCACATGTTCTGCACGGCCATCGAGTCGTCGGCGCTCAGCAGCCAAATGCTGCCATTCTGTGCGCCGTCCATGCGGGTTAGCATGTCTGCAGCGATCTGTTGCTGCTCGGTGCGCCAGTCGGCTTTCGGCAGGCAGAAGAGGGATGCAGCACCGCCCGCTTGCCAGATGCCCCAAAGCGTGCTGCAAACCAGCAGGCAGGGAACAATGGCGGGCACCGCATGCCCGGCCATTCGCGGCAGGCGGTGGGCCGCAGCAAACCCGGCCAGCAGGGCTTCGCCTTCCAGCACGCTGAACCAGCCGAGGAAAAAGCAGCAGAAGTACCGCTCCCAGCTGGCCATCTCCAGTGCCTCATAAGGGCTCATGCCGCAGATGTACACATAGAACAACACGCCCTGATAAAGCGGCCAGTACAAGATCATGCACAGCCCCGGCAGCGCCGTGCGCAGCCCCTGCCACCGCCCCATGGCCCAGATCAGAACGATTAAAAGCAGCACCGCGGCCGCAGCGCACAAACAGCCCAGCTTGAAGGTGCTGGCCCCAAACAGCAGCGGATAGCTGCGCAGCCGGGCATAGTAGCGGTCCCACACATCGTAAAAGTAGCGGTCAAAACCGGTGCGGGCCTCTTGCCAGCACTGCAAAAAGTATCCCGGCCCCATGGAGGAAAACTGGTCATCGGCCCGGTGCAGGGCTTTCAGCAGCAGCTTCCAGGCAAGCGGTATGGCAAAGCAGGGCAGCGCAGCGGTAAAGGGCAGCAGGAAGCCGCGCAGGATGCCGCCCTTATCCCGCAGCGCATCCAGCAGGCATTGCAGAAACCAGATGCCCACCACGCACAGCGCGAACACGGTGCCAATCTCTTTTACAGTGGTCAATGCGCCGCACAGTAATGCCAGCGCCAGACCGCGCTGCACGCGGCTGTTAGCAGCACAGGGCAGCAGGATAACACAAAGCGCCGCAGCAAACAGGGCACCCACCGGGGCGTCCATATAAGCAGTCGTATAGGGGGTATCGGGGGCAAACAGCCAAAACAGCGCCGGTGCGGCCAGGCAGGCGCAGACAGTATAAGCGATGCGCGGGCGGCGGGCTGTGACCTGCGGCAGGGCAAACAGGGCAGAAGCCGCCGCAGCCAGCGGCAGCGCAGTGACAAACAGTACATCCGCTTCCCGGTATTGGGCGGTGGGCAGCGCAAACAGGGCGTACAGCCCCGGCAGGCCCTGCGGGTATGCCTGATGGGCCAGGCTGCGGGTGGTATCCCACACGGCAAAACGGTGCTGGTAAAATACACTTTTGAAGTAGATACCCCAATGGCTGAATTCATCCCAGGTCTGGAATTCCGGCTGCCGGATGGCGAACACCGCCATCAGCACCCCAGCAGCGCTGCAAAAGGCCAGCACACCCGGGGAGAGCAGCTGGGGCAAAATTTCGTGACGGCGGCGTTGCGCCAGGGTGAGCACAGCCCCCACAAGCAGCAGCTGGGCCCCCAGCCAAAGCTGGCTGCAGCTGCCAGCCAGCTGCAGCACTACCATGCAAAAGCACAGCCCGCACAGCGGGGCAAACCCGGCGGGCAGCCGCAGCTTGCAGCAAAGCCAGAACCCCCAGAACAGCAGGCAGGCAAGACTAATGATTTGCGCCAGAATGCTCATAGATGCACCTCAGTTTATTTTTACGGCCAGCACGGCAAAGCGGCTGTTGGTTGTAACGGTGGCAACGCCGCAGGTGGAAAGGGTCAGCAGCTGGTCCCCATATTGGGGCACAACGCCGGTATCGTAAAGCGAAAGTTCCAGAATGGCATCCACGCGCTGCTGCCATTCTTCCTGCGTGGAAGCATCAAAAAAGGAATAGTAGGGCAGCGCATCCGCGCCAAGCTCAGTGCGCAGCACAGCGGCAACCTGCCAGGTGCCTTCTTCGTACAGCGTATCAAACTGAAAGGTAGGGTGGGCGGTGTAAAACGCTTTGTCCGCATAGTTCAGCAGCTGGCTGAACATGCTGCCGCTGGCAGTGTTGTGGCCGTAAATCAGGGCATTGGCCGTTCCGGCGGCGTTTGGCGTGGCAAGGCGGCAGCGCTCATCCAAAAACAGCGTTCCGGCGGTGGAATACAGTCGGTCAAACCCGCGGCGCAGGTAATAACTGTTGTCTGCCTGAACCACAGGGTAGTTAATGTTGGTGCCGTTGATGCACAGCCAGCCTGCAAGGTCGGGATTCTGGGCGTAAAGCTCCTGATACTGAGGCAGAATATCCGCCGCCTGGGCGGCATCCGGGCTTGGATGCGGCGCGGGGGAAGAGTGGACATCACTGTCCGCACTTTCGGCGGCGGCCAGCACATCCACCGTTACGGCCCGCGGGGTAATGGCAATCGGGGTGGGGGAGGGCTGCTCCGTTGACTCCGCGGTGGTGACCGGGGCTTCCGGCTGGCCGCCGCGGAATACAGTATCCCGCAGGATCAGCCCGGCAGCCAGGCAAAGCACCGCAGCGCCGCAGAGGCGCAGCGCCCAGGCCCGGTGCTTTTGGCGCCGCCGCAGCGCCGTGCGTGCAGCAAACGGATACAAGCGGCTGTCCCCCCGCAGGTGAGGAAAACGGCGTGGCATAGAAAAACACCCCCTTGCATAAAAATAAGGGCAATACCGCATAATTCTAAGTGCCGATACGGCGAGCGAGGTGCAGCGGCTGCTAGGCCAAAAGCGCAGATAATACTGGATGCTGCAAAGGTGAGCGCCGCCAGTGGCGGAAACAGCGAACCGAAGCAGGGACAGCGGTCGCAGAGTGCGAGGGGCTTTTGCCCCCGAAGCACGATGCGGGTACCGCAACCCGACATTATCGAGCATTTTGGCAACGCAGATGCCGTGCCGCAGCCGTCGGAGCGGTGCTTAAGCCGTAAGGCGGGAATTGTGCGGTGTTGCCATAAGGTAAAAAAAAGGGAAGCCGCGCGGCCTCCCTTTTGGAATGGACGAATAAAATCAGATACGCTTGAGCATAACCAGGCCCGCAGAACAAACCAGAATCAACCCCAGCACAGCAGCCAGGTAAGGCACCGGAAAATCCCCGGTAGCGGGGGTATCCACCTCTTCGGCCTCGCTTTCCGCAGGAGCTTCGGTTGCTTCCGTAGTGGGGGCTGCGGTCTGTGCATTGTTCACGGTATCAGCGTCAGCCACGGTGCTGTTTACGGTAATAGGTTCGCTGCGAATATTGCGGGATGAGGATGCCGTGGGTGCGGCAGTTGCGATCGAATCAGCGGAGACGGCCGCATGGCTGCCGCAGGCAACACAGAACAACAGCAGCGCAGCAACGATCACCGCACACAAAAAACGCTTCAACGGCGCAAACCCTCCCTTTTGCATAAAATAATATATCCAATGGGCACAAAAACCATACATACATGCAAAACCGCCGGCAACAGTATCCCTGCGCCAGCATGCTATATAACATCTACATGTTACCACGTTTTGCGCCAATGGTCAATATGAAGCGGTTAAAAAGCAGATGGTTCAGACAAAACAAAGCAAAAAACAGCGCAGAAATGCTGAAAATGTATGGCGGAAGCAGTAATTTGCACCATCGAACCCCCAGAACCCGCCATTTGAAAAACACCGGCGCAGTGTGGCTTTCCTGAAAGGAAAAACAGAGCCGCAACGCTAAAATCTACTTGACAGCGACAGGAAAAAACGATAAAATATTAAAGCTAGTGCGGCTCCCACCGGGCCGCACGACTTTTTAATTGCTAAGGAGATATTGACAATGGCCAAAGAAGTTGTTGTTACCCATGAGGGTTATAAAAAGCTGGAAGAAGAACTGGACACCCTGAAAACTGTCAAGCGTTCCGAGATTGCTGAAAAGATCAAGGTTGCCCGTGGTTACGGTGACCTTTCTGAGAACGCGGAATACGATGCCGCCAAGGAAGAGCAGGCTGTGGTTGAAGCCCGCATTGCTGACCTGGAAGCTACCCTGAAGGTTGCCCGCATCATGGACGACAGTGACCTGAGCCTGGATACCGTTTCTATCGGTATGCATGTGCGCATCCTGGCAGAGGGCGATGAGCCGGATGAAGCTGAAGAGTATGATATCACCGGTTCTACCGAAGCCGACATCGACCAGGGCCGCATCAGCGATGAAAGTCCGGTCGGCGCTGCCCTCATCGGCCACAAGGCTGGCGATAAGGTTGACGTTACCCTGCCCAACGGCAATATTTTGGAATACACCATTCTGGGTGTCAGCCGCAGCCGCTGATCACCCCCGGATATAAAAACAGGAAAGGAACCTGCGCCATGGAACAGAACAAGCAGTCCGCCCCCCAGAACGCCGCATCGGAAGCGGCAGTACGGCGTCAGAAGCTGGCCGACCTCAAGGCCGCCGGCCACGACCCGTTTACCATCACCAAATGCAAGCAGGATGCTTTCTCTGCTGATTTGAAAGAAGAATATAAAGATTTGCCCGCTGAGGAAGATACCAGCCGTATGGTCAGCCTGGCTGGCCGTATGATGTCCAAGCGCGTTATGGGCAAGGCCAGCTTTGCCCACCTGCGCGATGCGAAAGGTGATATCCAAATCTTCGTCAAGCGTGATCTGCTGGGCGATGAAGCATACGCCGCCTTCAAAAAGATGGATGTGGGCGATATCATTGCCTGCACCGGCGAAGTGTTCCGCACCAAAATGGGCGAACTGAGCGTGCGCGTGCATGAGCTGACCTTGGTTTCCAAGAGTCTGCTGCCTCTGCCCGAAAAGTTCCATGGCCTGACTGACCGTGAAGCCCGCTACCGCCAGCGCTATGTTGACCTGATCGTCAACCCCGAAGTCAAGGATACTTTTGTCAAGCGCAGCCAGATCCTGAAAGAGATCCGCGCTTACCTGGACGAAAAGGGCTTTTTGGAGGTCGATACCCCCATCCTGACCCCGTTTGAAATCGGCGCTTCTGCCCGTCCTTTCTATACCCATCACAATACGCTGGATATGGATATGGTGCTGCGCATCGAGACAGAGCTTTACCTCAAGCGCCTGATCGTGGGTGGCATGGACCGTGTATATGAGGTTGGCCGTATCTTCCGCAATGAGGGTATGGACCCCAAGCATAACCCCGAATTCACCACCATTGAGCTGTATCAGGCGTTCACTGATTTCCACGGCATGATGGATCTGGTGGAAGAGCTCTACAAACGCCTGGCTCTCAAGGTCTGCGGCAGCATGGAGATCACCTACCAGGGCAAGCAGATCGACTTGGGCCACTGGGAGCGCCTGACCATGGTGGAGGCCGTCAAGAAGTATTCCGGTGTTGATTTCAATGACTGGAAAACCGATGAGGATGCCATCACCGCTGCTAAGGAGCACCATGTGGAGCTGCCCGAAGTTCCGACCAAGGGTGCGATCCTGGCAGAGTTCTTTGATGCATTTGTTGAAGATAAGCTCATCCAGCCTACTTTTATCTATGATTATCCTGTCGAAATCAGCCCGCTGGCCAAGCGCAAGCCCGATGACCCGGCGTTTACTGAGCGGTTTGAGTATTTCATTGACTGCACCGAGTATGGCAACGCATTCAGCGAGTTGAATGACCCCATCGACCAGAAAGCACGTTTTGAGCGCCAGGTTGCTGAGCGCAAGGCCATCGAGCCCAACTGCAAAGCCCAGGTTGATTACGACTATGTTACCGCTTTGGAATACGGCCTGCCCCCCACGGGCGGCCTCGGCTTCGGCGTTGACCGTCTCGTCATGCTTCTGACCGACAGCGCCTCCATCCGCGATGTTCTGCTGTTCCCGACAATGAAGACCCTCGGTGGTGTAAAATCCGAAAATGGTGTAAAGGATAAAGAAGTTTCTACACCAAATTCAGAGCCTGAGAAAATTGATTTTTCTAAGGTAAAGATTGAGCCTTTGTTTGAAGAAGATGTTGATTTTGATACATTCTCAAAGTCTGATTTCAGAGCCGTTAAGGTTAAAGAGTGCGTAGCAGTACCGAAATCAAAGAAGCTGTTGCAGTTTACTCTTGATGACGGAACAGGCACAGATAGAACCATTTTAAGCGGTATTCACGCATATTATGAGCCGGAAGAACTTGTCGGTAAGACACTTATTGCAATCACAAATCTTCCTCCGAGAGCAATGATGGGCATTGACTCTTGCGGTATGCTCCTGAGTGCAGTACACGAAGAAGAAGGCGAAGAAAAGCTCCATCTGCTTATGGTAGATGACCATATTCCGGCAGGTGCAAAGCTCTACTAAGAAGTACCGTTTTACCCTACAAAACGGGATGTACTTCATTTGTGAAAAAGCTCTGAAAATACACAAATACACCAAATTTACACCAAATGGTGCTTGAAACGGTGCAGAGTCTTAAAAATCGCATAATTTTCAAAATATATGGGCAGTCCCAATCGGGATTGCCCATTTTCAAAAGTATGATAAAAGTCTAAAATGAAATTTAACAGAGTGGCTAATTATGAAGATTCGGGAAATCAAAGAAAATAAAAAACAATTCCTTTCATTACTGCTATTGGCAGATGAACAGGAAAATATGATAGACCGCTATCTTGAAAGAGGCACTATGTATGTGCTTAATGATAACGGTGTGAAAGCTGAATGTGTTGTTACGGATGAGGGCAACGGTATTCTTGAAATAAAGAATATTGCGACCGTTCCAGAATATCAAGGTAAAGGCTATGCCAAAGCCTTGATAGATTTTATTGTTAAAGAGTATGCCGACAATTATTCCGTTTTACAGGTCGGAACCGGCGATAGTCCTTTGACAGTTCCATTCTATGAAAAGTGCGGTTTTGTTCGTTCTTATATCATACCGAACTTTTTTACAGATTATTATGACCACCCAATATTTGAATGTGGCGTCAGGTTGGTGGATATGGTGATTTTTCAAAGAAACCTATAAACTAATGCATTCAAGCCCTTTGAGAGAGGAGAAATCTTTTCTCAAAGGGCTTTTTCTATTTATACAGATATTCGCAAACTACAAGTAAAAGCCAAAACCTCATATACTCTAATCACAGAGGAAGTGGAGGTTTTGATATGAGTAACAGTTTATCGGCAGTACATCCCGAATTAGTTGCCGAGTGGTCGGATAGGAATTTACCGCTGACACCGGACAGCATAACTTTCGGCTCGAATAAGAAAGTATGGTGGAAAGGTTCTTGCGGTCACGAGTGGGAAACAAGCGTAAAGGCTCGTTCCAACGGCGAGAAATGCCCGATATGTTCAGGTGCAAGAGTAGTCACTGGCATTAATGATTTAAGTACATTGAAGCCGGAATTGGCTTCTGAATGGTCTGAGAAAAATAAAATTAAACCGACAGAGGTATCTATTGGTTCACACAAGAAAGTGATATGGAAGTGTAAATTAGGACACAAATGGATAGCCACTGTAAAAAGCAGAACCATCAACAAAACAGGCTGTCCGTATTGCTCTCATAATAAAGTGCTTGTCGGATTTAATGACCTTGCAACCCTGTTCCCGGAAGTTGCAGACGAATGGTCTGATAGAAACGAAAATAGCCCAACAGAAGTTATGGCGTTTGCAAACAGCAAGGCTTGGTGGAAGTGCAGAACCTGCGGTTATGAATGGAATACTCTTATCTCTACACGCTCAGGCGGCAGTAAATGTCCCTGTTGCAGTGGCTATACATTTATAAAAGGCAAGAATGACCTAAAAAGTACACACCCACAGATAGCCAAAGAATGGTCAGAGAAAAACTATCCTCTACAACCGGATGAAGTCAATGCAAAGTCGAGGAAAAATGTATGGTGGCATTGCAGAAAATGTGGAAACGAGTGGAAATCAGTTATCAATGCCCGTGTGAAAGGAACGGTTTGCCCTGTCTGTGCAGAGCGAGAAGTGCTTGCCGGATACAATGACCTTGCAACAACTGATAGAAAATTACTTGTTGAGTGGGATTATGAATTAAACAAGTTAAAACCGATAGAAGTTTCAAGAAATTCGGCAAAGAGAGCGTGGTGGAAATGCAGATACGGTCATTCTTGGAATATGAAGATATACGAGCGTACTGTTCTCAATAAAGGATGCAGAATATGTGAGCAGGAGTATCTGTCATTGTTCCCGGCTCTTGCAATCAGTTATTATGCCAATTTGAAAGGATTGAAAGTTGAACTTGGCTCTGATAGGTTATTCGGCATTCCACTTGATGTATATATTCCACTGGAGCAGGTTGCCATTCAAGTGAATACGGACTCGGAGAAGATAGATATACTAAAGGAACATCTCTGTAAACAACGTGGAATCAAACTCATTAAGTTGCCGATGAAGCCAAACGAAGTGGAACCCGAATATGCCCAGCGTATCAAAGCGGCATTTCAGAGCGTACATATATTTATATCTTCCGATACAGAAGAAGATGTTAAGATAATCAAGAAAATATTTAAGAACTGGAGGAACAGCCGATGAGAGAAAAGAAATATCACATTTACCTAACCGATGATGAGCAAAGCAGAGTGATACAGTCGCTTATCAATCTGAAAAATAACCTCATAGTACAAGGAAGATACACCGACGCAGTAGATGAAGTTCTTCTGAAAGTGCTGTCCGCAAAGAAAAAGAAACTGAAAATCAAATAATTTCAAGCATTTATGCCGTCTGTTTTTTAACCGAAACAGGCGGCTTTTTTTGTTGTCAAAAATTTTTTGAAATTTTTTTCGGAAAAGCAGCGACTTTGGGTGTCCAAAATGAAGCCTTTTGTGCAATGAGTGAAGGGGTTAATTCCTGATGATGAAAACGGAAGCCTTTTCACTTGTTCTTTGACAACTGAATACACAGGTCGTTAAGACTTTAATTCTGATGATAGCCACTTTAGTAGGTACGCCGAAACTTCTGAAATTTCAGGACAGCGAGAACTCCTGCTATGAGTATCGGATTGCAACCGATATGGCGATGACGGTCAGAAAGATAATGATACTTCTCTACGGAGCTGGCGGAGTACCCGGCAGAGGTTAGATTCCTATGATACAGATAAGCAGTCTGTTCCTTAGCGACTTCCCGAAAGCGATATGCTTGGCAAGGGATATTGAGAATAAGTATTGCCACGACCGTTTAGGAAATGAAACGGTCAAGTACATAGCCGATTTTATTGGCTATGAATAAATTGAAAGGAGGACGCAAGAGGTGTCAAACTGCAAAACGATTGCCATATGCAATCAAAAAGGCGGAGTCGGAAAGACAACGACAACGGTTAATCTTGGTGTTGGTCTTGCAATGCAGGGTAAGAAAGTCTTGCTCATTGACGCAGACCCGCAGGGAGATTTAACTACTTGTCTCGGTTGGAGAGATACGGATAACTTGGGTATTACGCTTGCAACAAAACTTACAGATGTAATTAGTGAAACGATGAATGACCCGACAGACGGTATCCTGCACCACGAGGAAGGTGTTGACCTTTTACCGGCGAACCTTGAACTTTCGGCGATGGAATATAACCTGATGAACGCTATGAGCAGAGAAACCACTTTGAGGAATTATTTAAGTCAGGTCAAAGACAGATATGATTTTGTTCTGATTGACTGTATGCCCTCACTGAGTATGGTAACACTCAATGCTCTATCTGCGGCAGACAGCGTGATTATTCCAGTGCAGGCACAGTATTTGCCAGCTAAGGGTATGACCCAGCTTGTGCAGACCATTTCAAAAGTCAAGAAGTATATCAATCAGGATATTAAGATAGACGGTATGCTTCTCACTTTGGTGGATAATCGCACAAACCTCGCCAAAAGTACGGTAGAAGCGTTGCGGGAGAATTTCGGAAATCAGATTAAGCTGTATCGCACATCTATTCCGATTGCTGTAAAAGCCGCAGAAACTTCTTCCAAAGGCAAGAGCATTTTTGCTTATGAGCCAAACAGTACGGTGTCTAAGGCATACACCGAATTTACGAAGGAGGTGTTAGCCGATGGCAGGAAGAAAGAGCGACTTCACTCTCACGAGGCTCGATGACCTTTTTACAACGCAGGCACAGAGAGAGGAAGAAAGACTTTCTAAAATCCGAGATATTCCATTAGAGCTGATTGATGATTTCCCAGACCACCCGTTCAAGGTCAGGGACGATGAAGATATGCAGCAGCTTGTTGAGAGTATCAAGGAACGTGGAGTAATTACTCCGGCTACGGTAAGGCAGAAAGAGGACGGCAGATACGAACTTGTTTCAGGACACAGACGAAAGCGAGCGTGTGAACTGGCAGGATTTGAAACACTGAGAAGTGAGATTGTAGACCTGAACAGAGATGAAGCGACCATTTTAATGGTTGAAAGCAATTTCCAGAGGTCAGAGATATTGCCGAGTGAAAAAGCCTTTGCCTATAAAA
>SKEO01003080.1_pt1 | contig 10662 bp, 10 predicted proteins | sample 4826801 | NCBI WGS metagenome assembly SKEO01 (sample SAMN11008807, study PRJNA524170) | human gut metagenome | biome: Human fecal sample; material: Feces; isolation source: fecal sample from pouch patient p3 | host: Homo sapiens | place: Israel: Tel-Aviv | collected 2016-02-25
AAATCTGCGACCAGCTTTTCCGCCGCCTTCCGCAAGGACAGCTGAAACAGTTTTGCGGTGAAGTCGATTACATCACCATCCGCTCCACAGCCAAAACAGTGAAACCGGGAATCCACTTTCATGCTGGGATTGCGGTCTGCATGGAATGGACAGCAAATCATGCTGCTACGGTTGGGTTGAAAGCCATAGGCTTCTGCGGTCTGCCGGGTAGTGATATTCCGTTTTACGATTTCAAATAAATTGTTGTTCTTGAAAATTGACCTCCTTCTTATTTTCAAAAGTCCCTGCCGGATGGGAAAGCCCTGCACGGGCTTACGCATCCGGCAGGGTTCCGGGGTGCGGGGTGGAAGACCCTGCTGATTTACAGGCTCATATCGTAGCTGCGCTTCTTGGCTCGCGGCCGCTGTTCACGCTGCTGCAATTTTTCCATTTCAAGGATGCTGTCAACATTGGCAAGTACCGTCTGTATTTCTGTATTGCGTTCCTTAAAATAGTGGTATGTTTCATACCGTGCATCCTTTGTGCACATCAGAAGTTCTTTTTCTGCCCGGAGATCTTTCATCGAAGGGAATTTTTCGTCTAGGAAATCCCGCTTTAGAAATTGACGCGCTTCCTCGTATTTTGCAATTTCATCGAAGTGGGTTTGCCGAAAAATTTTCTTGTTAGGTGCTTTCAGAAATTCGCTATAAACAGATTTTGTAGAAAAATACTGGCCCAAATGATGAATCTGCTCGTTGACCTTTTTCAGCTTGACTTCCGTGAGTTTCGCATCACTTCGAGCCGTCGCCATTTTTCGGTCAATACTCTCGGCAGCTTCATAAAGTTTTTCGTATGAATCATATCCGTGCTCTTGCACATAGAGAACGGTCTGCGCCATCTTCTGTAAATTTGAGATTTTGACTTTCTGGGCATAGGCATAGCTCTGCTGGGCTTTTACGCAATCCTGCAAATTTACAACCAGCCGGAGATTCGACTTGATGTACAGCGCATCCATAGGATCATTGACACGACACTGCTGCTTTTCTTTCTCGGCTGCGTTGCACTGAAAAAGCAGTAAAAGATGCTCACGGTCAAAACTGGTTCCCAGCGTTCTGGCAGAGATAAATTTCTCCCTGTCTGCTGGAAGGTAGCTGAATCGCCCTCGATGGTCTTTCACCCAAATGCCGTATTCCAGCTTTAAGAGGTTTTGGAAATCCATAAAAGATGCAGATCGTTTTGCTATATCGGTAATGGCATTTCGGATTTTTTCCTTCTCCGTTTCAAAAGTCGTCTTTGCTGGTGTGAACCCATCGCCAAGAAGTTCCAGATTGGTAAGGTCCAGGTTGATCTGTCCGCGCCGTTTAGCGTAATATTCCTGCTCCGAAACTTTAGAGAGAGAGGGGGAAAGCAAATCAATCTGATTCAAGTTTTCCCTCATGCAAATATCCATCAGAGATTTCTGTAAATGTTTCAAGTAGTCTTTTGTCAGATGGTGCTTGTGCCCTGCCTTGCAGTCAATGGGTCGCTCCATGAAGGGCTGCTTAGGTACATCCAGCTTTCGCAAACTGTTGATTACGATATGTACATGAATATTGCCGCTGCCATTATGACCGTCCATGTGCGTACAGACCAAAGCCTGATGCCCCGGAAAATTTGCTTTTGCGTATTCCAGTCCAAGCTCCTGCGCCCGTTTCCCCGTCAAGCAATTTTCTGTGCTGTCCCGTGGATCAAAGCTGATGATGTAATGATGGCTTTTGATTTCATTCTTATTTTTGTTCTTCTGATATTCGCGGTTCAGCTGCTGGCAGGCCGCATCGAAGGAATAGGGTTCACAGTTCAGACCGTCCAGATAAAACTCATCCCGCATGATGCGATTTCCGTTCTGGTCAAGGATCGGAGATTTCCGAATCTCGTCATGCTTGAAAATCAGATACTCCAGTGCAGCACCATAGCTGGAACTCTTACTTGCGATGTGCTTTAAGATTGCCATAGTTCTTTCCTGCCATTTCTACGACCTGCTCCCGCATTTCAAAAATACAGGAAATCGCATGGTTGATGTTTTCGAGCATAGCGCGCGACTGGATACCGCCGCTGTTGAAGAACGCTGCGATCTGGTTCAGGTTGTTCCCGATGGCGGCAAACTCCCGTGTGATAGCTTCGATCTCGTCCGGGTGGACATAGAACACATACGAGGTATTCACGCGACCTTTCATCAGCATCTGCGCTGCAAATTGAGAGAGGGTCATCCCGGCATCTTCTGCCTGCCGGTATAAAAGTTCATGTACTGTTTCTGTAACTCGTGCGGAGATTACTTTTGTCTTTACGATAGATTTCACTTTTTTCTTCGTCCGTGGCATGGGGTCTCCTTTCCAAAATCAAAAATTTGATTTTCCCGGCAGTGCATCTGCACTCCGGCTGTGACCTGCTGCAGCAGGCCACCAATGGGCAAAATCATGTGATTTTGCACGATGTGAGGGTATGGGGAGCACAATCCCCATCAAGATGCCGCCGTAGAAAAATCGCCTGTAGGAGCGATTTCGTATACAAAGGCGAATCTTGCTCTTAACTACCGTCCACTCTGTCCCAGCCCGTTCCTGCCCGATTCTCTCCGACGTTTTTTCTGGTAAGACGTGCAGAATGCACATTCAGTACCAGAGGTATCCTGCTGGGGTGGCTCATGCGATTTTCAAGGTGCGATGTGACTTTGTAAGGAATCGGGGAATTTCATCAGTGATACCGTAGCGAATTGGCTTACTTTTGAAAACACTTCCTATACCCTATACAAATTTTAAGGGGTGTTTTTAAACCGGGTCTTTTGAAAGTTCAAAGAAAATTCATTTTTCCAACGTTCCCCTCTACCTATAACAATCTAAAATGGATTTATGGCAACCAGTTTTTTAAATTTTGTTGAACTACCTAATTTTAGAACATAGATTTTGTTTATTTTCCACTCATAAAACTAGAGGAAAGCCGTTTCACAAAAGATTTTGAAAGCCCCTACACTAATAGGAATCCGCAGAGCCGTTTTGGAATACAGTTTTGAAAATTTCACAAATTTGGACAAATAGAAAAACGGCAAAGTTCAAAATCGAGCCTTACCGTCATTCATAAAGACACTGTATAAAACGAAATGCCCACGATAAGCAGGTGGTGTGCCTGTTCATCGTGGGCATATTGCTATTTTAACGTTGTGTAACTGTTATCGATGTTCCTACACGGGCAACCTTGACACATCCGTGTCAGGACGATTTCTTCATCTTTTCTTTCGCTTCATCCGACACATCAATCAGTCCGAACCGATAGAACATTCCGTAGATGTAAGTCACTCCCCGGATATCGCCCAGAGCTTTCGGTCGTTCAACTACTTCTCCTACCTTTTTAATATTGCCCAGCGCCAGTAATACAGAACTCCATGCCAGGCTTTTACTGTCTTCCCGTCTGTCGATCCACAGTTCCTTTGTGTATTGCCCATTCCGGCCCTTTCGTATTTCATAGGTAAAGGGTAAACCTGAGTACGTTTTGAAACGCACACCTGCATAAAGAAAAACCACTTCCCACAGGTGTTCCTCTGTCGGATCAGTCCTCCACCGCTTCATCGCCCTGTATCTCCGCTGCCGCTCTGCTCCTACGCTGATTTTCCCTTTATCTGCTGTGCTTGGGAAGTACACGCCTTTTTCATAAGGCAGGTACGATGTGACGGAGGCTCTGGAAAGTTTAAGAACTGCTGCAGTTGTTAGTATGGCGGTTTTGTAGTCTTGTGTTTTTCTATACTCTTCAAAAGTTTTTTTCACTTTCTTCGCCGCATTCGATTCATATACTCCAGCTGTGATGAGCAGTTTTCTCACTTTGATGGGGTTTAGAGCTAGAGCGTCTGCGATGGATTGGAGGGAGCAGTCCTCCTCATAAAGCGCCACAGCCGCATCCATCTGCGCTTCCAGATTCTTCCCGGCATCATACTCCGGCTTTAGCTTCTTTCGACCGCCACCTGGCTTCCGAGATTTATACGCTCTTTTTTCTCCCATAATTACTCATGCAGTTCCAGCGGTAGTCCGTCCGGGTCATGGAAGAAAGTCATCTTCTTTCCGGTATAATCGTCAACCCGAATCGGCTCACATTCAATCCCAATCTCTGCCAGTTCTTTCACCGTCTGCTCCACACTCTCTACACAGAAAGCAAGATGCCGCAGCCCGCAGGCTTCCGGACGGTTCACACGCTTCGGAGGATTTTCCTCAGCAAAAATTTCCAACTCAGTGTGTTCGTTGACACGAAGATCAAGCTTCCAGTCCTTACGCTCCGGGCGATAGTTTTCTCTGATAACATAGAAGCCCAGCTTGTTCACATAAAAATTCTTTGCGGATTCGTAGTCAGATACGATGATTGCGATGTGGTGTATTTTTGATAAATTCATTTTTTTACGCTCCATTTTTTATTTCCGTTGCAAACTATACATTAGCCTTCAAAAATTACCGTGTGAACTCCTGGAGTTCAGTTTGTCCACACGGTCGATCTTATTTCAGTTTTTCGAGGATCTCATCCGCGCTCATGCCGCTTGCCAGCAGCTTCTTCAGCACAACCTCGGCTTCAGCCTTCTTAGCTTCTTCAGCGGCCTTCGCATCTGCCTTTTCCTTCTTCGCTTCCAGAGTGGCCACTTCTTTTTCGGCTTTCTTCAGAGTAGCCTTCTTCGCTTTCAGATCAGCCTTCAAAGTGTCAATATTTGCGGTGATGGATGCGATCTCGGTATTCAGAGACGCAATAGTCTCCTGCTTTTCTGCAATCTGGGATGCGTAGTCTTTGGTGGTATTGGTTTTGGGACGGTTTTTGCTGCCTTTCGTTCTGGGCATAGGTGATAACCTCTTTCCTTTTTAATCAAAATTGTTCTAAAAATCCGGGATAACCACATTCAATCTTAATCGAACTACACTCTTTCTTCATATCGTATTCCTGAATATATTCATTTCTCATCGAATCAATATATTGAATTCCAAAATGAAGTCCTTCTTTTAGTTCATCTTCGTCAACCATGAAAAACAAGTCGATAGATTCTCCCACCGCAATAACATTATTAAATGCTAATCCGCCAAAATTGGCACCCGTATGAACTACTAATGTATTTGCAAAACCATTTCCTATGTTTTTTATGTTTACATTAACTTGCAACTGTTTCTTCTTTTCCTCTTTACTTTTACCTAAAGAAAAGCCGCAGGTTGCTTTTCTATCAGACGCCATTGTAACATTTAGGAACGGCTGAATTGCTGCCTTTTCCTTCTGCTCATCTGACTCCTTATAATAGCGAATAGTATAAAACACACCAATAAAAGCAAGCGTTCCGGAAATCATTCCACCAATAATCCCGCCCCAATATGAAGCTAAAGATCCAATCCACGTTGAGTCTATCGTGTCATTTATAGCTAGTTTTGCAATGGATATCCGTATCAGTGCTTCCGCCACCAGCGTTAGTAGGACTGAAATGGCAATAAATGCGAATAAAAACCACACAATGTGTCTAATAATTTTATTTTTATTTTTCTTGTCTTTTTGAGGATTATATGGTAAACCAAAGCGTTTAAATGTTACCTTCACAATATACCCTCCATTCAAATACCGTTCTCACACTTAGCCGCTATTTCAGCGTTGCCTGCTGCTCACCACGAAGAGGTGTGTGATTATTACGAGCAGCGTAGGGAGCTACTGCTCCCAGTATATCACAATTTCATCCATTTTTACAGACGCTTTCTTACCTTCATCACCGCATAGTACATCAACCCGCCTAGCACTCCGCCGACTGTGTTATAGAAGATGTCTGATAGCTGGAACGTACCAAGCCGTAGCAGTAACTGCAGCATCTCTATGCTTACTGAAAAGATAAATGCTATCTTTCCGCTTTGCCGCAGGATTTTTTTCCAGCCATTACCTAACTTTTCTTCGAATGTCCACATCACTACTGCTGAAAACGGTACCATCATGATTACGTTCTCAATGCACTCGGTGGTCAGCTTCTGTTCGCCGTTCACGGTCTTCCAGATACCCCATCCGCCCATAACGTCGGATAACGGGTTCATCCACAGCTGACGGTTCAGCAATGTTCGGAACAGAATAAGAGAAGTCACAAAGGCTAAGAAAAACAGTTTTCTAAAGAACACACTCTCCTTGATTTTTTGATACCATGTCAATATGGCACTCTTCCAACCTTTACCAGCTGCGGAAGGTTCATAGGCATACAGGTAGAAAAACATGGCTAGGAAGGAAAGCAGGAGTGAAAAACCAAACGGCTCGTAGAGGGCGGTTAGGATGTTCGTAATGATCTTGGTTATTATCTCTACTACCTTACTCATTCACAATTAAAATTTAAAAGTATCTTTCAGTCCCAGCCACTTCTGGTCTTTATCACTCAGGTTCAGTGCCGTACCGTCTTCTAGCGTATAGCCCTCTGCGCTTGCACTGCCCTTGTACTCGCCCTTCAGTTCCGGCCACTCAATACCGATCTCCGGGTCGTTCCAAGCCATGCCACCCTCGTCATTCGGATGCCAGAAGTCATTGACCTTATAGCAGAACTCTGCCTCATCGCTCAAAACCAGAAAGCCATGTGCAAAGCCCTCCGGGATGAGGAACTGCTTCTTATTTTCAGCGGACAGCGTAACGCCATACCACTTGCCATAGGTTTCAGAATTACTTCTGAGGTCAACCGCGACATCAAACACAGTGCCACGTACAGCGCGCACCAGCTTGCACTGCGGATACTGCTTCTGGAAGTGCAGTCCGCGCAACACGCCCTTTGTGGACATAGACTGATTGTCCTGCACAAAGTGGATATCGATGCCAGCTTCCTTCATATCTTTTTCGTTGTAGGTTTCCATGAAATATCCACGAGCATCACCATGAACAGCAGGCTCAACAACACAGAGTCCCTCGATGCCGCCTACATTTTTCTCAACTTTAATCTGTCCCATTTCTTCTATCTCCTCTTATTGCTCGATTTCTTTCAGATAACGGCTCAGCGCATCCTGCCAGGTTGGAAGCGAAGTGAAGCCCACCTCCACCAGCTTGCTCTTACAATCAATCTTAATGTTTCAAACGACTCATACCAATCTTCACCCTAGTTGCAATTTCACCTACTTCTCCTGGAAAAGAGATGTACGATACTACTGCAATTTCTAAAATGTAGATTAAAAATCCAGGAACTGCACTAAAGCAAAATCCACACAACAAAAAAGCACATGTTTGAATAAAAGGATACAATCTCTCTTTGGTATTGTATTCCATCCATTTAAAATCAGGCAAACATAGAAAATACCAACAAATTGCTGATAACAGTGTCCCCACTGCAAAACTTTCCTTTACCTTATAGATGCCGTAGCAGACAATGTTAAATACAAATCCTACAACAATAATCAGTGTTAGTTTTATGAAATAAATATTTTGTCTTTTCTGTGCTTTATACAAATTAACATATACACTTTTTATGAGAATATAAAAAATCTGAGCCGCAAAAAGCAGAAACATAACTTTAGCTGAATCAATATATTTCGTCAAATATATCTCTAAAATAAACCTTGCAGGAAAGGCACACGAAACAATTGCGGCTGCAAAAATCATTACATAATTTCTTGTTTTTCGTATCTGTTTTTTATCAGTAGCCTTGCAAAAATAATTATATAATGTTGTAGTCACCGGCGTAACCGCAACATTCATGAAATTTTCCATACTTACAGCAAATGAATACTGTGCAAACGCTAACGTAGTCATCAAAGCCTTGACGAACCATCGATCCATACTCGTAAGCACAACAGATGACAAATTTCCGACTGTCAGCAAAATGCCACCTTTAATATTATTTATTAACTCATTTAAAGAGAACGAAGTTCCTCTATGCTCACCTGCAACAAGTTTTCTGCAATTCAATTCCAAAGCAATCCAGACGATAAAATACACAATAACATTGCTCAATAGAAAACATTGTGCGTTATCTGTTTTGATTAAGTATATCCACATCATGTTTGCAAAAAAAATCAAAATCGTATTTGCATTCATGATTTTTCCGTAAAGCGAAAACTCTCCTGTTGCCTGATAAAGTTGTTTAAAATAATTAGCCAAATTTAATGGAAGAATTGAAAGCGCAAAGAATGCTAAAACCTCTTGCCTCAGAAAGAGCGTAACAATAGTACAAATCAAAGTAACAAAAATTTCAAAGAATCTCAATGTCGATAGATTTGTCTTTAAATCTTCCCTGCGAATTTCCTTAACATTTTTTCCCCCGTATTTCAAGTACATTCCATCGACAAAGCCAAAGTGAAACAGACCTGCATAACTTACATAAAGCTGAAATGTCTTTATCGTTGCGTAGCTTTCCACGCTTAATTCCTTTGGAAGGACAAAATTTGTTATCAGGTTAAATCCCAAATTGATAAAATTTGCTATAAGGACGTACATCAGTCCTTTTTTCAGTGATGTTGACATTGTAGACTTTCTCTTCCTTTATTTTTATGAAGATCAAATGCTCTCAATCTTCAATTCCACTTTATATCGTATTAAACACAACTCGAAGTTTTACTTTTTCAAATGTTCTCTTGGTTGTTTTCTTTTTATTATATGGGAGCATCAAAATCTTCAATTTATATTTCAAATTTTTTTTGTATTCTGCAAAAGCTATAAAAGCTTCTTTTGTTTTTTCTGGCATCATCTCGGAATACCCTTTTAGTATTTCCTTCGCCATATCACTTCTAAGGACATTTTTATTTTTAACGATCCCCATCAGTGTATCTTTCAGAGAATGCCTTTGTGCTCCCAAAACATTTGCATCATGCTGTCTATACATGATATAGGCATTCTGATCTGAATAAAAAAAGCCATTCACAGCAAGACACACAAAGCTGATCCAGCTATCATGCATACTAATTACTGAAGGTTTGTATTGTTTCAGCTTTTCCATCAGTGCTTTATTAAACACAAATGTACATCCTGGTGTTCCATATGTCAGAATATCATACAATGGATTTTTAAATGTATTATCTGTAAACGATTTTCGGATAAATGTTAAGTCTTTGTCCACCACTTCAACTGCACTACTGTATAAAGCAGGCTTGTCTATATTTTCAATACATTTTACAGCAGAAATGATTTTTTCTTCTTTCCAGACATCATCCTGATCACACAGCGCATAATAATCGTAATTTATATCCGCTTTCCAAATCAAGTCCAGAAAACTTTTCGCCGGTTTTAAATTATTCCCTCCATAAACTTTAACCCTATCATACTTTTTCAATATTTCAAGCGTTTTATCTGTAGAACCATCGTCACGCGCAAGAATATCAACATATATGTCCTTCTGCGCTAGTACGCTTTCCAATAGTTCTGGTAAATATTTTTCGCCATTATATGTAGATAATAATATTAAGCATCGACACATACTAAACCTCTCAAATTATTCGCTTGCAATTGCTTGTGCTTTCGCATTATATGTTATATATAATGCAATAATTACCCAAAGCAACTGCGATACATCAGCAACAGACAGCATTACCGCCACATAGGACACAAAACAGAGAAAAAAGCTGTTATTCATGTTTCTTGAGTTTTTGAATGTTGCTTTTTTCCAAGAAGATTTAAGAAGCGAGTAGAATAAGCTAAAACATGCAATTCCACCTAGCAAACCTTCCTCTACAAAATATCCAACATAACCGTTATCAATGGTATCTCTTACCTGCCATATTCCATTTATACGATAACTTAATTTCCCTCTTGTATGGCAACTTGCTCCCAGTCCAAATACTGCATTATGTATCAGCATCCAAGTAATACCCGATAACTGTATCATTCTTGACGAAAGCCCCGTCGAAGAATTTCCGCCAAAGTTTTCAATTGTTTCTCCACTATCTCCAAACGCAATGATTACTGATTTAATTATGTTTGTAAATTGTTGTGAAACAGTCGGCACCGCAAAAGAAACAAAAACTGCCAAACAAGCAATTACACAACCTGCACCAAGAATTTTATTTCTTGTTTTTTTATCTGTAATAAGAATAAACACCAAAAGCAACGCAAGCAGTACAACAATCGTTCCTCTTGACTCTGTTAAGAATGCTGCGGCAATATTTAGCCCAAGAACACACCCATTCCATCTTTTTCTTTCATTTTGCCACATATACAATGCCAAAGGAATAATAAGTGCGCAATACATTGCATAGTATACCGGATGCCCAAAAGTAGCTTCTGCACGAATGATGCCCATTCTTACCGTAGACACCATTAAAACGTTCCGAGATACCGTATTCAAAGAATAAAACAAATTCGACCCAATCAGAATGTTGATAATACTAATTATTGCTATTATACCGCTCGCATCTACTATTGTTTTTACACACAGATACACATCTTCTTGACTTTGTACAACCTGACAAATCAAGACAACCAATAGCAATTGCTCTACAATGACTGTAAACTCCGTATTGATTGCAGCAGATAAGCTAGAGACATAATATCCATTTGCCAAAATTCTTGCCGCAAAATAAATAAACAACGGCCAATATAGACCTGCCGCTTTCAAGGGTTTCCCGATTAACTTTAATTTTTTGTTTCGGAAACACACACACAGCATCAGAATCAGTAACAAAATTCTGCTGGCCTTGAGTAATGGAAGCCCGCCGCCCAATTCGATAGCAAAATAATCAGGCAATACTGGATAAAACG
>SKEO01003086.1_pt1 | contig 10652 bp, 3 predicted proteins | sample 4826801 | NCBI WGS metagenome assembly SKEO01 (sample SAMN11008807, study PRJNA524170) | human gut metagenome | biome: Human fecal sample; material: Feces; isolation source: fecal sample from pouch patient p3 | host: Homo sapiens | place: Israel: Tel-Aviv | collected 2016-02-25
CCGTGACCAGTATTTTGGCTGTGAAATCGAACTGACCGGGATAAACCGCGCCACGGCAGCCCAAACGCTGGCCGACTTATTTGGCACCTGCGCCGAGCATTCCGGCGGTGGCTACGATGCCTACAGGGTCAAAGATTTGGACGGTAAAGAGTGGAAAATCGTCCGGGACGGCAGCATCCATCCCGAATGCCGTAGGCGGTCTGTTCTTATCGGGGAGACCTACAAGGTCGAATTGAACTCTCCCAAGCTTGAATACGGCGAGATGGAAAAGCTGCAGGAGGTTGTCCGTTCCTTACGCCGCGCAGGCGGCATCGTAAACGACAGCTGCGGAATGCACATCCATGTGGATGCAAGCAAGCACACGCCGCAAAGTCTGAAAAATGTACTTTCTATCATGTATTCCAAAGAGGATATTTTGTTTGCAGCTTTGAAAGTTAACCCTGCCCGCATCGATAGTTACTGTCAGGCGGTGGATGAGCCGATTCTGGAAGAAATCCGCAAGCTGCCCAGCGGTGCGAGTATTGTTTCTATCAAAATCAAGCGCTTACTTCTGTACATATACCAAACCATGTGACTAATATAGAAGGGTATGCTTTTGCAAACTGCACGAAATTGGCAGAAGTCACCATTCCGGGAACAACGACTAGTATTGCCAATAGCGCTTTCAGCTATCCGGGGCGTATGACAATTTATGGCTATGAGGGAAGCTATGCGCAAACATATGCGGCAAACAAGAATATTAAGTTTGTGGCACGGACGGACGCGGAGTACATTGATGTAAATGATCTGGAAGTCACGATAGACTATGTGGATGCGTATCGTGGCGAGCCGGTAAAACCAAAAGTTACGGTAAAGAACGGCAATATTACTCTTAAAGAAGGAATACACTATACTGTTGCCTATCCCGACAGTGACAAATTTTCTGGGACTGCACACTTGGTAATTACAGGCATGCATGAAGGCGGCTATGACAACACTAGGTCAGTTGAATATACGATTCCGACATTCTGGATAGAGTTTAATCCGAATGGGGGAACCGTATCAACTACTATTAAGGAAGCCGTCTATGGACAGCCGGTTGGCAAATTGCCGGTTCCTGAGTGGCCGGGACTCAGCTTTGTCGGCTGGTTTACTACAGATTCTCCCACGGGTGGTACACGCTATACAGAAGACACAATTTATCCCAATACTTATGGGTGTACTGTTTATGCACGATGGACAAATAGCGCAATGATTGTAAGCCAACCTGTGAACATTGCAGTTAAAGAAAATACCAACGCTGTGTTTTCCGTTGAAGCTACTGGTAGCAACCTGACCTATCAGTGGCAGTTAGCCTATGCAGGCTCTGATAACTGGCAGAATGTCCCCGCATCGTTTGCAGGCAGTAAGACCGATACCCTGACTGTCACCGCTACCAAGGGCCGCAATGGTTACAAGTTCCGCTGCATCGTTAAGGACGATAAAAACAACAGCGTAACAAGCGGCGCTGCAACCCTGACTGTGGAAGATACAAACCAGCCGCTGAAGATCATGTCTCTGACGGCTGATAAGACGACGGCGGACTCCGGTGACCGCATCACGATTACGGCCAATGTCACCGGCGGTGCGGGTGGTTACACCTATAAGTTCATCATCAATGATACGACCAACGACAGCTGGTATAAGCTGCAGGACTACAAGGCAACCAACAGCATCGTCTGGAAGGCAACAAGTGCAGGCACCAAGCGCATTATGGTCGATGTTAAGGACAAGGCTGGCAACAAAGTTGCAACCAACATTTCCATCAAGGTCAACGGCACGGTTTCCGTTCCGCTGAGTGCTGAGCTGAAATCCAGCGCTGTTACGGTCAAGCAAGGCGAGACGGTTACGCTTACCGCAGTTGCCAAGGGCGGCAGCGGCAAGTATAACTATAAGTTCATCATCAACGATAAGACCGATGACAAGTGGTATCGTCTGCAGGACTTCGGTGCCAACAATGTCATTACTTGGAAAGCAACAACCCCCGGTACAAAACGCCTGATGGTCGATGTTATGGATTCCACCGGTAAAAAGGTGGGGCACAACATTACCATTACTGTTACCAAATAAAAAATCGGCATATGGAAAGAGGAGAAAAGCGCATGTTCAAAAAAGCTGCCAGTTTATTGTTGGCTGCATCCCTGCTGGCCACAACCTCACTGCCCGCCTTTGCAGAAGAAGTGACGGAACCAATACAATCGGAAACGACTGTACAGGAAACACAGGAAGAAACTCCTGCGCCAACAGATGTACCGGACACCACGCCGGAACCGGAAGTGGAAGTCACCCCGGAACCTACCGAAGAACCAACCCCGACACCGACGGCAGAACCGGAATCTACGCCTGAACCTGTGCAGGAAGAGCCGGAGGCTGTCCAAGCGGAAACGCCCGCTCCCACGGAAACGCCGATTCCGCTGGAAGAAATAACGGATAGTCAGGATGTTGTCACCTATGAAATGACAGGGGAGACGGTCAGCCGCATCGAATGGGTCGCAGACATCGTCAGTGCGCTGGGTTTGAGTGTTGACGCTGATCAGTTCCCGGATGATTATTACCCGGATGTTTCGGCAACGGATGAACACTATCAGGCACTTATGTCTGCAGTGGCAAACGGCCTGATTGACTTGAATGCGGGCGAGGACTTTCGCCCTGATGAACCGACGACCCGTGAATTTGCAGCCAATACCTTGAACAACCGCTTGGGGTATATCATGCAGGCGGATAGCTACTCCTTCACGGATTCTGGCGATACGACCTATGCCGACGACTTACAGGTCGCCGTTGAGCAGGGGTGGTTCGCACTTGTGGATGGAAAAGTCCTGCCGCAGCAGGCTGCGGATGCTGCTGAGCTGACAGCAATGCAGGAAAAAGGCAAGGCGGCTGTTGCAAACGAGAGCATTGATGCCAACTATGCCAGCAGCTGGACTTTTGCGGAAGATGTCGTTGTCATCCCGGACGGCACGATGGTCAGTGTTGACGAAAATGACATCGTTACGATCACGGACTGCCCGGTCAGTCTTGCAGCCGGTCAGCGCTTTGTGGCCTATTTCAGCGGCATTCCTGTTCCGTTCAAGGTCGTAAGCGTAACGGAGAACGGCAGCGATACAGTTGTGGCGACCACGGATGAGGGCACGGACGATGCCATCACCTCGGCAGACAGCGAAACCGTGATTGAGGTTGACCCCAGCAACTTTGTGCCCGCCGAGGCCACGACCTACATGATTGGTGATGTGCAGGTCGTTGAAGAAAAGACGCTGTATGGTATTGACTACAACAAGCAGACCAAGACCCTGACGGCGACCCGTAACCTCAAACTGGACGGCGCTACGGGCGGTTCTATCACAATCCAACTTTCCAACATTACGCTGGATAGCCGCGCACGCCCCAACAACAGCCAAATTATTGTCAATGCAGATACCTCTGTAACCGGAACGGTTAATTTCGGCGGCGAATTGATGCAGAAGATTGAACGCGACATTGATTTTGGTTATATTAATCTTGCAGGTGGCATCGGCAAAATTTATCTTTCCCTTGGTTATACACTTTCGGGCGATGTATCGCTGAACATGGTCGGTCGTGCGAAGGCTGGCTTTGTTTCGGACAATTCTGGTTTCCGCGTTGTTTCCGATTATCGGAATGACAGTTCCTCCATTGCAGCCAACATGGATGCCACGGCAGGTATCCGCATCGGCGCTTCAGCTGGCATTCCCGGCGTCAAAGGGGATATTTATGCGCGCATGGGGCTTGAACTGCAGGAGGCAATCCGTACCTACAGTTCCGGTACCCCCACAACCTGCGAGAACACGAATGCTTGGCTTTATGCAGATGCCTCGGCAACAGCCAAAGTGTTTGGAAAGAGCTATTCCAAGAGTTGTACCCTCTACACCCGTACCAACAGCCCCGTACGCTGTGCCTATCACTATGAGGACGGCGTTTCTGTACAGAAGTGTACCCGTGGTAATACCTCGCAGGGGTATACCGGCTCTGCCTCCGGCTACAATGGAAAATATTACACCTCTACGACCTCCAAGAATTATAACCCCACCGGCAGCTCTTATCAGGACGAGATGGGTCAGACCCAGTCACGCTTTACCTACACGCTGGATGACGACGGTAATGCGACAATTACCGGTTGCAACAACATTACGTCCTCGCTGGTGCTCCCCAGTGAGATTGATGGGCATACAGTTGTGGCGATTGGTAGTCAAGCTTTCTATAAAGCAGCCAATTTGGCATCAGTGTCCATCCCGGATAGTGTGACAACGATAAACAGAGAGGCATTCAACGGCTGCACGAAGCTTGCCTCTGTGAATCTGCCCGCGAACTTGGAAACATTGAAAAGCTATGCTTTTCAAAATTGTACGGCATTGACAGAAATTAATATCCCGGCAAGTTTGAATGAAGCATACTCTCCGTTTGAAGGATGCTCTAATCTGAAAACGATTCATTTTGAAGACGGCATCACCCAGATTACAAATAATTTGTTTGCCGGTTGCACAGGTCTTACGGACATCGAAATTCCCGACACGGTAACGACTATTGGATATCAAGCTTTCTATAAAGCGGCCAATTTGGCATCAGTGTCAATCCCGGATAGTGTGACAACGATAGACAGCGAGGCATTCGAGTACTGCACCAAGCTGACCTCAGTCGAAATCCCGGACAGTGTCACCTATATTGGAGGAGAAGTATTCAACGGCTGCACGAAACTTGCATCAGTGAAGTTACCCGCCAACCTGAAAACATTGAAATTCGATGTGTTCAAGAACTGTTCCTCTCTGACCGAAATCACCATTCCTGCCAGCATAACCGCATTGCCTTCTAACACGTTCAACGGCTGCACCTCACTGACCAAGGTCACCCTGCCGGATACCCTGTCCAGTATTGGCAACAACGCTTTTCAGGAATGTGATGCACTGACCACTGTGACGATTCCCACTAGTGTGGCTGAAATCGGGGGTTCCGCTTTCAGCGGCTGCGATAGGCTGGCCGAAGTCAGCCTGAGTAATGGACTGAAAATTATCGGCGATAAGGCATTCTATAATTGTGTCAGCCTGAAATCCATTACGATTCCCCGCACTGTCACTTCGCTGGGCACGGGTGCGTTCTCCGGTGACAAGGCGTTGGCAGAGGTTACACTGGGAACAGGCTTGACAAGTATTCCGACAGAGTGCTTCTACCAGATTCCTGCACTGACTAAAATTCGCATCCCGAACCGTGTTACCAAAATCGGGGACAGAGCCTTTGCAAGCTGCACGAAGTTGACGGAGGTTACACTCCCTGCAGCGACAACCAGCATTTCTTCCAGTGCGTTCAGCTATCCCGCCCGCATGACGATTTACGGCTATGAGGGCAGCTATGCGCAGACCTTTGCCGGCAGTAAGAAGATTAAGTTTGTGGCGCGTACAGATGTGGATTACATTGATGTGAACGATCTGACTATTACTCTTGGCACAGTCGATTCCTATCGCGGTTCGCCAGTAGAACCCACTGTCACGGTAAAAGACGGCAGTGTAACTCTGACAAAAGATACGCACTACACGCTTACTTATGCCAATAGCAATACTGTCGGGATGGCCAGTGTAACAATTACAGGTCTGAACGAGGCAGGATACGGCAGCACAAAAACCATTGAGTACCGCATTCCCGGTTTCACGATAACCTTTAACGCCTACGGCGGCACTGTCAACCCGACCAACAAGGAAGTCGTTTATGGACAGCCCGTTGGTGAATTGCCGGTTCCCGTGCGGGAAGGGTATAGCTTTGTGGGCTGGTTCCTTGATGATGCTAAGACACAATATACAGAAGATACGATTTATACCTCCACTTATGACCGCACTGTTTATGCATTTTGGAGCGATGCGGCGGCCATTACCCGCCAGCCGGTCAATACTACCGCCAAAGAAAACGCAAATGCTGTGTTCACAATTAAAGCAACGGGCAGCAACCTGACCTACCAATGGCAGTTGGCCTACGCAGGCTCTGACAACTGGCAGAATGTCCCGGCTTCGTTTGCAGGCGGTAAGACCGATACCCTGACTGTCACCGCTACCAAGGGCCGCAATGGTTACAAGTTCCGCTGCATCGTTAAGGACGATAAAAACAACAGCGTAACAAGCAGCGCTGCAACCCTGACTGTGGAAGCTGCAAACCAGCCGCTGAAGATTCTCTCTCTGACGGCGAATAAGACAACGGCAAATCCCGGTGACTTGATTACAGTCACAGCGAATGTCACCGGCGGTGCGGGTGGTTACACCTATAAGTTCATTATCAATGATACGACCAACGACAGTTGGTACAAATTGCAGGACTACAAGGGAACCAACAGTATTGTCTGGAAGGCAACAAGCGCAGGTACCAAGCGCATTATGGTTGATGTTAAGGATAAGGCTGGCAACAAAGTCGCTACCAACATTTCCATCAAGGTCAATGGCACAGTTTCCGTCCCGCTGAGCGCTGAGCTGAAATCTAGCGCCGTCACGGTCAAGCAGGGCGAGGCGGTTACACTTACCGCGGTTGCCAAGGGCGGCAGCGGCAAGTATAACTACAAGTTCATCATCAATGATAAGACCGATGACAAGTGGTACCGCCTGCAGGACTTTGGTGCCAACAATGTCATTACATGGAAAGCAACAACCCCCGGCACAAAACGCCTGATGGTCGATGTTATGGATTCCACAGGTAAGAAGATAGGACATAATATTACCATTACCGTTACAAAATAAGAAGAAAGGAAATTTCAATGAAAAAGCGGATTATCAGCTTTCTGGTGGCAGTATCTATACTGGCAGGTATGATGTCCCCGGCTGTGTATGCAGAAGACATACTTCCGCAAGATACACCACAGGCTACACCCGAAACCGCTTCTGAAGAAATTCCGGCCCAAACGGAAGAGCTTGATACAATTTCTGTTGATGAAAATAAAGAGGTGTTATCGCAGGATGACGCAGTGGAGCCTGCAGCCCAAATAGAGGAAGAAGAAACCACTGAACCCCTGCAGGCAGATATTTTGCAGAATAGTATCAACCTAAACGGCATGGAAACTCTCGAAATACCGAAGGGGGTTCAGTTTTACTGGGTTGTTGACCCGACATGGACTGTTACGGCAGACCGCAGCGATGGTATTATACTCAGTTCCGTAAAACTCTTGTCCAATAGTAATGGCTCAACATATTACGGCGTTATTGGCACAATCAGCGGGGATGGTGTCTATACACTGACCAGTCATTGCAACGGTCAGGATATGTCGTCTGTTGTATTGACCGCTGTAGAAAAGCGTACTACTATGCCGGAAGGCGTCAATCCGCGCGATTACATTTGGGGCAACCCGGATACTTATGATCTTGAAGTTCCTATCGGTACACAGTTCTATTGCGTTGTCGGGCACAAGGAAATCTCTGGTGACCTTAACGATGGTATTGATTTACAAACAGACAAGTACCTTTGGTCAAGTGACAACGGAAATTATTATGGTGTTGTAGGTACGATTAAAAAGTGCGGCACCTATTCATTCGAAGCATACTATATGCAGGATGGCAACAAAGTTGATGTAGAAAACTTTACATTGCGTGCTGAAAAAGAAGAAACAAATGATCCGGGTGGTATTAGCCTGAATGTTGGTACAACTTTTGACCAAGAGTACACGCTGAATGCAGGGGATACATTTTTCTGGACAACGCCTCTTTATGCGGAGGTTGCGGCCACGGATCCAAACATGGTGAAAATCAGTGATGTACACTATTTGTATACATATAACGGGCGCTTATACTACGGAATTATCGGCGTAGCGTTGAAAAGCGGAAGCGTGACATTGGAGCAATATGAGCTTTCCGATGGCGAAAAGAAGCTGACCGGCAGCCGTATAGTGAATATCAAGTCCACCTGGCAAGCGGATATTCTTAGAAATAGTATCAACCTGACGGGAAGAGAGACACTTGAAATGCCGAAGGGTGTCCAGTTTTACTGGATTGTAGATCAGAAATATACTGTTACGGCAGATCACAATGAAGGCATTACATTGAGTTCTGTTAAGCGCTTGTCCGACGACACAGGTAAAACATTTTATGGCGTTATCGGCACGCTCAACGGTGATGGGGTTTATACTTTGACCAGCCATTGCAACGGCCAGAATATGTCGTCTGTTGTATTGACCGCTGTAGATATGCGTACTACTATGCCGGAAGGCGTCAACCTACGGGATTATATTCGGGGTGACCCGGATACTTACAATCTTGAAGTTCCTATCGGTACACAGTTCTATTGCGTTGACGGGCACAAGGAAATCTCTGGTGACTTTAACGACGGTATTGATTTGCAAACGGACAAGTACCTTTGTACAGGTGATAACGGAAGTTATTATGGTGTTGTAGGTACGATTAAGAAGCGCGGCACCTATTCATTCGAAACATACTATATGCAGGATGGCAACAAGGTTGATGTAGAAAAATTTGCGCTGCGTGCTGAAAAAGAGGAGGAAACGGATCCAAAAGGAATCTTCCTAAATGCAGGCACTGCTTTTAACCAAGAATACACGCTACATACAGGAGACATGTTCTCTTGGTGGACACCCCTTTATGCGGAAGTTGTAGCCACTGATTCTAATATGGTAACCATTAGCGATGTGCAGTACTTGTATACATATAAGGGACGCTTATACTATGGTATTCGCGGCGTGGCGCTAAAAAGTGGCAGTGTGACATTGGAAGCGTACGATCCTTCTGATAATGGAAAGAAATTGATTAGTAGCCGCATATTGAATATTAAGCCCACAGATACGGCTTACATTACGATTGATAAGCAACCGCAGGATGTTGTAGGAAAACCTAATACGCCGTTGCAATTCAGCATTAAGGCAAGCGGCGATGGCTTGACCTACCAGTGGCAGTTAGCCTATGCGGGCTCTGACAACTGGCAGAATGTCCCGGTTTCCTTTGCAGGCGGTAAGACCGATACCCTGACCGTCACCGCTACCGAGGACCGCAATGGTTACAAGTTCCGCTGCATCGTTAAGGACGATAAAGACAACAGCGTAACAAGCAACGCAGCAACCCTGACCGTGGAAGCTGCAAACCAGCCGCTGAAGATCATCTCTCTGACGGCTGATAAGACGACGGCGGACTCCGGCGACCACATCACGATCACGGCCAATGTCACCGGCGGTGCGGGTGGTTACACCTATAAGTTCATTATCAATGATACGACCAACGACAGTTGGTACAAACTGCAGGACTACAAGGGAACCAACAGTATCGTCTGGAAAGCAACAAGCGCAGGCAGCAAGCGCATTATGGTTGATGTTAAGGATAAGGCTGGGAACAAAGTTGCTACCAACATTTCCATCAAGGTCAATGGCACGGTTTCCGTTCCGCTGAGTGCTGAACTGAAATCCAGCGCAGTTACGGTCAAGCAGGGCGAGACTGTTACGCTTACCGCAGTTGCCAAGGGCGGCAGTAGCAAGTATAACTACAAATTTATCATCAATGACAAGACTGATGACAAATGGTATCGCCTGCAGGACTTTGGTGCCAACAATGTCATTACTTGGAAAGCAACAACCCCCGGTACAAAATGTCTGATGGTCGATGTTATGGATTCCACGGGTAAAAAGGTGGGGCATAACATTACCATTACCGTTACAAAATAAGAAGGAAGGAAATTTTAATGAAAAAACGATTCATTAGTTTTTCACTTGCAGTAACTATGCTGGTGGGCTTACTTTCCCCAACAGTGCTTGCAGACAACGAACTTCAGCAGGAGATTTATCCAGCTACGCCTGAGACCGCAATCGCAGAAGATTCTTCCGCTGAATTGCCGGATGAAAGGGAGACGATTGACGAGATAGATGAGTCTGATAGTGCAGAACCTGTAACATATGCCTATTCTACGGGGTACCCTAATACCTATGTTAATACAGGGAATGCGCGTGCGGATCTTGTGGGAGTAGCTGCGACACAGGTCGGTTACAAGGAAAGTGGTTATAACAATACCAAGTATGGTGCATGGTACGGCATGAACGGCGAACCGTGGTGTGCGATATTTGTTAGCTGGTGTGCGGATCAAGCGGGTATTCTGAACACCCTAATCCCTAAGTTTTCAGGATGTACAAGCGGTGGTCGCGCATGGTTCCAAAGTCATGACAGATGGAAGGAAAAGGGATACATCCCGTCACCCGGTGATTTGGTGTTTTTTGATTGGGACCATTCTGGAGATTGTGACCATGTTGAAATCGTAGAATGGGTCGAAAGCAACGGAACAACGCTGCATACGATTGGCGGTAATACATCGAATGATATGGTTGAACGGCGCACGCGGTATCAAGATTATGTTGCGGGTTATGGTGTCCTTGATAATACATCGGGTGGTTCATCTGGCGGGGATTCCAGCGTTTGGCTCTCCTTGTCAAATGAGACTGTACCGCATGCAATTTTGAAAGGAAATTCGTTCAGTATTGGAGGCACAGTTACTTCCAGTTCAAATCTGGAATATGTTGGAATCTGCATCAAAGATTATCAGGAAAACGATGTGATTACGGCAAAAGGCTCACCTTATACGACTTCTTACGACTTGAAAGAGCTTGACAATTCCATCCCATTCGGGACGCTGCCATCTGGATATTATATTTATCAGGTAGAAGC
>SKEO01003095.1_pt1 | contig 10628 bp, 8 predicted proteins | sample 4826801 | NCBI WGS metagenome assembly SKEO01 (sample SAMN11008807, study PRJNA524170) | human gut metagenome | biome: Human fecal sample; material: Feces; isolation source: fecal sample from pouch patient p3 | host: Homo sapiens | place: Israel: Tel-Aviv | collected 2016-02-25
GGCAAGCATTTCCACACCAAGGTCGGACGTGCATGGAACAAATTCCCCTTCCCCGCACTTGTCACTCTCGCCTATCTGGTGCTCGGCATTGTCTACGGCACATGGGGCATGGGGCTTTTCCTCGTCTTTTTGGTTCCCGTCTACTACGCGATTGGTGACTTTATCGATCGACGCCATTTGTCAAAGCTCACTGAATGCGTCTATTCAGCAGCCGCCATCGCTTGGTTCCTCTACATGTGGCTCTGTTTGGGACAGCCCCATCCTGCATGGATCATCCTCATCACGATTCCCATCGTAAAGGCGCTCATGCGCTGGTGTCGCAAACAATGGAAGTGCCGCAAACAGGCCTAAACCGCCCCAACCAGCCAGCGCCACTCATCCGACACCGCCCGCCCCTTCCAAGTTGCGGTGATATAGGGACTGTTTTGAGGCTCCAAAGCGCCAAACAGTCCCTATATCACCGCAACTTACAAACAACTGGGCCAGTTCCGGCACGGAGATTAGCATTGAGCTGACCACGCGCCAAGAAAAGGGCCTATTTACTACGTTTAACTCGAGAGAGCCGACCATACCTGCCTTTTTCGAAAATCGACAGGCCTTCTACCTGCGGTTTTATTTTTCGTTTCCCCGGCATGGTTGAGAGTATCCAATTAAACGTAGTAGATAGGCCCGTTTTGTGGCATACGACCCATTCAATCCCAATCTCGAAGGCTAAAGAGAGCCTCTCATCCACGCCTGCGAGCAGAAGATAGCAAAGCAACAAACGCCGGGCCACCTAATGGTTGTCCGGCGTTTGCCCAGATAAAACCTGCCAAAATAAACCTGTCCCTTTTTGGCAGGCTACTCGGCGCTTTTGAGGGCGCCGACCATGTCGATCTTGTTGAGCGTTCGATTGGTAGCGAGGTTGACGATAAACGTAAAGCCAAAGGAAAGCACCACGGCGAGCACGTAGCTTAGCGGCTCGACCTCGACGTCAAAGTACAGCGACGGCATCTGCAAAATGTACGTAAAACTCTCGGCCAGCAAGCCGCCCAGCGGCACGCCCAGCGCAGCGCCAATCGCCGTGAGGATCAACGTCTCCTTGTTGACGTAATGGTGCACCTCACCGCGACGGAAGCCCAACACCTTAATGGTCGCCAGCTCGCGCTCGCGCTCGGAGATATTCGTGTTGGACAGCGTAAACACCACCACAAACGACAGGCACGCCGCCATGAAGGTCACGAGCACCACAACCGAATTGATAATCGTAAAGTTCGCCTCATAGTTTTCCCAATGCTCAGCCGTACTCGAAATCGTAAGCCAACCGTCACTCTTAAGATTCTTGCTAAACGCAATCTGGTCGGCCGACGAACCCTTAAGCAGCACAAAGACGCCGTTAAGACGTGCGCTTCGACCGAACGCACGCTCATAGGTGCCCTGCGTCATGTAAAGCGTGTTGCCCAGATAGTTAAGCGAAATGTCGCTGACTTTGACCTTGGCGACATTGAGCGACGAATCCTGGACGTGAGCCGTATCGCCTGGCTGAATCCCCAGCACCAGCTGTGAACTTTTGCTCAGATACACGTCTCCGTCACGCAAAGGCAGCGGTTCTTTGGACTCATCCTCCAGACGCACGTAATCGCCCAAGTCACTCGTGCGGTCATCGGGCACCACGATCAGCTGCACGGTCTCGCTCTTGCCGCCAAACGTAAAGGTGACGTTGTCGGTCATAATCGGCAGGGTCGAGGTCACGGTCACGTTGAAATCATTGGCCGCGCTGCGCTCATCCAATGCCGCGCACGTCTGCGAAAAATCGTCGGGATTGGCGACCGCCAGCAGATCGTAGCGCGTGATATGCCCGTACTGTTTGGGCGAAAGCGCCACCGACGTATCGCGAATGCCCATACCGCAGATCACGAGCGCCGTGCAGCCGGCGATACCGAAGATGGTCATAAAAGCGCGCTTTTTGTAGCGGAACAGGTTACGTGCTGCCACCTTGTTCAAAAAGCCCATGCGGCGCCAGATAAAGCCGATGCGCTCAAGCAAGATGCGAGAGCCGGCGCGTGGGGCCTTGGGACGCATGAGCGAGGCCGGGGTCTCGGCCATCTCGTGGCGGCAGGCGATAATCGTGGCACCCACCACGCCCACGGCAAACAGCGCCACCGACACGAGCGACGACACGATGTCGTACGAAAGCAGCATCTGAGGCAGCGAGTACATATCGTCGAACACCGTAAACAGGAACAGCGGCAGGCCCACAAATCCGATGATGTTGCCGAGCACGCCGCCGATCAGACATGCCCACAGCGCATAGTCCACGTATTTGGACAGGATGCGCTCGCGTGAATAGCCAAGCGCCTTGTACAGACCAATAAGCGTGCGCTCCTCCTCGACCATGCGCGTGGCAGTGGTAAGACTGATGAGCACAGCGACGACAAAGAAGATAAATGGGAAAACCGTGGCGATGGCCTCGATCGAAGAACTGTCGCTCTCGACGCTCGAGTAGCTTGCGATGTTACCGCGGTCCTGAATGTACCAGGTGCATTCGCCCAGATCGGAAAGCTCGGCGCGGGCATCGGCAAAATGCTGGTCGGCGGCGGCGCGGCGCTGGTCCAACTCGGCCTGAGCCTGGACGCGCTCCTCGCTGCCCTCGGCCATACGGTTGATGTTATCCTGCTCGATCCCAAAGAGCATGGCGGCCTGACGCTCGGCCGTATCCAAGCTTGACGGCGTGTCAACCGTCAACTCCTGGACGCGCGCCTTCTCACGCTCCTCGCGGATCTTCTCGATGTTGCCTTTGACCTCGTTGATCTTTGTCGTGTAGGCATCTGAATAGGAGTTAAGACTCTTGGCTCCCTCGACGATCACGTGGACTGCGGAGTAGGAAGAAGATGTCGCGGCATCCTCACTCACATAGAACTTATAGTCCGCAGCCGAAGCAGCGCGAAAGGCGTTGACTGTCGAGTCGGAGCTCACGTCGGTAGGATCGAGGACCTCGGCCGTAATGGTGTAATCGCCCGCGGCAAACTGATCCTTGGCACTTTGGTTGGACGAGCTCGCGTCATTGGCGGCAAAACTCACCGTATCGCCGAGCTTTTTGCCCGAAGCCTTCAGGAACTTCGAAGTCACCGCGACTTCATCGGCGCTCTCGGGCAAATCGCCGCTCACCAGCACCGGCTGATCGATGTTCTCCTTGGAGAGACTTTGCACGACCACGCGCTCGCGCGTTGTGCCCACGGCGGTGTAGGCGGTCTCGGTGTAGATGCCCTCGACCGTCTCGACGCCGTCGACCTCTTGGATAGCCGCGAGATCGTCGCGCGTAAGGCCATAGGTCGACTGCACGTTAATGTCATAGACATTCTGCTGGTCAAAATAGGCGTCGACCGAATCGCACAAATCCTCGCAGCCCGCCTTAAGGCCGCACATCACGCTCACGCCGAGCGCGGTGATGACCACGATAGATAGGAAGCGCTTAAGACTGCCCCGAATCGTGCGGTAGATGCCACGGCGAAAAACCGTCGGCACCATATCGTTTGAGCTTTGAGCGGTACGGTAGGTCGCGAACTCCCGGTCGCGGCCCGCGTGCTCCGTATCGTGGTTTTGGCTGTTTTGGCAATCTTGGTCCATGGGCGCTACCACTCGATCGTCTCGATAGGCACGGGATTTTGCTGGACCGTCTCGCTCTCCACGCGGCCGCTCTTAAAGCGGATCAGGCGATCGGCCATGGGCGCCAGCGCGGAGTTATGGGTGATGATAATGACCGTGATGTCCTGCTTGCGGCAGGTGTCCTGTAGCAACTGCAAGATCTGCTTGCCGGTTTTGTAGTCGAGTGCACCCGTGGGCTCGTCGCACAAAAGCAGCTTGGGATTCTTGGCCAGTGCGCGGGCAATGGACACGCGCTGCTGCTCGCCGCCCGAAAGCTGTGCCGGAAAGTTGCCCAGGCGCTCGCCCAGGCCAACCTGACGAAGCGTCTGTTCGGCATCAAGCGAATCGGGGCAGATCTGAGCCGCGAGCTCAACGTTTTCAAGCGCCGTCAAGTTGGGGACCAAATTGTAGAACTGGAAGACAAAGCCGACGTCGGCGCGGCGGTATTCCACGAGCTGCGCCTCGTTGGCAGAGCTCACGTCGCGCCCGTCCACCGTCACGGTGCCGGAGGTCGCCGTATCCATGCCGCCCAGAATGTTGAGCGCCGTGGTCTTGCCGGCACCCGAAGCACCCAGAATGATGGCGAGCTCGCCGCGCTCGACCGTAAAGCTCGCGCCGTCGAGCGCATGAATGCGGGCGTCGCCCTCGCCGTATGCTTTGATGACGTCTTTGAATTCGATATAGGCCATCGATTAATTCCCATCTGGTCGGATAACTCTTTAGTATTACCCATTTCCCACCGACCAAAAAGGGACAGGTTTATTTTGGCAGGTTTTAGAAGCGGACGATGAAGGTAATCTGGTTGCTGTGGCCGCAGACAGAAGCACTCCCGCCATGGGCCTCGGCGATGGCTCGCACCACAGATAGGCCCACGCCCGAGCCGCCCGTCTTGGAGTTACGCGAGACATCTGCGCGGTAGAAGCGGTCAAACAGCCGGTCCAGGTCACCCTCGGGCAGCTCATCAACAGCATTCGATACGACAAGCTCGGCCGAGCCTTTGCCCGCACCGCGCGAAACAGCACGCAGGCTCAGCTCGATAACGCTGTCTTCGCTTGCGTAGCGTGTGGCGTTGTCCAGCAGTAGTTCAACAACCTGCGCCACTGCCGCGGCATCGGCATGGGCCCGCACACCGCTCGCAATCGACGTCGACAAACGCTTGCCACGCGAAACCGCCACCGATTCAAACGGCGCCGCCGCCTTGTCCACTGCCTCCGAAAGATCGATCGATGTCATGGTAAAGCCCGCCGAGCCCTCGTCCATGCGTGCCAAAAACACCAGACGTTCCGTGAGCGCCGTCAGCCGCGCGACCTGCTCGTGAATGCTCTGCGTCCACTCACTCTCGCCGCTCTCGATCTCTTGTACCTCATTGGCGGCGTCAATTACAGCCAGCGGCGTCTTGATCTCGTGGCTCGCATCGGTAATAAAGCGCTTTTGCTTGCTGTAGCTCTCGACCATCGGCCGAATCACCGCGCCCGAGGCACCCGCCACAATTGCCAACACCGCCAGCCAGCCAATGCAACTAATCGCCACGCTCGCGCTCAAAAACGAATGAAAGCTTGCAAGCTCGCGCGAGCAGTCCACAAACACATAGGTGGTCTCGTCGCCCTGAACCGTAACCGTATAGCGGTAGTTGCCAGAAAAGCCCGAGGTCCAACCCTTGGAATATAGTCCTGCAGCGATGCGTGCAGCACGCTTGGCACCCACCGCGGCAATGCGGGCCGTGTTGACATCGGTCACCTGCCCACCGGCAATCGACACCGTAAAGTAGCGCATGTCGAAGGGAGACTCCGCCGTCATACCTTCGAAGTGCCCGGTGCGCATGACCACCCTGTCACCGGCAGCGGTCTTACCGGCGCCCACATCCTCGCCGGGATCGGTCTTGGGCTCATCCGTCCAATCGATGCCGTCCTTGCCCGCCAAGATATAGTCCAGACGAGCGTCGGCCATCTTGCAGACATGCGAGTAGTTGACGATATTGATGCCGGCGATGATAAGCGTAAGCACGGCGGTCACGGCACCCATGGCAACCAGGATGAACTTACGACGCAGGCGACGTCCCATTGCACTGGCAGCATCGGCGCGCCCCGGATTACCCGAGTCCGCGCCCATGCCGAGTTTTGCCGTCGTGCGCTTCCACCACGCACTCGCGCTCACGCCTATTCGCCCTCCTCAACAACCTCGAGCGAATAGCCCTGGTTGCGCGATGCACGGATGGCCACGTTGGCACCAAGCGCCGTCAGCTTTTTGCGCAGGTACGAGATGTAGACCCACACCACGTTGGCGCCTTCGGGCGCGTCCTCACCCCAAACCCCGAGCATCAGACGCTCGGTGGGCATGCGCGTGCCGGCGTTGCGCATAAAGAGCTCCATAAGCTGAAACTCACGATTGGCCAGGTGCTCCTCGCCCAAAGGGCCAACGAGCGTGCACGATGCCGTGTCGAGACGCACGTTGCCCACGCTGAGCGTCGTGGCGTCAATTGCCGTCGCGGCACGCGTCATGGCACGAATACGCGCAAGCAGCTCCTTGGCGGCAAACGGCTTGGTCAGATAATCGTTGGCACCGGCATCCAGGCCCTCGACCTTATCGGACACCTCGCTTTTTGCCGTGAGCATAATGATGGGCAGACGCTTACCGGCGGCGCGTGTGCGCTTGAGCACCTCAATGCCATCCATGCCGGGCATCATGATGTCCAGGATTGCGGCGTCGTAATCGTTGGTGAGTAGATACTCGAGCGCCGTCAGGCCGTCGAGCGCGGTGTCGACCTCGTAGTCGCTATGTTGAAGAATCGCGGTGAGGGCGCGGGAGAGGCCGGGTTCGTCCTCGGCAAGCATCAACTTCATAGTTGCTCCTTTGGCGCATGGCTATACAGGTTTTGATACTGCCGATAATAGCGTACCGTCAACCGCCTTAGCGCAGCCTTAGCTGCTCAACCTGCGCGTTTTTAAATACGCAGGATATGGCTTAGCCAAACTTAAGGCGCACGTGTCGAGCGCTTTGACGCATGCCGAGCGCGAAGGGACAGTGACTCGTCCTTTCGCGGCGTCCTAGTTATGCAAAGTGTTCGAGCGCTACGCCTCGTACGCGCCCTCAAGCCGCAGCAGCCACTCCTTACGGTCGAGGCCGCCGGCATATCCATTGAGCGAACCATCGGCGGCAACCACGCGATGGCACGGCACAATAATCGAAATGGGATTACGCGCGACCGCGGCCCCCACGGCACGGGGAGACACAACGGGTGCCTCGTTTCCCGGTACACGATGTCGAGCCGCAACACGCTGGGCGATCTCGCCATACGTGGCAACCTCGCCGCGCGGAAGGGAAAGCAGCTCGTACCAAACTTCACGCTGAAACGCCGTGCCGATCATATGCAACGGAGGCGTAAACCGAGGTTCCTGCCCTGCAAAATAAGCATTCAGCCAAGCCCAAGAACGCTCAAGCACCGAAGAGGCCGCACCATTTGCGGGACTTACCGACGACATGCCACCGGTACCGGAAACCGCGTCGGCGCCTTCAACATGTTCGGGATCTTCTTTGAGCAGCGTAGAACCAAAGTGCTCCTGCCCCTCAAACCAAAGCCCCGTCAAACCGCGGCCATCAGCGGCAAGCAGGATTTCGCCCAAAGGCGAAGCAAACGTCGTCGTGACCACCAGCGGCTCCTTTCAAAACTCCGCAAACATAATACCGCGAACTGTGCAGACAACCCCAATCGACCCCAAAGTCACCCAAAGCAGCAGGCGTGCAGCGCCGCAGTTGCCGCACGACCCCAAAGTCCCCAAAGGCGGCAGGCGCGAAGCGCCGAGGCCGCCGCCGGGACCAGGGCCCGCAACAGCCGCGCGCCCCCACATCGGCCCAGCGGCCCCAACCAACAACGGCCCCATCGCAGACTGCTCGCAGCCGAGTCACCGCAGGCGTGGGCCGGGCTTAGCTTTCAGAACACTCCGCAGACCAGTGTGGCGCCTTGTCCGCGGCTCCGAAGGAGCAGGACAAGGCGCCACACATGGTCGAGGACGTTCTGAAAACTAAGCCCGGCCCCCGCCGGACAGGTCAACTTACTCGCAGAGCAGCTTAGCGATCTGGACGGCGTTGGTTGCCGCGCCCTTACGGATTTGGTCGCCGCAGCACCAGAAGGTGATGCCACGCGCGGCCTCGGGGTTCGAGATGTCGCGACGCACGCGACCGACCCAAATCAGGTCCTGGTCGGACGTATCCATCGGCATGGGGAAGCGGTCGTGCGCATCCTCGGCGCTCATGTCGTCAACTAGCTTGACACCCGGAGCGGCAGCCAGCGCAGCACGGGCCTCTTCCACCGTGATGTCGCGCTCAAACTCGAGCGTAATGCTCTCGGAGTGCGAACGCAGCACGGGCACGCGCACGCAGGTGCAGTTCACGCGCAGCTCGGGCAGATGCATGATCTTGCGACCCTCGTTCTGCAGCTTCATCTCCTCGGAGGTAAAGCCCTCCTCCTTGACGCCGCCAATCTGCGGAATCAGGTTGCTCGCCAGCTGGGCGGCAAAAGCGCGCGGCTCGGGAATCTCCTCGCCACGGCCCAGGGCGGCAAGCTGCGCTTCGAGCTCGGCCATACCGGGGGCACCGGCGCCCGAAGCTGCCTGATACGTGGACACGATCATACGCTTCACGCCGGCGAGCTGGTGCAGCGGCCACGTGGGAACCAGGCCGATGATGGTCGCGCAGTTGGGATTGGCGATAAGGCCGTGATGCCACTTGATATCGTCGGCATTGATCTCGGGCACAACCAGCGGCACCTCGGGATCCATGCGGAAGGCATGGCTGTTGTCGACCACGACGGCGCCGCGCTTGACGGCCTCGGGCAGTAGCTCCTTCGCGATGTCGTCGCCGGCAGCTCCAAGCACAATGTCACAGCCCTCAAAGGCCTCGGGACAAGCCTCTTCGATCACGATCTGCTCGCCGCGGAACTCGACGGTCTTGCCCGCAGAACGCGCGCTCGCCAGCAGCTTGAGCTTGCCAACCGGGAACTCCTGCTCGTTGAGGCACTCAAGCATCTGGGTGCCCACGGCTCCCGTCGCGCCCAAAATAGCAACCGTGTACTGTTTCATGCTTCCCCCTTTAAAGGTTGTGGCTTTTGCCCGCACGCCGAGCAGGCCGATTATTGTTGCCAGTGTATACAAGAACAGGGCGGGCACGAAACCCGCCCCGTCGAAACGAAACCGAAACGAAACGCCCCGCCGTAGTTTTTGAGGCAAGTCCCAAAAATCTACTGGGATAGCAGCTACTTGTGGAGCGCGGCCGGGGCGGGATCGACCGGCACGGGAGCCTCCAGGTCGGAGACCTTCACAATGCCGTTCTCGTCGGAGAAGGCGCGGTAAATGGTCCGAATCGCCAGGTCGAAGTCCTTCTCCTCGACGCCGATAATGATGTTGATCTCGTCGCAGCTCTGCGAAATCATACGCACGCTCACGCCGGCCTGACCAAGCATGCCAAACAGATGGCCCGAGATACCTGCGCGGCCGCGAAGGTTACGGCCGACGGTCGCGATGAGCGCCAAACCCTCGACAACCTCGATCTCGAGCGGCTCGACCTCCTGCTGGATGTCACCCACGAGTGAGTACAGCGAATCGTGCACATCCTGCTCCTGCACCACGGCGCCAAAGCGGTCGACGCCGGTGGGCATATGCTCGACGGAAACGTCATAGCGTTCGAACACCGAAAGTGCACGGCGCATAAAGCCGACACGGGGCTTGGTGCGGTCGCGGGCAACGTTGATGGCGACAAAGCCGCGCTTGCCGGTCACGCCGGTAATGATAGGCTCCGCCTCACCCTCGTCGGCCGTCTCGCTAATGATGGTGCCGGGGTCCTGCGGCGCATTGGTGTTCTTGATGACCAGCGGAATACCCGCCTCGCGCACGGGGAACACGGCCTCCTCGTGCAGGACGCTTGCGCCCATGTACGAAAGCTCGCGTAGCTCCTCGTAGGTAACGCGCGCAATGGGCTGGGCCTCGGGAACAATACGCGGATCGGCAGAATAGAAACCCGAGACGTCAGTCCAGTTCTCGTACAGGTCGGCACCAAGGCACTTGGCCAGAATCGAGCCGGAAATATCGCCGCCGCCACGGTCGAGCAGCTTGATCTGGCCCTCACGCGTCGCGCCGTAGAAACCGGGCATAACAAAGCCGCCCTGCTGGCCGTACTCCTGCACCAGCTCGGCGGTGCGGTTCATGCTGAGCGTACCGTCATGATGGAACGCCACGACCGTCGCGGCATCCAGGAACGGCAGGCCCAGGTACTCGGCCATCAGGCGAGCGGTAAAGTACTCGCCGCGGCTTACGAGCTCCTCAGTAGAGTAGCCACCGGAGCGAGCACGCTCGGCAAAGGCCGCAAACTCTTCGCGGATGGGATAGGTGAGCCCCAGCTCGTCAGCGATATCAAAATAGCGCTGGCCGATGTCCTCGAGCAGCTCCTCGCACGACACGTGGTACTTGACGTGCGCGTTGACCAAGTAGAGCAGATCGGTCACCTTAGTGTCGCCCTTAAAGCGGCGACCGCAGGCAGAAACCACCACAAAACGGCGAGCCGGGTCGGCATCGACGATGGCCTTGATCTTCTTAAAGTGTTCGGCGTCGGCGACCGACGAGCCGCCAAACTTGGCAATCTTAATCATGGGCTGGAGGTTACCTTTCTAAAAAGCCTCTGCGAACCTATTTTGCGCGCTCTGATACCATGGGTTCACCGATTGGGACCAAGGCATCCGAGGAGCAGTGTTATATGGGAACTTATCATAGTACACGAGGACGCACTTTATCGTGCTCAAGTAAGGTGGCAATCCGCACCGGCATCGCTCCCGACGGGGGTTTGTTTGTCTCGGACGAGCTTGGCACCCAGCAGGTCGATATCAGCTCGCTTGCAGATAAATCGTACTTTGAAATCGCTCAAGATGTGTTGGGAATGTTACTGAATGATTACACGGCCGAAGAAATTTCTGCGTGTGTCGACGAGGCATACCGCGGCACGTTCGCGAGCGAAGAGGT
>SKEO01003099.1_pt1 | contig 10613 bp, 10 predicted proteins | sample 4826801 | NCBI WGS metagenome assembly SKEO01 (sample SAMN11008807, study PRJNA524170) | human gut metagenome | biome: Human fecal sample; material: Feces; isolation source: fecal sample from pouch patient p3 | host: Homo sapiens | place: Israel: Tel-Aviv | collected 2016-02-25
AACCGGTCATCCGTAATATTCTTCGCAGCAGTGTCTATCAGCTGAAATATATGGATAGCGTACCGGATCATGCGGTGTGCAGTGAGGCAGTAAAGCTTGCGGTTCGAAAAGGATTTTCAGGTCTGCGAGGATATGTGAATGGAGTTCTGAGAAATGTTGTCCGCAAGATGGACGAGATCGAGTATCCAAAAGAAGATGTCCAGAGATTGTCTGTGAAATATTCTGTCCCGGAATGGATTCTTTCTTTATGGAAAAAAGAATATGGGGAAGAGATCACAGAAAAGATGGCGGCAGATTTTCAGAAAGAGAAGCCAATTACGATCCGCTGTTGTATGAACCGGGTTACACCGGAAGTATTGAAAGAAAAACTGGAAGCAGAGGGAGCGAAGGTAGAAGCACATCCGTATCTTCCTTATGCGTTTTATCTTTCAGATTATGATTATCTGGAAGGTCTGGAAAGTTTTCAGGAAGGACTCTTTGCAGTGCAGGATATCAGTTCTATGTTTGTCGGAGAACTGGCAGCTCCAAAAGCCGGCGATCATGTAATTGATGTCTGTGCGGCACCGGGAGGAAAATCACTTCATGTGGCAGAGAAACTTCAGCTGGCAGATGAAGCGGCAGCGAGAGAGAACGGAACAGAAGAAAAGGCAGGACGGGTTGAAGCAAGAGATCTGACCGAATATAAGACAGATTTGATCTGGCAGAATATCGACCGTTCCGGACTTGGAAATATTTGTGCAGTATGTAAGGATGCGTCAGTGTTTGATAAATATGACGAGGAAGCAGCAGATCTTGTGATCGCAGACCTTCCATGTTCAGGTCTTGGCGTGCTTGGCAAAAAACCAGATCTGAAATATCGCGTACAACCGGAAGATCTTGAAGAGCTTGCAGATTTACAGAGAAAGATCCTGACTTGTGCACAGGCAATTGTTAAGGAAGGCGGCACATTGATGTACAGCACATGTACCGTAAATCCGGGAGAAAACATGGACAATGTACACTGGTTCTTGAAAGAATACCCACAATTTGAACTGGATGATATTACAGAAAATCTTTGCAAGGAGTTACGAAGTGATGTGATCGAGAAGGGATGTATCCAATTCTTCCCGGGAGTTCATGATTGTGACGGATTCTTTATTGCAAGATTAAAGAAAAAAGCATGATTTTCAGGAAATGTGAAAAAATAGAAAAAGCAGACAAATAATGTGAATAACTCACAGAAAAAATGAAATACAGGAGGAAAACTTTAAGATGAAGAAGGATATCCGTGCTTATGGATATGAAGAATTACAGAAAGAGATGGCGACGATCGGAGAAAAAGCATTTCGTGCAAAACAGATTTATGAATGGCTGCATGTGAAGCTGGTAGATCATTTTGATGAGATGACGAATCTTTCAAAGGCTTTGAGGGAAAAACTGGAAGAGAATTATGAGATTCTCCCGGTTGTTATGCTGGAGAGACAGATTTCCCAGATTGACGGTACGAACAAGTTCTTGTTCCGTCTTTATGATGGAAATGTAGTCGAAAGTGTTCTTATGAAATATAAGCATGGAAATTCTGTCTGTATTTCCTCTCAGGTCGGTTGCAGGATGGGATGTGCATTCTGTGCATCAACGATCGGAGGTCTGGTGAGAAATCTTTCTCCGTCTGAGATGCTTGGACAGATTTATCAGATTCAGAAGATAAGTGGTGAGAGGGTTTCAAATGTAGTGATCATGGGAACCGGTGAACCGATGGATAATTACGATAATTTCCTGAAGTTTATTCATTTACTTACAGATGAGCATGGACTGAATATCAGTCAGAGAAATGTCACCGTATCAACCTGTGGAATAGTTCCAAGGATGAAAGAACTGGCGAAAGAGCATTTACAGATTACACTTGCACTTTCGCTTCACGGTTCAAATCAGGAAAAACGAAGAAAATTGATGCCGGTTGCAAATAAATATGATATCACAGAAGTACTCGCAGCCTGTGACGAATATTTCAAAGAAACCGGCCGGAGAGTGAGCTTTGAGTACAGTCTTGTACATGGTGTGAATGATACGGATGAAGATGCACAGGAACTGATTCATTTATTAAAGCATAAGAACTGTCATATCAATCTGATACCGGTCAATCCGGTAAAAGAGCGTGATTTTGTTCGTCCAAGCCGGAAAAGTGCTTTGAATTTCAAAAATAAACTTGAAAAAAGCGGAATAAATGTTACTATAAGAAGGGAAATGGGCTCTGATATTGACGGAGCCTGCGGTCAGCTCAGGCGCCGCTACGTAGAAACTGAAGGAGAATAGAAGGTATGAAGACATTTTCAATTACAGATGTTGGAATGGTGCGACAGGTAAATCAGGACTACGTCTTTACGACGGGAAAACCACTGGGTATTCTCCAGAACCTGTTCGTGGTAGCGGATGGTATGGGTGGCCATCAGGCAGGAGATTATGCTTCCAAGTGTACGGTGGAAGTGATGATCAAAGAGATTGCGAAGAGCGAGGGAGAGGATATCGAACGTGTTCTTGTGAAAGCAATCAAGTCTGCCAATCGTGAGATTATCAAAGAAGCATCCAGTGACGAACATCTGAAGGGGATGGGAACAACGGTTGTTGCCGCTACTGTGAAAGAACAGATGCTGTATTTTGCCAATGTGGGAGACAGCCGTCTGTATCTGATCAATCAGGGAATCCAACAGCTAAGTAAGGATCATTCTCTTGTAGAAGAGATGGTTCGTCTCGGTGGAATTAAGCCGGAAGAAGCGAAGCATCATCCGGATAAGAATATTATCACAAGAGCGATCGGTGCAAAAGCTGATGTGGATGTGGACTTTTATGAACACCGTCTGAAACGGGGAGACATCATTCTGATGTGTACAGACGGATTAAGTAATATGGTGGAAGATGAAGAACTTTTCCATATTGTTCAGGGAAGCCGGGATATCGTCGAGGCAGGTGAGATGCTGGTGGAAGCAGCAAAAGAGAATGGAGGAACAGATAACATCGGAGTGGTATTGTTTGAGCCATTTGCAGATGAGGTGAGTGTATGATTAAAGAAGGAGTATTTTTAGGGAAACGATACGAGATACTTGGTCGTATCGGTTCTGGCGGAATGGCAGATGTCTATAAAGGCAAGGACCATAAGCTGAATCGTTTTGTTGCGATCAAGGTGTTGAAGAGCACATATCGTTCGGATGAGACGTTTATTAAGAAGTTTTTAAGCGAAGCTCAGGCAGCAGCAGGATTGATGCATCCAAACGTAGTCAATGTCTATGATGTAGGACAGGATCGTGGTCTTTATTATATGGTCATGGAGCTTGTAGAAGGAATTACGCTGAAGGATTACATTCAGAAGAAAGGAAAGCTTTCAGCAAAAGAGACGATCAGTATTTCTATTCAGATGGTGACAGGCATTCAGGCAGCGCATAACTGCCATATCATTCACCGGGATATTAAGCCGCAGAATATTATTATTTCCAAAGATGGAAAGGTTAAGGTTACTGATTTCGGAATCGCGCGGGCTACGACATCAACGGCAACGCAGGCAGTAACAACAACGGTGATGGGATCTGTACATTACACATCTCCGGAACAGGCCAGAGGCGGTATTGTAGATGAGAAGAGTGATATCTATTCAGCAGGTATCACGATGTATGAGATGATCACCGGGCATGTTCCATTTGACGGAGATTCGACAGTGACGGTTGCTTTGAAACATTTGAATGAAGTGATCAAGTCTCCAGCAGAAGAAGTACCGGATATTCCGTACAGCCTGGAGTGCATTATTATGAAATGTACGCAGAAACTGCCGAATAAGCGTTATATGAGCTGCGAGGAGCTGCTTCAGGATCTGAAGCATTCACTGGTAGATCCGGAAGGGGATTTTGTTGTTCTTGATGGTGTGACAAAACGTATGCCGGCAACATCCCAGGATACAGGTCGGACTACGGTTGTTATGTCACCGGATGAACTGAATCGTATGAAGAATCGTCAGAATTATAATGATGATTATGACGATGATTATGATGATGATTATGAGGACGACTACGATGACCGCCGTAGAAGCCGTTATGATGATGACAATGACTACGACGACCGCCGCAGAAGCCGTTATGATGATGACGATGATTATGATGATCGCCGCAGAAGCCGCTATGATGATGAGGATGATTACGACGATCGCCGCAAAGACCGTTATGATGACCGGAATCGCCGTAAGAAGAATGAAGTGAATAAAGACACGAAGAAGATCATGAAGATTCTTATGGTTGTTGCCGGTGTTGTGATCGCACTTTTGATCATGTTCCTTGTAGGAAATGCAGTGGGCGTATTTAAAGGTGGAAAAGGAACGACTACACAGCAAACAGATTCAGAGATGGTAAAAGTACCGGATGTGACAGGCAAGACATATGAGGAAGCTCAGAAAGAACTGAACAAATATGATCTCGGAATCCATAAGTCAACTGCGCCTTCCGATACTGTTGCAAAAGGAAAGATTATCAGCCAGGATCCTGCTGATGGAAAGAAAGTAAAGAAGCATACAACAGTCAATGTTGTGATCAGCAGTGGTGAAGAAGCTAAGATGACAACGATTCCAAGTGTTGTTGGTTTGGCAGAAGCTGATGCAGAAAAAGCACTTCAGGCGAAGAACCTTGTTGTGAAGAAAGGTGATCCTGTTTACAGTGATGATGTGGAGCAGGGAGAAGTTGTTTCTGTTAGTCCAAGTGAAGGTGCAGAAGTAAAAGAAGGAACAACGGTTACTCTTGTAATAAGCAAGGGAAATCAGCCGGCAACAGTTCCTAAACTTACCGGAAAGTCCCAGTCGGATGCTGAAGCAGCACTTTCACAGGCAGGCTTGTCCGGAAATGCAACTGAAGATTACAGTGATACTGTAGAAGAAGGATTGGTTATTTCACAGGATACAGATGCCGGAAAAGAAGTATCTAAAGGTACAACAATTGGATATGTGGTGAGCAAAGGACCAAAGCTGACGGTGGTTACTGTGCCGGATCTGTCCTATAAAGATAAAAACACAGCCGAGAAACTGCTGAAACAGGCAGGACTTACACCAGAGTATATTGGTGAAGATTATAGTGATAATTATCCGAAAGGACAGGTATTCTATCAGTCTGTCAGCAGCGGTACACAGGTGGAAAAAGGAACAACTGTCCAGTATATGGTCAGCAAAGGAGCTCAACCATCAGCCCCGGATAGTGGAAATTCCGGAAATGATTCCGGAACAGAAGAGAACACGAATCAATGATAACAGAGAGCAAGTATATGCAGGGAAAGATAATAAAAGGGATTGCCGGATTCTACTACGTGAATGTAGTAGAATCCGGAATTTTTGAATGTAAAGCAAAGGGTGCTTTTCGAAAAGACGGAATCAAGCCGTTGGTCGGTGATGATGCTGTGATCGAGGTACTTGATGAAAAAGAAATGACAGGAAATATCACAGAGATCCTGCCGCGTAAGAATGAGTTGATTCGTCCGGCAGTAGCCAATATTGATCAGGCACTGGTTGTATTTGCAGTGACAAAACCGAAACCACATTATAATCTGTTAGATCGTTTTCTTGTCATGATGGAACGAAAAGAGATACCTGTCGTATTATGTTTTAATAAGACAGATATTGCAAGCCATCCTGAAATTGCAGAATTGAAAGAAGTTTATACCGGATGCGGATATCCGGTAATTTTCACAAGCGCGAAGGAAGAAGAAAATATCAGTGAGTTAAAATCACTTTTAAAAGGAAAGACAACTTCGATTGCAGGTCCTTCCGGTGTCGGAAAGTCTTCTCTGATCAATCTTCTGCAGTCTGAAGTGAAGATGGAGACAGGAAGTATCAGTAAGAAGATTGATCGGGGGAAACATACAACAAGACATTCCGAACTGATCGTGATCGGAGAAGAGTCTTATATTATGGATACTCCGGGATTCAGTTCTCTTTACGTCAATGATTTCGAAAAAGAAGATTTAAAATATTATTTTCCGGAATTTACACCGTTTGAAGGACAGTGCAAGTTCAATGGCTGTGACCATATTCATGAACCCGGATGCGCTGTGAAAGAGGCAGTTGAAGAAGGGAAGATCCATAAGATCAGATATGAAGATTATACGGAGATGTACCGTGAACTAAAGGAAAGAAAGAGGTATTAAGTTTATGAAAAATATTTTGGCACCATCTATTCTCTCAGCAGATTTCAAGATTTTAGGAGAGCAGTTGAAATTAACAGAAGAAGCAGGCGCAGAGTATATTCATTTTGATGTGATGGACGGAATGTTCGTTCCAAGCATTTCCTTTGGAATGCCTGTTCTCGCATCAATCAAGGGAGCAACAACACAAACACTGGATGTTCATCTTATGGTGACAGAACCGATCCGTTATGTGGAAGAATTCGTGAAAGCAGGAGCAGATATCGTTACAGTTCATTATGAAGCATGTGAAGATCTGCAGGCAACAATTGATAAAATCCATGCAGCAGGAGCGAAAGTGGGAATTTCTATTAAACCGAAGACACCGGTTGATGTACTGCTTCCATATCTGGATCAGGCAGAGATGTTTCTGATCATGTCTGTAGAACCGGGATTCGGCGGACAGGCATTTATTCCGGAATCACTGGAGCGTATCAGTGAATTGAGAAACCTTCTGAATGAAAAAGGACTTACAACTGATATTGAAGTAGATGGTGGAATCTATCATAAAAACGTGGCAGAAGTACTTGCAGCCGGAGCGAATGTAATGGTCTCAGGTTCAGGAGTTTTTAAAGGCGACATCAAAGATAATACAGCAAAGTTTATGGAGATTTTAAACGGCAATGTGTAAGAGAACAGTTATTGTGAGCGGGGGAATGCTGGAAGAAGATTTTATCCTTCCAATTCTTGAGGCAGAAGAGACAGAATTTATTATCGGAGTAGATAAAGGACTCGCATTTCTTTATGAACATAAGATCAAGCCGGATTACATTGTGGGAGATTTTGACAGTGTACCGGAAGAAGTGATCGATTATTATAGAAAAGAAGCAAGTGTACCGATCCGGGAGTTCAATCCGGTAAAGGATGCGTCTGATACGGAGATTGCACTTCGTATGTGTCTTGGACTCAGAAGAAAAGAAATCTGGATTCTTGGAGGAACAGGAAATCGTTTGGATCATTTCTGGGCCAATGTCCAGTGCCTGAATATTGCACTTGAAGCAGGATCTCAAGCGATGATCTTAGACAGTCATAATAGAATTCGTCTGCTTGATCATGGAATCGCAATTCGCAGAGAAGAAGCTTTCGGAAAGTATTTTTCAGTATTTCCGATGCAATTTCCGGTTGAGGATTTCTGTATCAGCGGTGCAAAATATCCATTGCAGAATCATTTGCTCTCATCAGGAGACAGCTTGTGTGTGAGTAATGAGTTCGCAGAAGGTGAAGATGAAGTGAAGATCTCTTTCGTGTTTGGAAAAGTTGTTTTGATGGAAACGAGAGATTGAAATAAGGGATTTATAGGAGCATTCATGTAAGTTTTTGAAGAATGGCCCACTTTGTGGCTCACTAATCTTGGATGTTTTTATCGAAGCTTTAATGCAGTAACAACGCAACAAGTACATAAAAAGAGTTGCTATTTTTATGAATTTGTCATATACTATTCTTAGATAGAGAGCCTATCTTCGGGAGAGTTCCTGCCATATAAGTGGAAGATTTTAAACTCGGGAGAGCTCCTGCCATATAAGTGGAGAATTTTAAACTCAAAGGGAGCGTTAGCTCCCTTGTTTTCGTATAAGGAGAAATAAATAAAAGGAGATACGGATGGAAGAATTCAAATTATATAGTGTTTCGGATGATTATGTGGAATGGTTGCGTAAGGATTTTCCAAACGTATATTCTAACAAAATTAATTCTAGAACACATACTAGGAAATATTTGGGTGTAGTTTTGCAGATTGGACAATATCATTATTATGTTCCGATGTCATCGCCCAAAGATTCGGATTATCAGATTGCAGGAGCAAATAAGGTCATTAAGAAAAGCATTGTGCCAATTATACGAATTGTAGTAAAAAATAAAGATGGTGAAAAAGAATTAAAGGGCACACTCAGAATTAGCCATATGATTCCGGTACCTACATCAGAACTTGAATTATATGATTTGGAAAATGAATCAGATAGTACGTATAAGGATCTCGTTCACAATGAAATGATTTTTATACGTAAACAACGTGAGAAAATTATTTCAAATGCCAAAGTGATGTACAATCAAAAAGTATCAAATGATACAACGGCTGGGTATGTGAAATCAGCACTAGATTTTCAAGCACTAGAGGTGCTATGTGATAAGTATGAAACAATAGATTCAAGCCTGTACCCAGTAGTATAAAATAGTAGATGAAAATTTAGTAGAAAACATATTGATTTTGTGAATGAAATTGGGGAATATATGCACATAAAATAAAAACTTTCGAGGTTTTTATCGGAAATGGTGCTTGCACCAAGTCTGGGTTTGAAAAAGTCCGTTACAATATACAGAGGTGTTATATATATTGTAATGGACTTTTTGTATATATTCTAGAAAAATCAGGAGGTGTGTATGGTAATAGGAATTATAGAAGATGATAAATTGTTAAGAAAAGCATTAGATAGATCTTTGAAAAATCAAGGTTATACAACGATTCTTGCCGCTTCAAGAAAAGAGGCAATTAAAAATATAGATAGTTCTGTAGATTTGTTGATCGTAGATATTGGATTGCCGGATGGGGATGGAATAAATCTATATCAAGAGCTTCAAAAAAATGGAAAAATTCCAGCTATTTTTTTAACAGCAAAAGATGATGAAAAAGATATGTTAAAAGCGTTTGATACAGGAGCAGATGATTATGTGGTCAAACCATTTTCAATAAAGGTATTGCTAAAACGTATAGAAGTTGTTTTAAAGAGAAAGTCAAATGAAAATACTTTTATGTGCGGACAAGTCATTTTGTATTCTGATAGAAAACAGGTTTTCGTCGGAGAGACGGAAATATTTTTGACAGTCAAAGAGCATCAGCTTTTAGAATATCTTATTATGAATCAGAATCAGGTTCTTACAAAAGAGATGATAATGGAAAATATATGGGGAATCGATAGTGAATTTATTGATCCTAACACAATTAGCGTTATGATCAGCAGATTGAAAAAGAAATTGAATGATTCATCGAATGTTATCAGTAATGTATTTGGAATGGGATATAGAATGGGAGATTAGCATGGTTGTAGCAATTTCTACAGTACTTTTAATAGGTTTCATACTCGGAGGAAGTACTGTATATTTAGTTGAAAATCATTTAAGAGCGAAGGAAATGAATAAAATATATAAATTGACGGAATCCTTAATAAACGGCAATGAATTAGATGGTTCAGATATCGGGAAAGAAACGCTTTATTCAAAAACTAGCAATCAGCTAATCCGTTTACAGGAAATGTTAGAAGGAAGAAGAAAAGAGGCCGAAAAAAGTCGATATGAGATACAGAAATTGATTTCTGAGATTGCGCATCAACTACGGACACCGCTGTCAAATATAAAAAATTATACAGAATTGCTGCAAGAATCATTGAATGAAACGCAAGAAGTATTGAATGCAGAATACATGAAAGACTTGCGAATAAGTGAAGAACAATTATGCTTTTTGGTGGAGAGCTTTATAAAAACTGCCCGATTAGAGCAAGGAATCATACAAGTTCACATGCAAAAAGAAAATCTTGTCGAAACGATTCTAAATGCGTTGGGGCAAATACAGAAAAAGGCAGAAGATAAAGGTATCTTTTTTCAAGTAGAATTGCCAGAGAAAATCATTTGCGAACATGATAAAAACTGGATGTGTGAGGCGTTTTATAATGTGTTTGATAATGCAGTCAAATATAGTAAAAACAACAGCATGATCAATATCACAATGAAACAGACAGAAATGTTTTATAAAATTCAAGTAAGAGATTATGGAATCGGGGTAAGAGATGGAGAAGAAAATAAAATTTTTCAAAGATTTTATCGTGGTGAGCAGGCAAGAGGGCAGGAAGGATGCGGAATTGGTTTATATCTTTCCAGAGAGATTGTTCTATTACAAAAAGGGATGATGAAAGCAAAACAAATGAAGCCAGGGCTGCTTATAGAGGTAAATCTTCCGGTCGAGACAGTTCATATGCAGCTTGTAAGAAGTTTGTAAGAGGTACCATGTATAATAGATTATGGCTGAGTTAAAGGTAGCATTTACGAAAGGAGTTTACAGAAAAGATGGATATAATCAAAGCCATGAATCTAAAAAAATATTATACATCCGATACATATGAAGTGCGTGCTTTAGATGGTGTGTCGTTGACTGTGGAAGATGGTGAATTTATAGCAGTTGTCGGTACGTCAGGATGCGGAAAGACAACACTTATGAACATCTTAGGAGGTCTTGATACTTCGGATTTTGGAGGTGTCTGGATCAGAAATACAAGTTTAAAAGATCTTAACAAGGAAGAAAGAACGATATTCAGAAGAAGAAATATCGGATTTGTATTTCAGCAATATAATTTGATACCTTCTCTTAGTATACGTGAAAATATTGTCCTCCCAATGAGACTGGATGGCAAGGAAATCGATGTAGATTTTTTCAATGAGATTGT
>SKEO01003105.1_pt1 | contig 10605 bp, 6 predicted proteins | sample 4826801 | NCBI WGS metagenome assembly SKEO01 (sample SAMN11008807, study PRJNA524170) | human gut metagenome | biome: Human fecal sample; material: Feces; isolation source: fecal sample from pouch patient p3 | host: Homo sapiens | place: Israel: Tel-Aviv | collected 2016-02-25
TCGAGTAGGAGTAATACTACTAGATTGTCAGAAGAGCAAAACATACTGCAGGAGAAAAGAAAATATGCTGCATATAAATCTGATCTACTCTTTTTGAAAAGCATTGAAATGGAAAAATGCATGAAATGAAAAACAAAAATTCAAAAAAACACATTTAAATCAACAAAAATCACGATATGTCATATTTATATGCAAGAATTAGTTGACGAAAAATCATTTTTCCTATATACTTACTACTTGTAGTGAGTTTTGATGTTGTCAAAACAGCTGAAAGAAACTGCAGATGGCAGATTTCGGAAGTATAAAGTACGGCAGGAAACACACAATGATTAGTTGATGATTATGGGAGGTTTTCAAGATGACTGCATATAGAGATATGAGTAGAGAAGAACTGCTTGAATTAAAGAGCAGACTGGAAAAAGAATTTGAAGATGTTAAAGGAAAAGGTCTGAAACTGGATATGTCCAGAGGTAAACCGTCCAAAGCACAGCTTGATCTTTCTATGGGGATGATGGATGTACTTAAGAGCACATCAGATCTTGTCTGCGAAGAAGGAGTAGATTGCCGTAACTATGGAGTGATCGATGGAATCAAAGAAGCAAAACAGCTTCTTTCTGATATGATGGAAGTACCGAAGGACAATATTATCATCTTTGGTAACTCCAGCCTGAACGTAATGTATGATACTGTTGCAAGAGCAATGACACATGGTATCATGGGAAGCACCCCTTGGGCAAAGCTTGACAAGATAAAATTCCTGTGCCCGGTACCTGGATATGACAGACATTTTGCAATCACCGAACATTTTGGAATTGAGATGATCAATATTCCGATGACGTCGGATGGACCGGATATGGATCTGGTAGAGCAGTATGTGGAGAATGATCCGGCTGTAAAAGGTATCTGGTGTGTACCGAAATATTCTAACCCACAGGGAATCACTTATTCTGATGAAACCGTACACCGTTTTGCGAAATTAAATCCAGCGGCAGAAGATTTCCGTATTTTCTGGGATAATGCATATGGAATCCATCATTTGTATGAGGATAAACAGGATTATCTGATCGAGATTTTGATGGAATGTAAAAAAGAAGGACATCCGAACATGGTTTACAAATTCGGTTCTACTTCCAAGATCAGCTTCCCGGGTTCTGGTATTGCAGCAATTGCAGCATCCGATGAAAACCTTGCGGAAATCCGCAAGATGATGTCCGTACAGACCATCGGTCATGATAAATTAAACCAGCTCAGACATGCGCGTTTCTTCGGTGATATCCATGGAATGGTTCAGCATATGAAGAAACATGCAGATATCTTAAGACCGAAATTTGACACCGTATTAAATGTACTGGAAAGTGAGCTTGGCGGACTTGAGATTGGTTCCTGGATGGCACCGCGAGGAGGATACTTCATTTCCTTCGATGCGTTGGATGGATGTGCCAAAGCAATCGTAGCAAAAGCAAAAGAAGCCGGACTGATCATGACAAAAGCGGGAGCAACCTTCCCATACGGAAAGGATCCAAAAGACAGCAATATCCGAATTGCACCGTCCTTCCCGACACCAGAAGAACTGGAAGTTGCAGCACAGGTATTCGTACTCAGCGTAAAACTGGTAAGTATTGATAAAATTCTTGGCGAAAAAGTAGAAGTCGAAGAAGCTTAATATATGTGAGAAACAGTGGACTTTCCCGAAAGGGAGTCCGCTGTTTTTTTAAATAAAGGTTGTGTGGTCGATTTTACAAAAGAAAGTCCTCCAATTCCATTGTGCAAACCATTCCGATGAGCCTCTTAGAGCGGAAATCATGTTCAGCAAAGGCTTCCATGATTTCTGAGTCTCATCTCCATTGCACAAAAGTGAATTGCAGGACTTTCTTTTGTAAAATCGACCGTTTAACTGTACTGGTAAAAATGACGGTGCTGAATTCGGAGAGAAAAAACTGTAAAGAAAGATATTACACTAATCTTCCCTTCCGACTGCAATTCCCTAAATCCTAGTTCTCACCATCCAAAAAACTTTTGCATATGTAAAACAAAGTTATCAATACACAGACCAGAGGAATCCAAAATACTCCCCACACATGAATTTTGCACTGTGGAGTTCAAGACTCAGGAATCGTGGAAGTCTTTACTGAACACGATTCCCGCCCTAAGAGGCTTGAACGGAATGGTTAGTGCAACTGAATGCGTGGGGAGTATTTTGGATTCCTCTGGTCGTCCCATTAGAACCTATTATTTTTACATATCCAAAAGTCTTACATCTTCTTCTGCGCAGTCGAAAGCATCAGTTTGATGCGGTTCAGCTGGTTTACTTCGCTTGCTCCCGGATCATAATCGATTGCAACGATGTTGGATTCCGGATGACGGCGGCGCAGTTCTTTAATAACACCTTTTCCGACTACGTGGTTTGGCAGACAGGCGAAAGGCTGTGTGCAGACAATGTTTGGTGCACCGCTGTGGATCAGCTCCAGCATTTCTCCGGTAAGGAACCATCCTTCACCGGTCTGGTTTCCAAGAGAAACAATTTCTTTTGCCATCGAAGCCAGGTGTTCAATATGTGATGGTGGATCGAAGCGTTTACTTGCTTTTAATGCATCAACGGCAGGCTTGCGGAACCATTCCAGAGCCTTGATTCCGAGATTACCCATGCGGGCGGTTGATTTCTTCATGCCGAGATGTTCTGCTTTAAAGTTTGTATTGTAGAAGCAGTAGAGCAGGAAGTCGGTCAGATCCGGAACCACGGCTTCGGCACCTTCCTGTTCAAGAAGATCTACCAGGTAGTTATTGGCAGCTGGAAGGAATTTAACAAGGATTTCTCCGACAACTCCGACACGTGGCTTTTTGACATCTTTTAATGGAAGAGAATCAAAATCTTCTACGATCTGGCGGCAGAGACGCTTAAACTCGTGTCTGCTTGGATAGCCTTTCTTGATAAATTCGATAACTGTCTTTTCCCATTTCTTATGCATGGTATTGGCAGAGCCTGGAACAGCTTCATATGGGCGGACACGGTACAGGCAGCGCATGAAGAGATCACCAAATATCAGACCATACACACCTTTCAGTACAAGTGGAAGGGTGATCTTGAATCCAGGATTGCTTTCAAGTCCGCTTAAGTTGATTGAAATAACAGGGATATGTCCGTAACCGGCTTTTTTAAGAGCACGGCGGATAAATCCGATATAGTTGGAAGCACGGCATCCGCCACCGGTCTGCGAAATAATGACAGCCAGGTGGTCGGTGTCATATTTGCCGGAAAGGATAGCCTCCATGATTTGTCCAACTACCATCAGAGACGGATAGCAGGCATCATTGTTTACATATTTAAGGCCCATGTCAACTGCATGCTTGTTATCATTTTTCAGTACTTCCAGCTTGTAGCCTGCTTCCTGGAAGGCTGGCTCAATCAGTGAAAAGTGGATCGGTGACATCTGCGGACACAAAATGGTATAGGTTTCCTTCATTTCCTTTGTAAAAGGAATTTTTTCGATATTTGCCGGACGAATGGTGCGCTCCATATGCTTCTGCTCGCGGACGCGGATGGCGGCGAGAAGAGAACGGATACGGATACGTGCAGCACCCAGGATATTAACCTCATCAATCTTAAGAGAGGTATAAATCTTGTCGGAACCGGTCAGAATATCTGCAACAGCATCGGTTGTTACGGCATCAAGACCGCATCCGAAAGAGTTCAGCTGGATCAGATCCAGATCATCTCTTGTCTTTACAAAATTGGCTGCTGCGTACAGTCGGGAATGATACATCCACTGATCCATAACAATCAGCGGACGTTCTACCGGATTCAGATGGGAGATAGAATCTTCCGTCAGAACGGCAAGTCCGTAGGAGGTGATCATCTCCGGGATACCGTGGTTGACCTCCGGATCGTAATGGTATGGACGACCGGCAAGTACAATGCCGCGGGTTCCTGTCTTTTCCATGTAAGCGAGTGTTTCTTCACCCTTTTTGCGGATGTCCTGACGGCATGCAGCAAGTTCTTCCCATGCAGCATGAGCGGCATTTTTGATTTCTTCTGCTGGAAGATTCTTTGCAGAAGTAAATTCACGGACCAGTCCGTCTGTGATTGTCTTTTCGCTTGTGAGGGCGAGGAATGGATTCATGAAATCTACTTCACCGTGTACGATTGGATCCATATTGTTCTTGATGTTCTCCGCGTATGAGGTGACGATCGGGCAATTATAATGATTGTCGGCATCGGCAAATTCACCACGTTCGTATGGTATACAAGGGTAGAAGATAAAGTCTGCACCCTGGTTGATCAGCCACTGTACATGTCCGTGCGCCAGCTTTGCCGGATAACACTCGGATTCGCTCGGAATAGATTCAATACCAAGTTCATAAATCTTATGTGTAGAAGCAGGAGAGAGTAACACATGATATCCCAGTTTTGTGAAGAAAGTAAACCAGAACGGATAGTTCTCATACATGTTGAGAACTCTTGGAATACCAACCGTTCCACGTTTTGCTTCGGATGGATCTAATGGCGTGTAACCAAAATAACGTTCATTTTTATAAGCGAAAAGGTTTGGCACATCACTCTTTGCTTTCTCTTTTCCAAGACCGCGCTCACAACGGTTTCCGGAAATAAAACGACGTCCGCCACTGAATTTGTTGATGGTCAGACGACAGTTGTTGGTACAGCCGTTACATTTTGCCATTGAGGTTGTATAGGTAAGTTCATTGATTTCATCAATGGAAAGCATGGTTGTATTTTTACATTCTTTGAAACCATAGCGTTCTCTTGCAATCAGTGCAGCCCCAAAAGCACCCATGATTCCTGCAATATCCGGACGGATTGCCTGACATCCGGCGATGGTCTCAAAGCTTCTGAGTACGGCATCATTGTAGAATGTACCACCCTGTACAACAATTTTTTTACCAAGCTCAGATGCATCGGATACCTTGATAACCTTGAAAAGAGCATTTTTGATAACCGAATAAGCAAGTCCGGCTGAAATATCGGATACTTCAGCACCTTCTTTTTGTGCCTGTTTTACCTTTGAGTTCATAAATACGGTACAACGAGTACCGAGGTCAATCGGATGTTTCGCAAAAAGTGCTTCATGTGCAAAATCCTCTACGGTGTAGTTCAGGGATTTGGCAAAAGTCTCGATAAAGGAACCGCATCCGGAAGAACATGCTTCGTTGAGCTGTACGCTGTCTACAGTCTGATTCTTGATCTTGATACACTTCATATCCTGACCACCGATATCGAGGATACAGTCTACATCCGGTTCGAAGAAAGAAGCGGCGTAATAGTGAGATACGGTTTCAACTTCGCCTTCATCCAGAAGAAGTGCGGCTTTAATGAGCGCTTCTCCGTAACCGGTTGAGCAGGAGTGAACGATCTGTACACCTTCCGGAAGCTGGCTGTAAATATCCTTGATCGCACCGATGGTCGTACCAAGAGGATCACCGTCATTGCCATGGTAGAAGGAGTACAAAAGAGTACCGTCTTCTCCAACCAGAGCGGCTTTCGTGGTGGTAGAACCGGCATCGATTCCAAGGTAGGCATTACCGCGGTAGCTGGCAAGATCACCAACCGGCACCTGATGCTTTGCATGGCGGTTCTTAAATTCATTGTAATCTGCTTCGCTGGAAAAGAGCGGCTGCATACGCTCAACTTCAAAGTCCATTTCAATATGGGCATCCAGCTTTTTCTGCATCTCACCAAGAGAGGTGACTACATCCTTTTTAGAGTTCAGCGCAGAGCCGACGGCTGCAAAAAGATGGGAATACTTTGGTGCGATAATGTGTTCGTCATCCAGCTTGAGAGTACGGATAAACGCTTCTCTCAGTTCAGAGAGGAAATGAAGCGGTCCACCGAGGAAAGCAACATGTCCGCGGATTGGTTTTCCGCAGGCAAGACCACTGATGGTCTGGTTGACGACTGCCTGGAAAATAGAAGCAGACAGGTCTTCTTTGGTAGCACCGTCATTGATCAGCGGCTGGATATCTGTCTTGGCAAATACGCCACAGCGGGCTGCAATTGTATAAAGTGCTTTGTAATTTTTGGCATATTCGTTCAGACCGGTTGCATCTGTCTGGAGAAGGGACGCCATCTGGTCGATGAAAGATCCGGTACCTCCGGCGCAGATTCCGTTCATACGCTGCTCAATATTTCCATTTTCAAAATAGATGATCTTGGCATCTTCGCCGCCCAGCTCGATCGCTACATCGGTCTGTGGTGCATAATCCTGAAGAGCGGTGGAAACGGCAACAACCTCCTGGACAAAAGGTACGCCAAGATGCTTTGCCAGAGTAAGACCACCTGATCCGGTAATCATTGGAGATACCTTGATCTGACCGAGCTTGTAGATAGCACGACCAAGCAGATCAGAAAGGGTTTCCTGAATATTGGCGAAGTGACGCTCGTAATCAGAAAACAGAACATCATTATTACTGTCCAGAACTGCGATTTTAACAGTTGTAGAACCGATGTCAATCCCCAGGGTATGTAATTCTGTCTGATTCATGATTTAACTACTCCTTATTACAATTAAAAAATTTGTCTGTGTTATTACCTATTAAATGTAGTTCGCAGAGAACTACAGTATCTTACATTATACGACAGAACCAACGAAAATACAAACAGAAGTTGTGTATGGCATTGTAGAAAAAAGTGCCTGGAAGTGAACAAAAGATGTAAATTATGTGAAAAGAGAGTAAAGAGGTGGAATGGAATTGACAAAGTAAAAAGCAGACGATAAAATAACATACGTGGAAGGAGGTTTTGAATGAAGAACTGGTTAGATAAAATGGAGCGCAGGTTCGGGCGCTATGCAATTAGAAATCTTACGATGTATCTGCTTGCAGGTTATGCAATCGGATATCTTTTGAGTTTTACGATGCCACAGCTTCTTACCTATTTTACACTGGAACCGGCACTGATTTTGAAAGGGCAGGTGTGGCGACTTCTAAGCTGGGTGATCATCCCGCCGAATGACAATATTATTTTTGTTATCTTTATGATGCTGTTATACTATTCCCTTGGTAATACGCTGGAAAGCTACTGGGGGGCATTTCGTTACAATGTTTACATTTTCTCAGGAATATTATTTACAGTTATTGGAGCTTTTATTGTGAATGGACTGATCGGAGGCATTACCGGATTTGGAAGCCTTTACAGTACTTACTATATCAATATGTCCATTTTCCTTGCATGTGCATCCATCATGCCGGATTATCAGCTTTTGCTTTACGGCATTATCCCAATCAAGATGAAGTGGCTTGCAGTTCTGGATGTGGTTCTGCTTGCGGTAGACGCAGTGCAGGGCGGTCTGATCATACGGATCGTGATCATCGCATCGCTTTTGAACTTTATTATTTTCTTTTTCTGCAACCGGAATCTGCGTGGACACAGTCCGAAACAGGCTGCCCGCAGAAAGAAATTCCAGAAGCAGATAAGCCGTCCGCAGAATCAGTATGCAGGCGGTGCAAAGCACAGATGTGCAGTGTGCGGTCGTACGGAACTTGACAATCCGACACTGGAGTTCCGTTATTGTTCAAAGTGTAACGGGAATTATGAATATTGCCAGGACCATCTTTTCACACACGAACATGTGAAGTAGAGTTCTAACATAGAATCAAATTGAATAATAAGAGGAGGAAACAATGAAAAAAACCAAGATTGTTTGTACAATGGGACCAAACACCAACGACAGAGAAATGATGAGAAAGCTGATCCAGAATGGAATGAATGTGGCACGTTTCAATTTCTCACATGGTGATCATGAAGAACAGAAGTTCAGAATGGATATGCTCAAAGAGCTTCGTGAAGAGGAACATACAAACACTGCAATCCTTCTGGATACAAAGGGACCGGAAATTCGTACAGGAATCCTGAAAGACGGAAAGAAGATTACTTTAAAAGAAGGAGAAACCTTCACTCTGACAACAGAAGATATCGTAGGAGATAATAAGAGAGTATCTATCACATATAAGGGACTGGTACAGGATATTTATAAAGGCTGTACCATTCTGATCGACGATGGCCTGATCGGACTTCGTGTAGAGAGCAAGACAGAGACAGAGATTGTCTGTTCTGTAGTAAATGGTGGAGAACTTGGCGAAAGAAAAGGTGTTAACGTACCGAACGTAGCCATTCGTCTTCCGGCTATTACAGAAAAAGATAAGGATGATATCCGTTTCGGTGTAGAGCAGGATATTGACTTTATCGCAGCATCATTTGTAAGAAATGCAGAGTGTGTACTTGAGATCAAGGCATACTTAAAAGAACTCGGCGCTCCGTATATTCCAATCATTGCAAAGGTAGAGAACGCAGAAGGTATTGAGAATATTGATGAGATCATCCGTGCGGCTGATGGTATCATGGTGGCACGTGGAGATCTTGGTGTAGAGATCCCGGCAGAGGAAGTGCCGCATCTCCAGAAAATGATCATCCAGAAATGTAATGACAACTTTAAGACTGTTATTACTGCAACACAGATGCTGGATTCTATGATGCGTAATCCGCGTCCGACAAGAGCAGAAGTGACGGACGTTGCCAATGCGGTATACGACGGAACAGATGCAGTTATGCTTTCCGGAGAGACAGCACAGGGAAAATACCCTCTGGAAGCACTCCAGATGATGGTTCATATTGTAGAGACGACAGAGGAACATCTGGACTATGATTCCATTCTTGTTAAAGCCGGAGATCATCTGAAGTCAGGTGTGTCCAGTGCAATCGGATATGCTTCTGTACTTGCGGCAGCGAACCTGAATGCAAGATGCATTATCACTCCATCTGTATCCGGTGCAACAACAAGGGTTGTATCCAACCTTCGTCCGAGACAGGAAATCCTTGGAATTACACCGAACGAACGTACCCTTCGCCGGATGTCGATCTACTGGGGCGTAAGAGGATTGAAGTCTCTGGAATTCCATACAACAGATGATATCTGCAGTGGGGCAATTGATCTTGCACAGGCAAAGAAATGCGTGGACAGTGGAGATATTGTTGTCCTGACAGCTGGTATTCCTTCACCGAGCGTACAGCGTGAAAAGGGTTCTGTAAGTAATATGATGCGTATTGCAACCATCGACTAGACGAAAGAGAGATGAACAGAATGAAAAAAGAACCATTCGTAACAAAGACACAGTTAGATGAAATCGTAAAAGAATATCCGACTCCGTTTCATCTTTATGATGAAAAAGGGATTCGTGAAAATGTAAAAGCACTCAAAGAAGCATTTGCATGGAACAAAGGATATAAAGAATATTTTGCAGTAAAGGCAACTCCAAACCCATATATCCTCAATATTTTAAAAGAATATGGATGTGGATGTGACTGCTCTTCCTATACAGAGCTTTTAATGTCTGAGTCTGTCGGACAGGTTGGAGAAAATATTATGTTTTCTTCCAATGATACACCGGCAGAGGAATTTGCACTTGCTGATAAGCTCGGCGCGATCATCAACCTGGACGATATCACACACATTGATTTTCTGGAAAAGACGATCGGAAAGATTCCGGAGACAATCAGCTGCCGTTATAATCCGGGTGGACTTTTCAAAATTTCCAACAGCATTATGGATAATCCGGGAGATGCCAAATACGGTATGACAACCGAACAGATTTTTGAGGCATTCAAGATCCTGAAGTCCAAAGGCGCAAAAGAGTTCGGTATCCATGCATTCCTTGCAAGTAATACTGTAACTAATGAATATTATCCGACACTTGCACGTACTTTGTTTGAAGTAGCAGTTAAGCTTCAGAAAGAGACCGGTGTACATATCAAGTTCATCAACCTTTCCGGTGGTGTGGGAATCCCTTACAAACCGGATCAGGAACCGAACGATATCAAGGTGATCGGTGAAGGTGTAAGAAAAGTGTACGAAGAGGTTCTTGTTCCGGCTGGAATGGGCGATGTGGCGATTTACACAGAGCTTGGTCGTTTTATGCTTGGACCTTATGGATGCCTTGTGACAAAAGCAATCCATGAAAAGCATACGCACAAAGAGTACATCGGTGTAGATGCATGTGCCGCAAACCTGATGCGTCCGGCTATGTATGGTGCTTACCATCACATCACTGTCATGGGAAAAGAAAATGAACCATGCGATCATACTTACGATGTGACTGGTTCTCTGTGCGAGAATAATGATAAATTTGCAATCGACCGTCAGCTTCCGAAGATTGACATGGGAGATCTGCTTGTGATCCATGATACCGGAGCACATGGATTCTCTATGGGATATAATTACAACGGACGTCTTCGTTCCGCAGAAGTTCTTCTGAAAGAGGACGGAGGTACACAGCTGATCCGCAGAGCAGAGACGCCGATGGATTACTTTGCAACTTTCGACTGCTTCCCGGTTTATGAGGAACTTAAGAAGAATACGGAAGAAGCGGATAAGCTTGGAAAATAATTTCAAATAGTTTATTTTGAAAAAATACTTGCGAACCGAAGATAAGTATGATATGATTATTTTCGGTTCGTGATTAAAAAACATGAATTTTATGCCGGCATGTCGGAATGGCAGACGAGGCAGACTCAAAATCTGTTGCGGGTGACCGCGTGCGGGTTCAAGTCCCGCTGCCGGCAGTTGATAATTAACTGGAATTGAATAAAAGATATGAGAA
>SKEO01003109.1_pt1 | contig 10590 bp, 10 predicted proteins | sample 4826801 | NCBI WGS metagenome assembly SKEO01 (sample SAMN11008807, study PRJNA524170) | human gut metagenome | biome: Human fecal sample; material: Feces; isolation source: fecal sample from pouch patient p3 | host: Homo sapiens | place: Israel: Tel-Aviv | collected 2016-02-25
TTTATGCTATAATGTCTAAAATGTGCTATTGCACATAAATTTAATAAAGAAAGAGTTGATAGTTCCCCAATGGACGATGGCAGTATATTTATGATCGTCGCACTGATAATCCTGATCGGTTTGTCTGCGTTTTTCTCGGCGGCAGAAACAGCGTACAATTCGCTGAATGAGATCCGCCTGCGGAGCAAGGCGGAGGACGGTGACGCCAAAGCGGCGCATACGCTCGCGCTGGTCGAGCGCTACGACAGCCTGCTCAGCACCATTCTGATCGGTAACAACATTGTGAATATCGGTGCGTCCTCTCTTGCCACCGTGCTGTTTACCCGCCTTGTCGGCGGCGTTTACGGCCCTACCGTCTCAACGATCGTCATGACCCTGCTGGTCCTGACCTTTGGCGAGATCACCCCCAAGAGCATGGCCAAGGAAATGCCCGAAACCCTTGCCATGAGCTTTGCCCCCGTGCTCAGCGCGCTGGTCACGATTTTTACGCCGCTGAACGCCCTGTTCGGTGCGTGGAAGAAGTTCCTTGCCAAACGGTTTGATACCGGAGAAAAGGACACCATCACCGAAGGTGAGCTGGTGACGATGGTCAGCGAGGCCGAGAAGGACGGTGAGCTGACGAACCGTGAAAGCGAACTGATCCGCAGCGCCATCGAGTTTGACGATGTTGAGGCGCAGGATGTGCTGACCCCCCGCGTGGATGTAGTGGCTGTCGAGGATGATACCCCGATGGACGAGGTCATTGAGCGCTTCGCCGAGAGCGGCTACTCCCGCCTGCCGGTCTACCACGATACGATCGACAATATCATTGGTGTGGTACATGAAAAGGACTGCTTTGCAGCCCTGCAGAAGCACGACAAAAATGTCAAGCTGGAGGACCTTGTCGGCCCGACGCTGTACACGACCAGCGTGACCCAGATCTCCGCGCTGCTGCGTACCCTGCGTGAGAGCAAGCATCATATGGCCGTTGTGGTCGATGAATACGGCGGCACCGCCGGCATCATCACGCTGGAGGATATTCTGGAGGAACTGGTCGGCGAGATCTGGGACGAGCATGACGATGTGGTCGAGGATGTGCGCCAGCAGTCCGATGGCAGCTGGCTGATCTCCGGCAGCGCCAGCGTGGATGACACGGCCGAGGAGTTGGGCATCAAGGAGGATGACGACATTGATGCCGTGGCCATCGGCGGTCTGGTGCAGGAAAAGCTCAGCCGTCTGCCCAAGGTAGGGGATAAGTTCATCTGGGGTGACTTTGATGGTACCGTCACCCGCGCGACCAACCGCCGTGTGCAGGAGGTCCGCCTGATCCCCCGCAAGGTCCAGGACGAGAACGAAAAATAAATACCGATAAATAATCAGCGCCCGCCGAGGGATGGAACCTCGGCGGGTGCATTTTTTGTGTAAAATTTTTAGGCTTATCAGAAAATGGACACTCTCTGTCCAAGGCAAAGGCTATACTGAAAGAAGCTTGTAGGGGCCGATGCTCGTCATCGGCCCGCGGGTCATTTCTCGGCCTCATCCAGCAAGCAACAAACCTGCTCAATCAGCTCCGCTACATGGGCGGCCTGTGCGGGGGAGAGCCGCCGCATACGGTCGGTCACATGCTGGATAGCCGCAGCACTGTCGAGGTCTGTGTTCGGTTCAGTCAGCAAGAGTTCGGTAAGTGTAATACCCAGCCCATCGCAGATGCGTTGCAATGTGTTCAGTGTGGGACTGCGCATCCCGCGCTCCACATGGCCGAGAAAAGCTGGGTTCATATCGCAGGTGAGCGCAAGCGATTCTTGGCTTAGGCCTTGCTTGAGACGCAGATATTTGATTTTTGCGCCAACCTCGCGCGCAAGCTTGGTATTGTCAGCCATGAGGTGCTCTCCCTACTTTATGATAGTGTATATAAATAACTTTAATGGGATTTAGTAGGAATGACAATTTACAAAAGATAGTGAATATGCTATCATAAAGTATAGAACGAAATCGTGTGTGAAAACATATAACAAAAAAGTATAGAGGATTATTGTGCAATTTGCAAATTGAGATTTATTTCGGGGGGCATGATAATTTATATGGACGGAAAGCAAAAGTAAGTTGAAAGGGGTTTATAAATGTTTAACAATTCACTGAAAAAAGAAGCCCTGTCGATTCATGAGAAAGCGTTGAAAGAATATAATCAATCTTATCAAAGGATGACGGATTGGGCAGAAACACTTTATACACATCGTGTAGAAGCGGAAAACCAAATAAAGAAGATTGAACTCGTCATCAACAGCGTTGCCAATACTCCAAAAGAGTATGACACAAAGATGGGAAACGTCCGTCAACAGCTTATAAATTTTCGTAAAACGCGGGAATATGCACAAGAAGCCTATGACGCGGCAGCAAAGGCAGGAAAGAACATTGCTGGCGGTGCAGCGGCCGGATTGGGTGTGGCGGCTATGGCACCAACGGCACTGATGGGGATTGCAACGACATTCGGCACAGCGGCTACCGGAACGGCAATCAGTGCGTTGTCTGGCGCGGCGGCACAAAAAGCGGCTGTAGCATGGTTGGGACGCACTTTTGCGAGCTTTGCAGTTACAGGCGGAACCGCGGGAATGGCAGCGGGAAATGCTTTCCTTGCGCTTGCGGGGCCAGTTGGATGGGGAATTACAGCGGCAAGTACAGGAGTTTCGCTGATTACCATGACGAACAAGAACAAGGAAATTGCAGATAAAGCAGTCAGCGAAGCAAAAGAAATCATAAAAGCAAGAGGCTCACTTGATGAAAGCGCAACTAAAATTTTACATCTTTCTATGAGAACAACTGCAATCGCAAAGCAGCTGCCAATTGAAAGAATAGAGAGCTTTATGAATGCAGATTACAAAAATCTGAGCGGTGAGGACCAGTACTTTCTGGGACAAACGGTTGACCTTGTTGAAACACTTTCGGTTTTGTTGAATGAAACAGTCAGCTGATAAGGAAAAAGCGATGGATGCTGATGCAAAAGAGAGAATTGCGAAAAGTACGCAAGAACAGGCGGTGGCGGCTTGGACGCATTGGCTGAATGAGGAAGTACAGAAAAAAGTCGATGCAATGCTGGCAGAACAGGACGGAAACTTGGAAAAAGCGCTTGCAGAAATGCAGGAACTAAAAAAGTTTGTGTCTAACCCTGAACATATTTTGGGTGCCGTGCAGACGAAACACGGAGAGGTTGCCGAGCATGTTCAGGTAAATGTTTCAAATGCTAGAAATTATATGAAAGGGCTGGCGGCAGAATATACATTTGAGGGTGTCGGAAGAACGGCACCGGAAGATTATTTGAAAAACGGTGCACAGATACAGTCGAAATTTTACAACGGTGCAAAGCACACGATGGAGGCAGTAAAAGGGCATCTTGATAAGTACCCTGATTTTGTAAAAAATGGCGGAAGCTATGACATTCCGCAGGATCAGTATAATGCAATCGTTCGGGTGCTGAATTTGCAGAAGGAAAACCCATCATCTCTCAGTAAAGAACAATGGAGACTGGCAGAAGCGGCAAAGCAATTCCAACAGGATACAGGGCTGAACTTTGGAAGAGATGTTTCGCCGACGATTGCGGATTATTCGGATGTACAACTGGGGAAAATTGATGATACCATCCGAAAAGAAGAACAGTCTCTGCACAAAACAGACCAAGAAAAGCGTGCGGAAATTTATGAGCAGGGGAAACCGAACTTCAAGCAGGGCGCACAAGCGGCAGGTGTCGGTGCGGTGTTGGAGGGCGGAATGGCCTTCTGCCTTGAAATTGCGAGAAAGTGTAAGGAGGGTAAGAAACTTCAAAATTTTACAGAGGAAGATTGGTGCGAAATCGGTAAAAAGACCGGCTATGGAACCGTTAAGGGCGGCATTCGAGGTGCGGCGGTTTACCTGTTGTCCAACTTTACTGTTACGCCTGAAAATGTAGCGTCTGCTTATGTGACTGCTGTTTTTGGCGTTGGGGAGCAGCTGAACGCATACCGCACAGGAAAAATTACAAAAGAAGATTTCCTGATTAACAGTGAGACGCTCTGCCTAGATGTTACGGTAAGTGCGATTGCATCTATTGTGGGCCAGACGGTTATTCCGGTGCCTATATTGGGGGCACTGGTTGGTAATGTGGCAGGCGAGTATGTATATGAGATTTGCAAACAATACAACGCAGAGAAAGAACAGGAACTTGTCAGCACATATAGACTGCAGATGGAAGAACTTGGAACGGAGATAAACCTACGGTGCATTGCGTTTGCCAACGAAGCTATGAAAAAGACGAAAGAGTTCGAATCGCTGGTGGACATAGCTTTTGATGAAGATGTGAATATCGCGTTTGAAGGCGCGATAAAGCTTGCCCAAAGTGCAGGTGTAAAGGAAGGAAAAATTCTGAAAACAAAGGCAGACATTGACGCATATTTCTTGAACTGAAAGGAAAACAATCATGGATTTGAATAAGGAATTAAAAGAGCTGGAACTGACAGAACTGAACGAAAAGGCAGAAAATGCGGTGGCGGTTGCTGTGGCCTCTACGGCAGTGACGGGTTTTGTACCTATCCCATTTGCCGATGCCCCGCTTTTGATTGCCCAGCAGGTAGGTCTGATGGCGTCGATTTGTGCCATTTATAAAATTGACATTGAAAAAGACGGCCTGAAAATGTTGGCAACTGCCGCCATCGGTGCAGGCGGGGCCGCGGTTGTGGGCAAGACACTGGCAACGAATCTGCTGAAAATGATTCCGGGCATTGGCACTGCGGCGGGTGGAGTGGTTTCCGGCGGTACAGCTGGTGTGGTGACGCTGGCAATGGGAAAAGCATTTATTGAAGTGTGCAAGATGGTTAAGGTCGGAAAATTGAGCGAGGCGGATTTGACATCTTCCAAGGGTACGGAACTTATGAAACAACAATTCCGTGAACAACTGACGAAAGCAAAGAAAAATTAAACGGAAAGCGGCATCGGTCAGGTGCCGCTTTTTATGTGGTGAGAATATTAGAAAGTGTTATGGAATACTGTGAAGATCAGAGTTTGCAAACTTTTTGTAAAATCCGCCAGAATTTTTTGCAAGTAACAACGCGAAGCATGTATAAAGCGCGGAAAATGTCGAAAATGTTGAAATTTTTGCCTTGCAGGGCTGATTTTATCCGTCTGCTGTGCTACAATATGAGTAAATGGGTTCTTGTGGTCTGCCACACTGCCCTGATGAAATAAGTAATACCAGATGGAAGTAAGGAGTACCTGTAATGGCTGAACAGAATCTTGGCCCGCGTGATTTCTTTGCCAAGGAGGATGCGATCGCCGATCTCGGTCTGATTGCCTGCCCCGGTGCAGAGGAGCTTTGCAAACTCGTAGACAGTCACCTTGTGCGCTGGGCGCGTGAGGTCGGCAATGATGAGGTCGATACCTTCATCATCCCCTGCGACTGCCCGCGTTTCCAGTCCGGTGATGCAAAAGGCCTTGTCAAGGCGTCCACCCGCGGTGACGACCTGTACATCTTCGTCGATCCGGGCAACTACAGCGTCACCTACAAGCTCTTCGGGTATGAGAACCACCTCTCCCCGGATGACCACTTCCAGAACCTGATGCGCATTATTCAGGCTGTCTCCGGCCGTGCCCACCGCATCAGCGTTATCATGCCCAGCCTGTACGGCGGCCGCCAGCATCGCCGCGTCAGCCGCGAGAGTCTGGACTGCGCCTTCTCCCTGCAGCAGCTGCGCGCGGTCGGCGTCAAGAACATCATCACCTTTGACGCCCATGACCCCCGCGTCATGAACGCCGTGCCCACCATGAGCTTCGACAATGTCATGCCCACCTATCAGGTGCTCAAGTGCCTGCTGCATCATGTGCCGGATGTCTCCTTCCACAAGGATAACTTCATGATCGTCTCTCCTGATGAGGGCGCCATGAACCGCAACATGTACTACTCCAGCGTGCTGGGCTGCAACCTCGGCATGTTCTACAAGCGCCGCGACTACAGCCGTGTGGTAAACGGCCGCAACCCCATCGTGGCGCATGAGTATCTGGGCGAGAGCGTTGAGGGCAAGGATGTCTTTATTGCTGACGACATCATCGCCTCCGGCGAGTCGATGCTCGACATCGGCTATGAGCTGAAGATGCGCGGTGCCCGCAACATCTTTACCTGCTGCACCTTCCCGCTCTTCACCGCCGGTCTGGAGAAGTTCGACAAGGCCTACAACGACGGCATCATCAAGGCTGTGCTGGGCACGAACCTGACCTACCGCAAGCCGGAACTGCTGGAGCGCGAGTGGTACTACGACGTGGATGTCTCCAAGTACACCGCCTACTTCATCGCCGCCATCAACCATGACAAGAGCGTTTCCTCCATCATCGACCCGATGACCAAGATCCGCACGCTGCTTGACAAGCATGGTATCCCCATGGGCGGCCAGCAGTAAGCGCAAAATAAACTCCGATTCGGTCCGCCTTGGCGGGCCGAATTTTGTTGCAGAACTACGGCGTTTTGTATATAATAACATAGAGCATTACCATGCGATTCCCGTCCGGTGGGCGGAGCGCCGCAGGATTGCTGCAGAATAAAATGCAGGGGAGAGATATTTATGCTGCCGATCGAACAGCTGCAGAATCTTATTCAGGGAAAAAAGGTTGCCTTTATCGGTGCGGGCGTCAGCCACAAGCGCTGCATCGAACAGTTTGTGGAGCTGGGCGCGCAGGTCACGCTCTGCGATCAGAAAAAGTCCCTTGAGGATTTTGGCGCGTATGCGGACACGCTGCGCCGCCTGCATGTCCGCCTGAGTCTGGGCGAGCATTATACTGACGGCTTTGCCGGGCAGGATATCATTATGCGCACACCGGGCTATGAGTATTACAAGCCCGAGCTGCAGGCGGCCCTGCAGGCCGGCACAAAGGTCACCAGCGAAGTTGAGCTTTTCTTTGAGCTTTGCCCCTGCGAGATCGTGGCCGTGACCGGCTCTGATGGCAAGACCACGACCACAACGCTGATCTCCAAGATGTTTGAGGCTGCCGGCCGCAAGGTGTTTCTCGGCGGCAACATTGGCGCTGCGCTGCTGCCCCAGTTGGCGGATGTGACCCCCGAGGCGGTCGCCGTTGTCGAGCTGTCGAGCTTCCAGCTGATCAGCATGCGCGTCAGCCCCAAGGTGGCGGTTGTCACCAATGTGACCCCCAACCATCTGGACCACCATAAGGACATGCAGGAGTACATTGACGCCAAGCGGAACATCCTGCTGTGGCAGGTGCCGCCATGCCGCGCCGTGCTGGGCTTTGAAAACGAGATCTCGCGCGGTATGCAGAAGGACTGCAAGGGCGAGCAGGTCTGGTTTACCCGCCTGCATGAGACAGACAAGGGCGCCTTCCTGCGGGAGAGCGATGACACCCTTTGCTATGCGGAGAACGGTGTCGTGACGCCGATCCTGCCCCGGGCCGAGGTCAAGCTGCGCGGCCTGCACAATGTCGAGAACCTGCTGGCCGCCATCGCTGCCGTCTGGGGCCGCGTGCCGGTCGAGGCCATGCGTCAGGTCGGCTCCACCTTCACCGGTGTAGAGCATCGCATTGAGCCGGTCCGCACGCTGGACGGCGTGACCTACTACAACGATTCCATCGCGTCCAGCCCGACGCGCACAATCGCCGGTCTGCGCAGCTTCAACCAGAAAATCATTCTGATCGCAGGCGGCTATGACAAGAAGATCCCCTATGAGCCGCTCGCGCCCGAGATCCTGGCCCATGTCAAGACACTGGTGCTGATGGGTGCCACCGGCCCCCGCATCGAGGCGGCTGTCCGCGCATGCCCGGGCTTTGACGAGAGCGCGCTGACCATCCTGCACGCGGACAGCATGCAGCATGCAGTCGAGCTGGCGCGCGGTGCCGCCCAACCCGGGGATGTGGTCAGCCTTTCGCCCGCATCTGCATCCTTTGATTTGTACCCGAATTTTGAGGTCAGAGGACGGGATTATAAGAATATCGTCAACAACCTGAAATGATGACGACAACCTGACTTGGCCCCCTCGCAGAGGGAGATGAGAGAGGTTCCTCCATGATTCAATCCGTCTCCACTGCGGAACATAAAACCGAATACCTGCGCCGCCTGTCCGGCAAGCCTTACTTTGAGGCTGTCCTCGGCACGCATCTGCGGCTGTTCGGGCAGCACCCGGCCAGCGGGTGGGCCTTCTATCTGCTGCCCGGCACAGCGGTGCTGGAGCTGCGCGGCGGCAGTGCCGTGGTCTGCGGTGCGCTGCCCGGCGGCAGTGCAGGGGAGGACGCCCGCGAGGAACTGGCCGGCTTTCTGCGCTTTCTCTGCGCCGACCGGCTGCGCACAGAGCAGCCCCTTGCGTTGGCAGGCTGGCAGCCCGCCGCGCCGCTGACCCTGTGGGAACTGCCGCAGGGCAGTGCATTGCCGCTGCCGCCCGCATACCCGGCGGAGCTGGTGCGGGACACAGCGCCCTCTATGCTGCCGGTCAGCCGTCTGGTCTTTGCCGAGAATGACGCCGAGGCCGATGAGTTCTACTCCACGGCCTGCACGGCGCTGGCCCACGGCGTGGGGGTGTGCCATGCCCTGCTGCAGGACGGCCGCCCCGTCTGCACAGTCGGCTGCTATGAGCAGAGCAACACCGAAAGCTATATGGCGGCGGGTGTGACCGACCCGGCCTGGCGGGGCAGGGGACTGGCCCGGCGGCTGATCGTTGAGATGGCAAACACGCTGGCCGCCGAGCGCACGGTGCGCTTTGCCTGTGAACGGACGCTGTGCGGCTTTTATGAGCAGCTTGGATTTGTACAAAACGGCAAAATAAACTATTATACTACAGATTGGAATATGCAATGATCGAACAATTCTACGACCTGCGCCCCGAGGTGCTGGCGCTGGACCGCAAGGCCCTTTCCCTCTGCCGTGAGCAGTTTGCCCATGTGGAGGAGATCCGCGACTACAACCAGCTCAAGATGCTGCGCGCCTTTACCGACAGCGGCGTTGAGGCACGGCACTTCTGGGGGTCGAGCGGCTACGGCGTCTGGGACGACAGCCGCAATAAGCTGGAGGAGGTCTTTGCCCGCTGCATGGGGGCGGAGGCAGCGCTCGTGCGCCCGCAGTTCATGAGCGGCACCCACACCCTGACGGTCGCGCTTTTCGGCCTGCTGCGCACGGGGGACACCCTGCTGGCTGCGACCGGCCGCCCCTACGACACGCTGGAGGGCGTGATCGGCATCGGCAAGGCGGGCAAGGGCTGCGGCACCCTGCGGGAGTACGGCGTCAGGTATGACGAATGCCCACTGCTGCCGGACTTTACCCCCGACTACGACCTGATTGCCGAGAAGGCCAAGACCGCCACGGTGGTGCATATCCAGCGCAGCCGCGGCTACACCCAGCGCAACGCCTTTGACTTGGCAACGATTCAAAAGGTGGCCGACATCGCCCGCAAGGCCAACCCCAAAGCAGTCATCTTTGTGGATAACTGCTATGGTGAGTTCACCCAGACTGCGGAGCCGGTCGCCTTCGGCGCAGACATTATGGCGGGCAGCTTCATCAAAAATCCGGGCGGCGGCATCACCCCGACCGGCGGCTACATTGCAGGCCGCCGCGATTTGGTGGAAAAATGCAGCCACCGCTTCACTGCGCCCGGTATCGGCGGCGATCTGGGCTGCACGCAGGACAGCCTGCGGGATACCTTCCTCGGCTTCTACTACGCCCCGGGCGTTGTCTGCGAGGCGCTGAAAACGGCGATCTACGCCCAGTGTCTGCTGGAGCTGGTGGGCGTCAACCCCGTGCCGCGCTACACGGCCGACCACAATGACATTGTGACCTGCTTTGACTCTGGCAGCGCCGCCGCGCTGACAGGCTTCTGCGCGGGCATCCAGCACAACAGCCCGGTGGACAGCTTTGCCAGCCCCGAGCCTGCCGATGAGCCGGGCTACACCGACAAGGTCGTCATGGCGTCCGGCAGCTTTACCGAGGGCAGCACGATCGAGATATCCTGCGATGGTCCGCTGCGCGCGCCCTACACCTGCTATCTGCAGGGCGGCGTCAATTTTACCGCCGGCCGCGCCGCCGTCCTCAACGCCGTGCAGAACGCGTTTTTCGCGGAGTAAGAAAAAAGGCTTCCCCCGAGGGGGAAGCTGTCAGCGGCCCCGCCCGCTGACTGATGAGGGGCAGGTTTGCCATTATAACCCATAAACGGGAAACCACGGCAAACTCGCCCCTCATCCGGCCCTGCGGGGCCACCTTCCCCCCCCTCTGGGGGGAAGGCTTTGGAGTAAAAAAGCTCCCGCGTATCCAACGATACGCGGGAGCTTTTTTAAAATCCTGATTTTTAGTGCTTCACAAAGTCACGCACAAGCGCCTGCAGCAGGTCATCACGGTCGATGCGGCGGATGATGGCGCGGGCATTCTTGTAGGTTGTGATGTAGGTCGGGTCCTCCGACAGAATGTAGCCGACAAGCTGATTGATGGGGTTGTAGCCCTTCTCCTCCAGCGCACGGTACACCTGCAGCACCGCCTGCTTGATCTCCATATCACGGTCATCACGGATGGAAAATACAGCGGTAGGCTCAGAGATCGGCATGTCAAAACTCCCCCTTGTAAGATATTACTAATCCTATTATACTCAATATGCGTCAAATTTGCAA
>SKEO01003112.1_pt1 | contig 10586 bp, 9 predicted proteins | sample 4826801 | NCBI WGS metagenome assembly SKEO01 (sample SAMN11008807, study PRJNA524170) | human gut metagenome | biome: Human fecal sample; material: Feces; isolation source: fecal sample from pouch patient p3 | host: Homo sapiens | place: Israel: Tel-Aviv | collected 2016-02-25
CTACAAAGGATGGCTTTATTATAAACAAACATTTTTTTAATTGCAATAAGAAATTTTATGATTTTATCAACAACTCAATTTCATTCACATTTAGTGAACAATATGCAGAAATTTGTTCAAGACTAAAACCATCTTCATACATCTTACGAACCATTTGTTTCACTTGTTTATCAGCTTCTTCAAATTTCTTATCTGCTTCTTCCAACTTCTTTTCAGCTTCTTCCGACTTCTTTTCAGCTTCTTCTACTTTCTTGTCAGCTTCTTGGTTTAATTTATTCGCTTCTTGTAATGCCTTTTTTGCTTCTTCTTGTGCTTTATGAGCCTCTTCAAGTTCAAGTTGTCGTTCCATTCGTTCTTCATTTTCATGCAATTTTTGAAAATCTTCTATTATTTTCTTCCAACCATCATCCGATATGGTTTCTACACGCTTCTCTAACATTTGAATCACCCCATCACTTTCTATCATTACCTTAATTTTACTATCTTCGATTCCTTTGTGGCAATTCAAAAAGTAATAAATCATCTTTTCCTGTTCATTCATTTCTTCAAGCGGCTTATATACATCCACTTTTGGCATTTCTATTGTCATTAACTTCATACGATCTTCTTTTTCATCTTTCACTAAAGGAATGCCACTGTATTTTCTCATTGTGTATAAACTACAAATGTCATCATCATCAGCAATTATCAAATTAAAGAATACCATCACAATAGTTTCCTTTAATTGACTATAACTTTTTCCTTCCATGTCTTGTGAACCATGAAGTCTAGCCAAATAATAATTAAATCGATTGAGTAAATTATCTTTGGTCTGTCTTAACTGCATTTCTAAATCTACCATCGTTTGATTATCAAATTCAACTAATAGATCCAACCGAGGACTTTTCATTTTAGTATAGTCTTTTACCATTTCTGAATTCTTTACAACAACATGATTGACTTTCCTTTCTAAAAACACTGTGAGTAATGATTTTAAGGCATCATTGGCCTCTTTACAGTCTTCGCCAAAGACATATTTAAAGGCGAAATCATTTAATAAATTAGCGCTACGCATGAGGACCTCTTTTCTAGTAGGCATTTCCTACATACTCATATACGTAAAAAAAATACACTTTTTCTAATAAAAATCAAAAAAAGCATCTTTTAAAGACTTATTCGGCTTCAATCTCCTTAATGAGGCACTCATTACCTTGAAGTAAAACTGTATGTTCACTCTTACAATATGGACATTTTCTTCCATATTGAATCGTATCATATGTTTTTTCACATTCATTACAAATCGTAATAGCTTCAATCCACTCATATTCTAGTGAAGAGTTTTCAATTAAAGGAACCTTCTTCCTATAATATTTCCAACAATCCACTAAATACTCAGGAACAATTCCACTTACTTTTCCAATCTGTAAAGTCACTCTACGAATATCTGTAATATTATTTTCTTGTGCAAGTTCTTCTAATGTTTTTGAAATATGTACAACAATCCCTAATTCATGCATACTATTTCTTCTTATTACGAATGATCTTAATTTGACGCTTAGCCGCATATGGCAATATAGCCTTCATCTTATCTTCCGCCTTAACCATTCTTGCACCATCTTTGATATCACGCGTTAAGTGGATCGCATCAAATTCACATTTTGTCGTACACAAGCCACAACCAATGCACTTATTGGTATCCACAATGCTTGCACCACATCCTAGACATCGATTGGCTTCAATCTTAACTTGTTCTTCTGTAAATGTAGAACGTAAGTCTCTAAATGATTTTTCACCTAAGCCCTTTTTAATACCAGGTATCTGACGTTTGGCATGATCAAAATCAATATCAATCAATGCATTATTTTTATCGAATTCATTAAACAAGTGTAAGTCTCTTCCAATTGTCAAAGAATGACCCTTATGAACAAAACGATGCATCGATTCTGCCGCTTCTTTACCATGGCTAATCGCATCAATCGCAAATTTTGGACCTGTATACACGTCACCACCCGCAAATACATCTTCAACAGATGTTTGAAGTGTTGTTCCATCCGCTTTGATTGTTCCATTTGGATTGACTTCTACATCGAATCCTTGAATTGGAACAATACTTTGTCCAATCGAAAGTAATACATGACTACATTGTATAGTTTCCAAAACATTTTCATCATAGCTTGGATTAAATCTAGCCGTTTCATCCTTTACACTTACACATTGTTTAAATACAATCGAATCTTCTAAGATTTCCTTTGGACCCCATCCGCAATGAAGAATTATACCCTCTTCTTTTGCCTCTTGTACTTCCTCAAAACTTGCCGGCATTTCAGCTTCTTGTTCCAAAGAATATAAATGTACCTTTTCAGCTCCACTTCTTAAAGCTGCACGAGCAACATCTATCGCAACATTTCCGCCACCAACGACAACCACATCACCAGAAATTAGATTTGGATCTTCTGTTTTATTCACCTTACGCAAGAAATCAATTCCAGACTCAACCATTTCATTTTCCTCACCTGGAATATTTAATTTTCTAGATCCCTGAGCACCAATGGCCACATAGAATGCTTCATATCCCTCATTTCTTAAATCATCCAAAGAAATATCTTTACCTACTTCTATGCCACACTTAAACTCAATGCCCATAGCTTTTAACACTTCAATTTCAGCCTCAATCACAGACTTTTCTAATCTAAAAGAAGGAATACCATAGACTAACATACCACCTGGTTTTTCTTCCTTTTCGAATATTGTTACAGGATAGCCCATTATTCTTAAATAATAAGCCGCACTCATACCAGCAGGACCTGCGCCAATAATGGCCATTTTGTTTGTGAAGAATTTGCCTTCGACATTTTCACATAAAGGAATATAACGCTTATCTTCATGAAGTTCTTGTTCGGCAATAAACTTCTTGATTTCATCAATAGCCAAAGGCTCATCAATCAATCCACGTGTACATTGTTGTTCACACCTTCTGTTACAAATAGCTCCACATACAGCTGGAAATGGATTAAAGTCTTTAATTAACTTTAATGCATCCATATAGCGACCTTCTTTGGCCATTTTAATATAGCCTTGAACCGGTAAATGTGCAGGACACGCACTTTTACAAGGCGATGTTCCCGTTTCATAACAATTGACTTTAGCTGTATCCCTAAAGTTCCAGTTCCACTTTTCAGGCCCCCACTTTACATCATCTGGAAGTTCTTGTTTAGGATACGATACAGGGCCATCTTTGGTACAAAGCTTTTGCCCCAATTTTGCCGCACCCACTGGACAAATTTCCACACACTTTCCACAAGCTACACACTTGTCACTATCCACATGCGCCCTATAAGCACTTGCCGACATATTTGGCGTATTGAACAATTGACTTGTTCTTAATGCGTTACAGACACCATGTGCGCAGTTACATATCGCAAAAATTTTATCTTCTCCATCAATATTGGTAATCTGATGTACATATCCTTTTCTTTCACAACGCTCTAAAGTCTCAATAACCTCTTCATACGTACAATAATGTCCACCCTTGTTTGTCTGTACAACATAGTCAGCCATATCTCCTACCGCAATACAAACATCGGCTTCAACATCGCCAGTTCCTTCACCCCTAACACGTTGTTGTCTTCTACATGAACATGGAGAAAGTGCATATTTATCGTATTTATTCAACCAATGCGAAATCTTTTCTACACTTACCGCTTCTTGATTTGCATGAATCGCCTTTTCTACAGGAATAACATGCATACCAATGCCAGCTCCTCCAGGAGGAACCATTGGCGTTACCTTTTCAAGTGGTAATCGCGTCATCTTTTCAAAGAAATCCGCAACAATTGGATGTTCTTCAACAAGATCTTTATTCATAACCATAAATTCAGCTGCTCCAGGAACAAACTGAGGAAGCACAAATTGTTTGTGGTGATCCGCATTTTCCCAATTATATTCAATCATTCCAATGTCGCATACTTCATTTAATACACGATTCACTCTTCCTGCTGGCCATCCACTTCTTTTCACTACTTCTTCAAAAGAAAGTGGTTTACGTACTTCAAAACACAAACATAAATCACATTGTTCATCATTTAAGATTTCATTTAGACACTCATATTCAGGATCCGTTTGGGATAATTTTTTTACTTTAGCCGGAATACGATCTGTGATACGCCTTGCCAGTTTATCAATATTATCTCGATATGCCATATTATTCCTTCCAGGCTTTTACTTCATTTTCAAGCCACTTACACCAGTCATCAATTCCCTCACCCGTTTTTGCGCACACCTCAAAAATTTTCGCATTTGGATTACGGTACAAAATATTCTCTTTACATTTCTCTACATCAAAATCAAAGTATGGCAATACATCCATCTTATTAATTAGAACCACATCACACACTTGAAACATCAATGGATATTTTAAAGGTTTGTCGTCTCCTTCTGGAACACTTAAAATAGCCACATTTTTAGTGGATCCCGTGTCAAATTCAGCAGGACATACTAAATTTCCTACATTTTCAAGTACAGCCAAATCTAAATCTTCCATACCCATTTCATGCAGTCCTTGACGAGTCATATCTGCGTCTAAATGACACATACCACCTGTGTGTAGTTGAATCGTGCGTACGCCATATTCACTGATTGTTTTGGCATCTACATCACTATCAATATCCGCTTCCATAATACCAATTCTCATTCTATCTTTTAATCTTTCTAACGTTCTAGATAGAGTTGTTGTCTTCCCTGCTCCAGGACTTGACATAACATTTAATAAGAACACACCCTTGTCTTTGCATTCTTCTCTTAATTTATTCGCATCTTTATTATTATCTTCAAATACACTTTGTTTTACTTCTATGATTTTATACATGATACAAACCCTCCTAAATTGATTGTAAACGATTTCAAATCAGTAGTAAATAAACACATGTTAGTCTTTGCACACCTTGAAAAGTAGTCACTTTTCGCCTATCATAATCTATATGAAGATCTGTATGTACCAAATGTCTGTTTCAATGGATAATCAACAAAACATAGCTAAACTAAAAGACATTCCAGACTGTGATATTTTAGTTCTACCAGAAATGTGGAACTGTCCCTATCATAATGATGCATTAAAAACAGCTTATTTGCGTCATGATGAAAGTTTGATGGCTTTAAAAAAGCTAGCTAAATCGCATAGGGTATGGATCGTGGCTGGGTCTATTTGTGCGGATAAATACAATCGTTGTTACATATTAAATAGCGATGGTGACATTGTTTGTTCGTATGATAAAACACATCTTTTTGAATTCCACAACAAACAAGATTATTGTGAAAATGAAGTATTTGTACCAGGAAATCACCTTCAATGTTTCGATACGCCATGGGGAAAATGCGGTATTTTATTATGTTACGACATTCGCTTTCCAGAAGTATCTAGAGTTTTAGCTCAAAATGGAGCACAAATTCTATTTTGTCCGGCCGCCTTTAATGAGCAGGCCACAAAGAAGCATTGGAAGTTATTTACCCAAACTCGTGCTTTAGAAAATGAAGTCTTTTTATGTGGAGTTGCCCCAGCTAAGTATACATATAAAAACTATACTTCAGGAGGCCATTCTATCCTTGTGGATGGTTTTGGCAATATTATAGTGGAGTTGAGTGAAGAAGAAACCTGCAAAGTTGTAGATATCGATTTAAAAGACATTGAAAAAGTAAGGAAAAGAATGCCTTATTGGAAGGTGCGTAGAAATGATTTATATGAATTAAAGGAGATCAAAAATGAAGACAATTCAAATCAATGAGATCGAAGGATTTCAAATTGGTAGTGCACAAGATACAGAAAATGCGACTGGCTGCACAGTCATCTTATGTAAAGAAGGAGCTACAGCTGGTGTAGACGTACGTGGTGGTGGTCCTGCTACTCGTGAAACAGATTTGTTGAACCCAAAAAACATGGTCCAAAAAATTCATGCGGTGACTTTATCAGGTGGTAGTGCTTTTGGTTTAGAATCAAGCAGTGGTGTTATGCAGTATTTGAGCGAGCACGAAATTGGTTTTGACATGAAAAACATCTATATTCCCATCGTATGTGAAGCTTGTCTATTTGATTGTGGTGTAGGTAATTCTAAGGCATATCCAAATAAAAAAATGGGTTATGATGCTTGTATGGAAGCGGAAAAGAATAATCCTCAACAAGGAAATGTAGGTGCTGGAACAGGTGCAAGTGTTGGTAAATTCTTTGGTCCTCAATATGCGATGAAAGCAGGACTTGGATTTTCGGCTCTACAAATAGGTCCATTAAAAGTAGGAGCTATTGTAGCCGTAAATGCGTGTGGTGATATTTTCTACCCCAATTCAGACAAACCAATTGCAGGTATCTATGATCGAAACACAAACACAAGATTGTTTAGTGAAGATGAAATCTTAAAGGCAGCTGAAAAGATGATCAATTCTTGTGGTATGAATACGACAATTGGTTGTATCATCACAAATGCAGACTTAAATAAAGCCCAAATGAATAAAATCGCGAGCATGGCCCATAATGGATATGCAAGATGTATTCGTCCAGTCCACACTTCAAGTGATGGAGATACTATTTTTGCGATGACATCCAATAAAGTGCCTGCAGAACAAGATCTAGTTGGAATCATGGCTGTAAAAGCAATGGAACAAGCTATTGTCAATGCGGGTACACTTGCAGATAGTGCTTATGGTCTAGCTAGCTACAAAAAAATCACTAAAGACTAATCATTAAAGTATCGCTACGGTGATACTTTTTTTCATTTAACGTGTCAGAAAATGACAAAAGTGCAGTATCTGTAACGTTAACTGCACTTTTTTAAGGTTTAATCTAAAATTTTTCCATCTATTGAAATTGTGACAACTTGCCAAGGAACAAACTTTTTACTTTCCTGCAAAGCTTTTTTAACCGCATTTTCAAGACCACCACAACAAGGTACTTCCATACGAACAATGGTTACACTTTCAATCGAATTCATACGAATAATATCACAAAGCTTTTCTGAATAATCCACACCATCAAGTTTTGGACATCCTATTAGAGTCACTTTATTTTTCATAAATTCCTGATGGAAATTGGCATAGGCATAAGCAGTACAATCCGCAGCTATTAAAAGCTTAGCATGTTGAAAGAATGGTGCGTTGATAGGTGCTAGTTTAATTTGAACAGGCCAAGATGTTAGTTGACTTGATACATCAATCGATGAACTTGATACAACTGGATTCAGTGTATGCATCATAGATCCAGGACATCCTGAATGCATGGTGCCCGATTCTTTCATGCGTTTTTCCATATTCTTTTTTACCGCCTCTTCATCATAGGCTAAAGTATCTTTTTCAATGAATGAAATAGCACCTGTAGGACATGTAGGTAAACAATCCCCTAGTCCATCACAATAATCATCTCGCATTAATTTCGCTTTTCCATTCACTAAACCAATGGCTCCTTCATGACAGGCATTCACACAGATACCGCATCCTGTACATTTATCTTCATCAATTTGTATAATTTTTCTTAACATAAAATCATCCTCATTTCTTATGACCTTATTTTAGTGTATAATACAATCAATTTATGTTGTTTAAACCACGAAAGGGAGATATTTATGGATTTACAATTAAAAAAATACAAGAAAAATGAAATTATTTATCATATGGAAGATATTCCTCAAGCCATTGGCATTGTCAAAGAAGGAAGTGTTGTCATAGAAACTGTAGACTTTTTAGGCAATGTTTCCCTATTGTCACATATAGGTCCCAATCAAATGTTTGCGGAAAGCTATGCCCTAACCAAAACACCTATGTATGTATATGTAAGAGCCATCGAGGATTGTACGATTCAATTTTTAGATGTTCAAACCTTAGAAAAATCCCCAGAATTAAAAAATCAAATGATTCAAATACTTTCAAATAAAAACAAGATGTTGTCACAACACATATTCCATATTTCCAACAAAACCATTCGCAATAAAGTGTTGTCATACTTATCGTTTATGAAACTAGAAACACAAAATTCTACCTTTAAGATTCCGTTTGATCGTCAACAGATGGCTGACTATTTAAACGTAGAACGAAGTGCCTTATCAAAAGAGCTTTCTAAAATGAAAAGTGAAGGTCTAATTGATTATCACAAGAACACCTTCACTGTTTACTCTATTTAATTTTCACTGGTACAAAACCATCATTGGTTAATATTTGCAGTTCTTTAAATCCACAAGATTGAATCAAGTCTAAACTAGATTCAAAAGCACAATCCAAATAGTTCTTATCATGACAATCACTGTTTAGACAAATACGCGCATTCTTTGCGTATAAATATTCCAATATATTCTTAGATGGATATGGTGTTTTACGATAGCCTCTGGCGATAGCTCCGGTATTCACTTCAAAAATCTTGTCGTTAATCAACAATCGGTCAATACAATCGCAAACAATGTTCATATAGTCTTTATCATTAAATTGAAAATAAGACTCGTCCTCATTATATTTGGTAATCAAATCCAAATGTCCAATGATATCCACTTCTTGCCAATCATACATATTCGATAAATCTGAATAGTAGTCTTTACACATCTTTTTATAGTCACCAGAATAGGATTCAAATAAAGAATCAAATACAGGCTTTGAATAATCCACAGCCGTCTCACCTAAAAAGTGTTTACTTCCAATCACATATTCAAATGGAGCTTTTTCAGCTATTCTTCCTAACATATCTTCTTCAATCCCTAAATGGATTTGAATAGATGAAGCGTATTTCGATTTAATTCTCTCAACCTCTGAAATATATCCTGAAGTATCTCGCATGGAACTTGTATCCACGTCCAAATATCCATGGCCAGAAAAGCCTAGAATATCAAAGCCCTTTGAGATGGCTTCTAAAGTCATTTCTTCAATCGTATCTTTTCCATCACAAAAGATGGAGTGCGTATGTAGATTCTGTTTCATGACAACCTCTCTAACCAGGCTTTACAACCCTCATTAATATCATTATAAGCTGTTTCAAAATCATTACTATACCAAGGATCTGAAACATCTCTTGATAATAATTTATAGATTTTATGATCTGGATCATTATTGAACATACGATTTAGATTACGCATATTATTTTCATCCATACAAATTAAATAATCATACGACAAATAATCACTCATTGTAGCTTGTCTTGCGTAATGTCTAGAAAATGGAATCCCCTTTTCTTTTAGTTTACGCTTAGCCGGAGGATAAATGTCATTACCAATTTCTTCACGACTTGTAGCTGCACTAGATACATATAGTTCTACCCCATTTTTCTTTGCCAAATCTTTCATAATGTACTCAGCACTTACACTTCTACATATGTTGCCGTAGCAAATAAAAAGCACTTTCTTCATAGTCAAAAAACCTCACTTTTATATAATTTATCATACTCAAAAGAAAATGATAAGTCATGAAGCTAAACAATATTTCAAAGTTCATGTTTCAAATAGAATCATGTAAATGATTAAAATGGGCTCTTTTGTATTTTTTTGTAAACGCCAAATAAAAAGCTATAAAACTCCGTTTTTGAAATCTTATAACTTTGCTATTAATGATATTAAGTTATTATTCAATATTTGTGTTTCAAACGGATTGGCTATTACATCTTTCCACCGTAAACAGGAAAAACTCCACTGTCTCCATAGCTCTGAATTTTCTTAAAATTCTTTAACAGTTCCATGTCTTCATCACTAATTTCAAAATCCAGTTGGGCATTACTCTTCATATGTTCAGGATTACTTGTTTTTGGCAAAGAAATTGCACCAAGCTGAATCGTATATTTAATGCAAAGCTGTGGAACAGTCACACCATACTTCATTGCAATCGCAGTTATCTCCGGTTGATTTAATATTTCACCATGCGCAATTGGTGAGTATGCTTCCACAGCAATATTATTCTTCTGGCAATATTCTACTAACTCCATCGGCGTATTACTGATGTGAAGAAGAATCTGATTTACCATTGGCTTAATCTTTGCTGTTACAAGAAGACTTTCAATATCTTCGATCTGAAAATTGGAAACTCCGATTGCCCTAAGTTTTCCTGCCGTATAAGCATCCTCAAGAGCTTTCCATGCTGCTCGATTCCCCTCTACATATCGATCTTCACTCTGATTAACCTTTGCCCATGGCTGCGGACTGTGGATAATCATCATATCAAGATAATCTAGTCCCATCTTTTCAAGTGTCTCATTGATTCCTGCCATCGCTTCCTCATAAGTCTTATGTTCTGCCGCAACCTTTGATACAACAAACAACTCCTCACGTGGAATACCACAAGTTCTTACTCCTTCACCCACGCCACGCTCATTTCCATATGCCTGTGCCGTATCAATATGTCTATATCCAATCTTTACTGCTGCTTTTACAACGTCAGCAGCCTTATTATCATCAATAAGCCAGGTTCCAAGTCCAAGTTGTGGAATTTTTACACCATTATTCAATACAATACTTCTATCAAACATTTTATTCGTCGAGTAGACTTTGTCTCGACCTTCACCCCTTTCATCAATATAAAATAATTTCGCGATGAGAGGTTCAAGTCTCAAAAGCCCCTCACAGAACCGCACGTGCCCTATTAAGGCATACGGCTCTTCA
>SKEO01003118.1_pt1 | contig 10571 bp, 9 predicted proteins | sample 4826801 | NCBI WGS metagenome assembly SKEO01 (sample SAMN11008807, study PRJNA524170) | human gut metagenome | biome: Human fecal sample; material: Feces; isolation source: fecal sample from pouch patient p3 | host: Homo sapiens | place: Israel: Tel-Aviv | collected 2016-02-25
ACGAGCAAGGCAACAAGCAGGTGGCAGTCAGCGGCTGGCAAGAGAACTCGGGCGTTTCACTGGAACAACTGGTGGAAACCTATCTGCCCGTCGGCCTGAAACATGTGCTGTGTACCGATATCTCGCGCGACGGCACGCTGGCAGGCTCTAACGTCTCTTTATATGAAGAAGTGTGCGCCAGATATCCGCAGGTGGCATTTCAGTCCTCCGGCGGTATTGGCGACATTGATGATGTGGCGGCCCTGCGTGGCACTGGTGTGCGCGGCGTAATAGTTGGTCGGGCATTACTGGAAGGTAAATTCACCGTGAAGGAGGCCATCGCATGCTGGCAAAACGCATAATCCCATGTCTCGACGTTCGTGATGGTCAGGTGGTGAAAGGCGTACAGTTTCGCAACCATGAAATCATTGGCGATATCGTGCCGCTGGCAAAACGCTACGCTGAAGAAGGCGCTGACGAACTGGTGTTCTACGATATCACCGCTTCCAGCGATGGCCGTGTGGTAGATAAAAGCTGGGTATCTCGCGTGGCGGAAGTGATCGACATTCCGTTCTGTGTGGCGGGTGGGATTAAATCGCTGGATGACGCCGCCAAAATTCTTTCCTTTGGCGCGGATAAAATCTCCATTAACTCCCCTGCACTGGCGGACCCGACGTTAATTACTCGCCTGGCGGATCGCTTTGGCGTGCAGTGTATTGTGGTCGGTATTGATACCTGGTACGACGGCGAAACCGGTAAATATCATGTGAATCAATATACCGGCGACGAAAGCCGCACCCGCGTCACTCAGTGGGAAACGCTCGACTGGGTACAGGAAGTGCAAAAACGCGGTGCCGGAGAAATCGTCCTCAACATGATGAATCAGGACGGCGTGCGTAACGGTTACGACCTCGAACAACTGAAAAAAGTGCGTGAAGTTTGCCACGTCCCGCTAATTGCCTCCGGTGGCGCGGGCACCATGGAACACTTCCTCGAAGCTTTCCGCGATGCCGACGTTGACGGTGCGCTGGCAGCTTCCGTATTCCACAAACAAATAATCAATATTGGTGAATTAAAAGCGTACCTGGCAACACAGGGCGTGGAGATCAGGATATGTTAACAGAACAACAACGCCGCGAACTGGACTGGGAAAAAACCGACGGACTTATGCCGGTGATTGTGCAACACGCGGTATCCGGCGAAGTGTTAATGCTGGGCTATATGAACCCGGAAGCCTTAGACAAAACCATCGAAAGCGGCAAAGTCACTTTCTTCTCGCGCACTAAACAGCGACTGTGGACCAAAGGCGAAACGTCGGGCAATTTCCTCAACGTAGTAAATATTGCGCCGGACTGCGACAACGACACGCTACTGGTACTGGCGAATCCTATCGGACCAACCTGCCATAAAGGCACCAGCAGCTGCTTCGGCGACACCGCTCACCAGTGGCTGTTTCTGTATCAACTGGAACAACTGCTCGCCGAACGCAAATCTGCCGACCCGGAAACCTCCTACACCGCCAAACTGTATGCCAGCGGCACCAAGCGCATTGCGCAGAAAGTGGGTGAAGAAGGCGTGGAAACCGCACTGGCAGCAACGGTACATGACCGCTTTGAACTCACCAACGAGGCATCGGATTTGATGTATCACCTGCTGGTGCTGTTGCAGGATCAGGATCTGGATTTAACGACGGTAATTGAGAACCTGCGTAAACGGCATCAGTGAGTTGCGGGGTAAGCGGATGCGATATTGTTGTCGCATCCGGCAAAAAAAACGGGCAAGGTGTCACCACCCTGCCCATTTTCTTTAAAACCGAAAAGATTACTTCGCGTTATAATTACGCAGAGCGTTACGCCCCAGCACAATCCCCGCGCCAACCATGCCGCCCAGCAGCACCGCCAGAATCAAGGTAATTGCCTTTTTCGGGCTATCGCGACGAATAGGTAACGTCGGTTTCATCACATAACGGTAAGCATGAATATCAAGATCATCAACCTTTAAGTTTTCGATATCCAGCAGGTTTTGACGAGTCTGATAGTAGTTAGGTGAGAACACCAACGGACGGGTCGCCTCATGCTTAATCATCGACTCCAGCGCTTCGCTCCCCAAAAGGAACAACGTATCTTGCGTCACATCTTCAGTCTGCTGAACCTGTGGCTTTGTCACCTGCGCCTGATTCGCATACTGCAACGCTTCCTGAATCTGACGGATACGCAGATCTTTCTGCTCCTGCGCGACTACTTCCTGGGTTTTCAGAGAATCCTGCAAGTTTTTCATACGCAGCGCGATGTTGTCTTTCAGGTCTTTTTCCAGTTCTTCATTAACCTGGTCGTCAACTTGCTGGATATACTTCGCCAACTGTTTCTGCGCACCTTCAGGTGTTTCACCAACATAAGACACCGCAATGGTAACGACTGATTTTTAACGGTAGGCTCAATGGTCAGCTTCTCTGCTTCTTCCTGGTTATCCAGCGTTTCCGCTAATGCTGAGAATGCGGTGCTGTAACGTCCGATAAGCGAAGCCTGAATGTCGGAGACTTTCGGCACAGCCGGACCGTAAATCACATTCATCGCGTTGGTATAGCCAGCGATTTGCCCCACATCAGGTTGAGTAACGATAGCTGTGGAAGTCCACTTTTCTTTGGCAACGGCCAGATACCCTATAGCCAGGGCAATAGCCACAATGACAGAGATGATAATTGTCATCTTGCCACGCCACAACTGCACCAGTAAATCAATCAAATCAATCAAATCAATCTGTTCCGGGTCATGGTTTTGCCCAGAAACATTATTATTTTCTACTCTCATCATTACCCTAACGGACGAAATAATTTTAAGTCGACATAGTTTAGCGATAATCGCCATGAATGCTATAGGATAAATGATAAAAATAATGAATTATTACAAAGGGAACATAAGAGAATCAGGGCGAAAATCGCCCTGATAACAGGATGTTAGTCGCTGCCAAAAAGATCGCGGGTGTAGACTTTGTCTGCCACATCCTTAAGCTCTTCTGCCATACGGTTGGAAATAATGACGTCGGCTTGTTGTTTGAAGGTGGCGAGATCTCGTTCCAGGCGAGAGTTAAAGAATGAGTCTTCTTTCATCACCGGTTCGTAGATGATCACTTCAACGCCTTTCGCCTTGATACGTTTCATAATCCCCTGAATGGAAGACGCACGGAAGTTATCTGAACCGCTCTTCATAATCAGACGATAAATACCCACCACTTGCGGTTTGCGTGACAAAATGGCATCGGCAATAAAATCCTTACGCGTGCGGTTTGCATCGACAATTGCCGAAATCAGGTTATTCGGCACAGACTGATAGTTCGCCAGTAACTGCTTGGTATCTTTCGGCAGACAATAACCACCATAACCAAACGACGGATTGTTGTAATGGTTTCCAATTCGCGGATCGAGACAAACGCCTTCGATAATCTGGCGAGTATTCAGACCTAAACTTTCCGCATAGCTATCCAGTTCATTAAAGTATGCTACGCGCATCGCCAGATAGGTATTAGCGAAAAGTTTAATCGCTTCTGCTTCGGTTGAATCGGTAAACAGGGTTGGGATATTTTGCTTAATCGCGCCTTCCTGTAATAACGCCGCAAAACGTTCTGCGCGTTCTGAACGCTCACCGATGACAATACGTGAAGGATGGAGATTATCGTAAAGAGCTTTACCTTCACGGAGAAATTCCGGAGAGAAAATAAGGTTATCGATACCCAGACGTTCTTTAATTGATTTGGTGAAACCTACCGGAATTGTAGATTTAATCACCATGACAGCATTAGGATTAATTTCTGTCACATCGCGAATGACCGCTTCCACGCTTGAGGTATTAAAATAATTTGTTTTCGGATCATAATCGGTAGGTGTGGCAATAATAACGTAATCGGCATTTTTATACGCGTCATACTTATCTGTCGTAGCGCGGAAATTGAGATCTTTAGTCGCCAGATACTCTTCAATCTCCTTATCAACAATCGGTGACTGCTTCTTGTTAAGCATGTCCACTTTGGCCTGAACGATATCCAGTGCAACCACTTCGTGGTTTTGCGCAATCAGAATACCATTTGAAAGACCAACATAACCTGTTCCTGAAATTGTTATTTTCATTAGCTCTGACTTCTTCCGGTTAAACATTTAGAGTGGTCATTAATCCACCACCACAACTTCATCTACTGCGGGATTTTTAACGCTGATGCGGTTGAACTGTCAAGACAGCGATCCTGCTGTGCGGCTCTGTATTATATCGCTTTTTTAAGCATAAATTATAAAAAAAGGCCATAACCTGCCGCTTTGTATAATAAAAAAGCCCGGAGGGTTTCTCCGGGCCTTGTGTTGGTTAATTGATTTAAATCAGATTAATCCAGCCATTCAGTATGGAACACACCTTCTTTATCAATGCGCTTATAAGTATGCGCACCGAAATAGTCACGCTGTGCCTGGATCAGGTTCGCAGGCAGAACAGCGGCACGGTAGCTGTCATAATAGGCAACCGCAGCGGCGAAGGTCGGAACCGGGATACCGTTCTGTACTGCATAAGCAACGACATCACGCAGCGCCTGCTGGTAATCATCGGCAATTTGTTTAAAGTACGGAGCCAGCAGCAGGTTAGCGATCTGCGGATTTTCGGCATATGCATCAGTGATTTTTTGCAGGAACTGCGCACGGATGATGCAGCCAGCACGGAAAATCTTCGCGATTTCGCCGTAGTTCAGATCCCAGTTGTACTCTTCAGACGCAGCACGCAGCTGAGAGAAGCCCTGGGCGTAAGAAACGATTTTGCCCAGATACAGAGCACGACGAACTTTTTCGATGAACTCAGCCTTGTCGCCAGCTGGCTGCGCTTGCGGGCCAGAGAGAACTTTAGATGCGGCAACACGCTGATCTTTCAGAGAAGAGATATAACGTGCAAACACAGACTCGGTAATCAGCGACAGCGGTTCGCCGAGATCCAGCGCACTCTGGCTGGTCCATTTACCCGTACCTTTGTTAGCCGCTTCATCCAGGATCACATCAACCAGGTAGTTACCGTCTTCATCTTTTTTGGTGAAGATATCTTTGGTGATGTCGATCAGGTAGCTGCTCAGTTCACCGTTATTCCACTCGGTAAAGGTCTGCGCCAGTTCTTCGTTGGTGAGGTTCAGGCCACCTTTAAGCAGAGAATAGGCTTCAGCAATCAGCTGCATATCGCCGTATTCAATACCGTTGTGAACCATCTTCACATAATGGCCTGCACCATCGGCACCGATATAGGTAACACATGGCTCACCGTCTTCAGCCACTGCGGCGATTTTAGTCAGGATCGGCGCAACCAGTTCATAGGCTTCTTTCTGGCCACCAGGCATAATGGAAGGCCCTTTCAGCGCGCCCTCTTCACCACCGGAAACACCGGTACCAATGAAGTTAAAGCCTTCAGCAGAAAGCTCACGATTACGACGAATGGTGTCCTGGAAGAAGGTGTTACCACCATCAATGATGATGTCACCTTTATCGAGGTATGGCTTGAGGGAATCAATAGCAGCATCCGTGCCTGCACCTGCTTTCACCATTAACAGGATGCGACGAGGCGTTTCCAGAGATTCAACAAACTCTTTCACCGTATAGTAAGGAACCAGTTTTTTGCCTGGATTTTCGGCAATCACTTCTTCCGTCTTTTCACGGGAACGGTTGAAAATAGAGACGGTATAACCACGGCTTTCGATATTGAGCGCAAGGTTGCGCCCCATCACTGCCATACCGACGACTCCGATCTGTTGCTTTGACATTGTTTACTCCTGTCAGGGGGTGTTCACCACGGGTTTGCGCGGCTTGAATCAAGTTTGAAGAGTACCTTATAACCTCAACTTTACCTACCTGAAATATCTATATGTTCTTAATATTCTTACTCCATTTTTACAAAAGCTGCTCATACTGTTCACGAATTCTATTCCATGTGTAATGTTTTTCAGCCAGCGACTTCAACTTAACACCTTGTGTTCTCTCTTTGGGTGATTCTATTTTAATTATAAGATCCTTCAGGTCTCTGAAATAACACGCTTGTTCAAATGTTGTATAACGATTATACTTACAATCAAAACAAATAATCGGCTTTGCAAAAAACATCATTTCAACTAGTGATGGATTAGTACCTCCAGCAGAATGTCCATGCACATAGAACTCACATCCGCTTCTAATAATATTTAATTGTTCAACATCATAAATTGGATCAATAATTTCTATATTATTGTACTTTGAATATTTTTTCTTAAGACTACGCCCATAGTCGCTACTTCCCCAATTACCAATAAACTTCAATTTTTTGGTGACTTTAGAAAAAGATTCTAATATAACATGAACATTGTTTTCTGGCTCAATACGACAGAGAGCAAGAGCATATTTACTTTCGGAATTCTCCACATCGTTACATCTTTTTGTTTCAAAAACTAGTGAATGATCTCCGCCGTAGGCAATTACTTGAGAATTTACCATATATTCTGAGCACACATAGTTTGCGATTTCCTTATTATCAGAAATCACAATATTAGAATTTTTCACAGCTATTTTTTCAGACCATTTTAAAAATTTTTTAGCAAACCTACCCCATTTATCTCGACGCCACTCTACTCCATCAATGTTTGTAATTATTTTAACAGATGATATTTTTTTTATTATAGGAAGAATAAAGCAACCAGAGACTCCTAAAATAAGGAGTGTATTTACTTTTCGGAATACAATCGCATGCAATATGCTAAATGCGTCATAAATAACACTTGATATTCCATTAGCGCTAAGAGGAATATAAACCAATTTCGCATTTTTATATGTGCTTAGTTTTTTGGGGTAATTTTTTGATGAGCAATAAACAATATAATTAACCTTTTCAGTTTCAATTAAATTTTCAACAAGTGTTTCAAACCCTCCATACGAAGCAGGAACACCTACAGTACCAATAATGGCGGTATTACTCATATGTTTGTTCATTTTTTTCATAAATACTACTTGATTTATTATTCACAGTTACACATTTCATTAATACAAGAATTAGAAATACGGGTTCAAAAAATAGATTATTAAGGAGTGCCAAGGTGAAACTTACAAGAATAAGAAGTAAGCATATATTTATTTCATCTACTGAAACAAAATTATGGTTTCGTCTTTTCTTTAAGTTTTTAGAGAGAGAAATAAACATGTAACTCCAAGTAGCGATATATAAAACAAGAGCTATAAGACCACTCTGATGCAAAAGATATAAATAACCATTATCGACGTAAAAATTCATATCATCTTCCCCTAACCCCTGCACTAAACCGGAACCAAATAATAAACGAGAGACGTCATTAATATTCAAAACCTGAAGCCAGGCATCTATACGAGAGAATAATGTACTCAATTTTGTAAAAGCTGAATAATCTATAGAAGAATATGAATTCTGAATGTCACCACCAAAGTATAATATAAAACTTGGTGCTATGAACAATATTCCAATCAAAAAAACATAATATAAATTCGCAAGAGTTAGATAGTATCGACGAAGGTAAGTATGAATCATTATAAATAAAGATGTAACTGCAAATGCCAACATCCCGTTTCTATTATATGTCAAAACAACCATTATGACAAAACCAACAAATAGAAAAGCAAACTTTATACGATTGACAGATTTATTAAAATAATAATAAATTATTGCAAAGCAACAATAACTAGCTAAGATAAACCCAGATGAAAATATCCCACTAAAACGAAGAGTAATACCTTCTTCACTTGTTTGAAATGGATTAATTATTAAACCATGATTGTATAATTGCGAATAAAACTCTTCAACCATTTTAGAGTCATACATCACACATAACCCAAATATTAAAAGTGATAAAAAGGTAAGCTTTGTTATTATATTAATCAAAGAGTCAAAAATATCCAATTTCAACTTTCCCGAACCGGCTAAACAAATGATTATAATTGGAAAAATATATTGTATCGTTACTGCAAGCATTAATTGCAATTGTGTATAAACATTATTAACAACGATGTTATTTACAAGAAACAAAATTGCAGATATGGAAAAGAAAAATATAAAACATGCCCCTTGAGCTTTCATTTTTATTGTTCTGTTAATTAACATATAAAACAGAGAGGCTAATATTAATAGAGGAATAAACACATAATTAAGATTAATATTTATATACAATGATATAGCCTTAATTAATCCAGACAATAAAAAAAACAGCAATAACAACTTTGGTGCCCAAGCTAGCATAAATTAATTCCTCTTGTTATTATATCTAGCCTTAAAGTAACTATCAATTTTCTTGAAATTTATATCGAGATCTAGTTGTATTCTGACTTTTTTACTACTTTCAATAGCAAAAAGATTTAGTTCTTCATCCTTTTGTGAAAGCTTCATAATAGCAACCATGAAGGAATTTAGCGTTCTTTCCTTGAGAACAAAGCCAGTCACTTCATTTTTGATAAATTGTTCTACGCCACCATTTCTCGTTGTAACTACTATTGCCCCACTAAAAGATGCCTCTGCTGCAGTCAAACCAAATCCTTCATATATACTACTGCAAATGAAGTATCTATTCTCATTATATAAATTATTTAGCTGTTTAACTGTGGGTTGATATACGTAATGAATAAACGAAGGGAAATTTTCTGGTTTTGTATAAGCACTAAAGCAACTGAATTTAATTGAGCTATCAACTTCGTGAATTTTTTGTATTGCTCTTAATAAGAGATCACAACCCTTTCTTTCACTAGGATGATATAGAAATAAAAATGAAGCTCTATCCCTTTCATTCCATGGAATGTTAACAAAAAAATCATTTTTGTTTATTCCATTGTACAAGGTGAGAGAAACATCCCCTCCCATTTTTGTAATCTTTTTCACCAAGTCATCAGAAATAGTTATATAATCAACATCTTTATGTGAAAGTGTATAGTTTAAAATATTCTCAGGAATATTCCAGTTTTCATAATCCTGTACAAAATATACTAATTTTTTATGGTTAACTCTACATGACGAATTGGCGTATATAAACGTCTCAACAGAGGAGCAAATGACAATATTAAAATTTTCGATATCTCTTTTTTTTAGAGATTTAATCACATAATGATTTATATTAGAGGATGTAAAATCAAACCATTTGTAGAACTTTAATAATGAAAATAATTTTGCTTTTATTTTACCCACAAGGCCAGAAAATCGATTATAACAAACAATACGGTTCGTCAAATAAATAAAATCAATCTGCCATCCAACAGATGCCAAATAGTTTCCATATTGATACAAGACTTTATATCCACCAACAGGCTCCCTTCTTGGTCCTGGTAGTAAAATAGCTATTTTTTTCATTTAGACCTTAAATTTATAACCACATTTTTTAGCCAACATATACATACATATCAAAATTGATAATTGTATGCATAAGGATGTTAATATTGTGCCATGCAGGTGATACAGTTTACTAAATACAGGCATGGCTATAATATTTAAAATACCATTGATTGCAATAATTTTAGTGAAGCTTTTGTCTTTCCCATAATTCAATCCAATTTGTGTACCAAAGAGATTGTTTTGGAATACGAAGAATACATTAAATAACAACAATAATAATACAGAGTATAATTCTTGTGATATTGTTGGAAAAATAAGCTGCATGAGATAATAGCCTATAAAAACATACAACGTGTAACATAACAGAAAAACAATTAAACTAAATAATGATATTCGAGAAATCATTATAAATACTCTTTGCTTATTATTTTCAATTAATGATGAAATATGTGGAAAAATAACGTTTAGAATAGGCGTTGTTGAAATCGATAACACCTTCACGATTCTTTCAGCAGTTGAAAAGACAACGAAACTTTTAGGTTCCAACACCAAAGGTAGAAAGAAAATATTGGCATAAGAAATCAATGTCACACTAGCTTGAGATAGGAATATATACCACCCTTTAACTAAAAATATCCATACATTTCTGAGCAAATTAGTACGTTTAAAAGCTACTACATTCAACTTCCTCCTAATATGTATCATCATTAGTATGTTTGATGCATAATTTGCTATTGCACATAAAAATAGATAAACCCAAGCATCATTATCATTATTGACCAAAATAAAAACGAAGGGATAAACAATAAGCTTAGGAAGTAAGCCATAGAACGTAATTAACTTAAAATCACCACATCCTTGCAAATACCAATTTGATTGAAATACAAAGCTTAGCATCCAAAAAAAACATAGCAACCAATAAAGGAGGTCGGGTTTAGTCAATGCCATCAACGACACAAGCAAAAAGAATGAGCAAAATATAAAAATACAGAGCCGTGACAATATGGAAATATAAAGAAAACTCTTACATTTTCTTAGATGCTTTACATTATTACTAATATATCTAACACCAAACAGATCCAGCCCATAATTAATTAAAACAGCAAAAAATAATACTAATGATTGAATAACAACAAAATCTTTATAGACCGCAATAGAGAGTTTATTGATTAAGAAAGGAATTATAAGAAAGGGTAGAATATAATTCCCAAACTGGTAAATAAATTGATTAACTATTTTTTTTACCACATTCTTTCCTTCGAATAATAT
>SKEO01003119.1_pt1 | contig 10570 bp, 5 predicted proteins | sample 4826801 | NCBI WGS metagenome assembly SKEO01 (sample SAMN11008807, study PRJNA524170) | human gut metagenome | biome: Human fecal sample; material: Feces; isolation source: fecal sample from pouch patient p3 | host: Homo sapiens | place: Israel: Tel-Aviv | collected 2016-02-25
CGTCTTATTGCCTGCGGCAATTATTATTTCACTGACAAATTCCTATTTTCTTATTTCCTTGTCTGTGCTATACTCTGTTAAAATAGAAAGGAGAATAAATTTCTATGAAAAAGAAACAAAAACATCATTTCACGGGGAAGAAATGGATTGCAGCGCTCGTCGTTGTTGTTCTGATTCTTGCAGCAATTTACTATTATATTGCTCTTCCCGCAATAAACCTCCATAATCCAGAGTTGTGGAAGTTTGTATTATTTTTAGCAGTGATTATCTTTGCACTATATGCCCTTCCAAAGACAACATTTACCGGTGACCGGAGACATCCTGTCAATTTCAGTGGCAATTATAAGACAAAGACATTCAAGTTTTTGGCTTCTCTTGTTGTTGTCATTGCCGCCGCTTATTTTGTCGGCACTCTTTTATCTTCTCCTATTATTAATGCTTCCAAATATCAGAAGCTGATGAAGATAGAAAAAAGTGAATTTACAAAGGATATTGACCAGATTTCTTACGACCAGATCCCTCTGCTTGATAAGTCTTCCGCAGAAATTCTTGGAGAACGTAAGATGGGAAGTCTTGTAGACCTTGCTTCTCAGTTTGAAGTTGCAGATGAATACAGTCAGATTAATTATAAAAATAATCCGGTTCGTGTGACTCCTCTCCGCTATGCGGATCTGGTGAAATGGTTTACTAATAAAAAAGCGGGTATTCCTGCCTATATCAAAATTGATATGGCAACACAGCAGACAGAACTTGTCCGCTTAAAAGAGGGAATGAAGTATACTCCTTATGACCATTTTGGACGTTATCTTTACCGCCACCTTCGTTTCAAATATCCGACCTATATGTTTGATGACATTAATTTCGAAATTAACGAAGAAGGTACCCCTTACTGGGTATGCAGCGTAAAGAAATATAACATCGGTCTTTTCGGCGGTCAGACCATCGGACGCGTTGTCTTATGTAATGCCATCACCGGCGAATGTAAAGACTACAAAGTCGAAGACACTCCAAAATGGGTTGACCGTGTATACTCTGCCGATATGCTTGTAAATCTCTACAACTACTACGGCACATTAAAACATGGATTTATCAACAGTATTCTCGGTCAGAAAGACTGTCTGACCACAACAAATGGTTACAATTACCTTGCCATCAACGATGATGTGTGGGTATACACCGGTGTCACTTCTATCACAAGTGACCAGTCTAACGTAGGCTTCGTTCTTATGAACCAGCGTACTATGGAAACAAAATATTACGAAATTGAGGGAGCCATCGAAGATTCCGCCATGACTTCCGCAGAGGGAAAAGTACAGAACTTAGGCTATAAGGCAACATTCCCACTTCTCCTGAATATTGATGCGGAACCAACTTATTTCATGGCATTAAAAGATGCCTCCGGCCTCGTCAAAAAGTACGCAATGGTAAATGTACACAATTACCAAATCGTAGCAACCGGGGACACAGTAAATGACTGCGAAGCTTCCTATCGTTCCCTCATCCAGTCAAATGGCATGGGTTCTGATGAAGAAAGTAAAAAAGCTTCCACTAAGACAACAGCCGGCACTATCAAAAAGATTGCTCAGGCAGTTATTGACGGAAGCTCCCATTATTATATTGTGTTAAATGATTCTGATACGATTTATGATGTGGATATATCCAAATATTTGGATGCAATATTGCTGGAAGAAGGAGATAAAGTAACCATAGAATACACCGAAGGCAATCCTTCCACAGTAAGTAAAATATCTAAATCCTGATTCAAATGAGACGCTCTCAGTAAATAAAAATAACCTATATTTGTGACTTTAGTCGCTACGGTTTGAATACTCGCTTACACACGCTCGTATCCAAACCTTGCTCCGAGGCCACAAATATAGGTTATTTCCTTTTCTGACTTCGTCTGTCAGTTTTCCCGACCCTGCAAATCAAAATCCAAGTTTGTTAAAGTAAACAGTAAAGAGAATCTAATTTTTAGATGTCTGATAATATACGAATATCGTTGCTATTTTATCCATACATTATTTTTCATCTATTATTTTTTCACAAACTTACATTTTCCGAGTCCATACGTAGATAAGAGTTTCTTATAAACTTTATATTTACTCTTTGGAACGTACACTTTCGCATGGTTCACACAAATAAATACATGTGGGTCTTTTAAAGTCTTTAATTTTTTCCCTTTGAAAACTATCTTTGTAATCTTTTTGTTATTACAAAATGCATGGGCACCAAAGAAGGAAACATTCTTTCCAACTGTAAGCTTTTTCATGTTCGCACATCGATAAAATGCTTTGTGGCAAATCTTTTCTACAGAATCTGGTATGATGACTGTTTTAATCTTTTTGTTTGCTTCAAATGCTCTCGTTCCAACAGAAGTTACATTATACTTAATTCCGTTCCATGCTATACTCTTTGGAAATGTGACGTTCTTTGCTCTGCGTCCTTTGATAAAACCAGCCACTTCCATCTGACCAGTTCCGTCTACGCTGGAATCTGTCACTTTATAGCGATAGATTCCACTTGAAATCACGTCACCCTGACGAAGTCCTACTAATACATTACAAGATGCTTTCTTTCCACTCTCTGTTGTAACAGTAATTACTGCTTTTCCCGGAGCTGCTGCGCTAACATTTCCATTCTTATCGACGGAGGCAATCTTTCGGGCTGTACTACTCCAGCTTAACTTATCTGTGCTATTAGATGGAGATACGATAGCTTTTAGAACTTCTCTGTTCTTTGGAGCAATTACCAGATTATTTTTATTGAGTTTCACGCCAGTTGCTGGAATTTTATTACTTACAGTAATCTTTCCTGTCGGTTCATCCATATAAGTATCTTTGATTGCATATTTTACTGTATATACTACATCTGACTTTCCACCAATGTTCGATGGAATATCAAGTGTGGCACTCTGACTGTCTGCATTTCCACTGGTACCAGCTTCCGTAATCAATCTGCCATCTGCATCAAACAATCCAGCCTTCATGTTATCTTCCAGACATTTTCCTTCTAAAGTGATTGTATTTGCTCCTGCAGTAGCAATCATCTTTTCTGTGTTCTTTAAGGTCTCTACTTTCGGGCCTACCCAGATTTTTACGCTGGAAATGATAGTATTACCATTCTCATCCTGCATCTCATTGGTTGTGCTGCTATTTACAGCCATTGCAGAAATTGTAATATAGCCATATTCATCATATGTCTGAAGAATATTCTTCGCTGTATCAAGCTTGCAATTTATTCCATTGGCATCTAATGAGAAAATAACTTTAGCAGGATATGCTTTTAAATCTTCCTCACTATATATTTCACCTAACTCATCATAGCAAGTTGCTTTCAGTGCCGTCAAATCCAAAGTACTGTTAAATGGAATGGCCTCCGGTACTTCTTCTAACGTAATCTTCTGGAGAGAACGTACTCTAGGAACGCTTAATTCTACTTCATTACTTACCACATTCTGGTTCAGCTTATTCGTTGCGCTGACTGCAATATTCGCTTTCTTGCCTGCTTCTACTGCTGCGATAACTTTATTGTTCTCAAAACGGAACGCTTTTTCATTATCCGAATTCCATGTAATGTCTACTTCATCCAGTCCATATTCCTCTCCATACTGGTCAAGACCTTTTACAGTGAAGTATTCATCGACATAAGCATTCTCTCCGTTTTTCAATGTACTTTCTGCATCTTTCTTCTCTAACTGAAGGGTATCCAGTACAGGCTTTTGTCTTACAGTTAAAGTAAACTGTACTGCCTGTGCTTCTATTCCATTCTTATTAGTAAACGTTCCCGTCAAAATAACATTGCCAGTTTCTCCATAGCTAAGTGTTCCCTCCGCTACAGATAACGTCTTTTTAGCTGCACTAAAAGATGCCTGTGTACTCTTAATCGTTCCTTTATCTGTCAATTTCCACTGAATGCTGTCAATTTCTTTCTGCGAAAGAATATATGCCTCTCCATTCTGATCTTTTGCTGTAGAGTTTACTTTCGTAAGATCATACTCTTCTCCTTCTCTTACTACTGCCGAATCACCGGTATATAATTCCTTCACATATGGTTTGGTAACAATGGCAAAGTCTATTACATTCGATTCTATCTTTGCATCATCTTTGCCTACGATTAACTGAAGCGTATCAGAACCTTTTACAAGACCAAGTAAAGTATCTCCTGTAACTTTAGAATACTTTCCGCCTGTCAGCCATTTGTATTCCTCTTTTGTCCAGTCATACTCGTCTCCATACTGATCAAGTGCAGTTACTTTTACATCTTCTTTTAAAGCGCTGGAATAAGAATCTCCAATACCGATTCCGTCTTTTTCAATATCTGTCTCAATATTAAGTGAAGTCAGCTTCCTTGTCGGTTTTACTACCAGTTCTAATACATTAGATTCTGCATATACCGCTCTGCCTTTTCTTGCTCTTGCCTGAATCTTATAGGTTCCTGCCTTATCTATTGGAAGTTTATTCGCTAACAGATAATCAGAGAAACTATCTTCTGCTTTTTCTCCTGCAAAATCAATATGCCATTTTACATCAGAAAGATCATTCCATTCGCCATCATACTGGTCAAATGCTTTTACTGTAAGTTTGGATAAATCAATAATGTCAGGAGTTCCTTTGTCTTTGAAAATAAAGCTTTCTAATGTAGCTGGTTTTGTATCATCAGAGATCTTAATCGTTGTCAGCGCTTTTTCTGGAAGTGCTTTTACACTAATCCATTCTGAATGTTTGCCTCGGTATGTTGCCCGAATCTGATAGGTTCCTTCCTTTGTAAAAGATACCCGGTTATTCTCAAGCTTGATTCCATCTTCTTCGTCAAGTCTTGCTTCCCATACGATAGGTGCACCGGAAATCTTCTTATCTGTACTGTCTACTGCATATCCCTTAATGTCTTCGTTACCAATCAGATTGACAGGTTCCTCACCAACATATGTTGTCGTAGTTCCCTCTGCCTGAACACTTCCGTCAAATGGTTTTGCTGTAACATTTACCTTAATTTTTGCTGTTGCGTCAAGTCCTGCATTCGTAGCTGGTTGTTCATTCTCAAGACTGGTATATGTAGTATCATCATCAATCATATACTTAAGATACAGGGTTCCTTCTTCGTCTCCTGCTGTCAGAATCGCTTCACCATTTGCTTTTTCCTCTGTAAGAGATGCAATATTACTGCCTGTCAGTTCCTTACCATTCTGATCAATAAGTATCCAATGGCCCTTATTCTGGTCAAATCCATAATACTCTACATCATTCTTGTTACTGCCTTTCAAGGTAACTGTACTAAGATCAAACGTATCTCCACTAATCATATTCAATGTCTTCACGCCATTTGTGACACTGATTTTCTTTAATGGATATAATGGTACAATTTCCTTAATATTTGAATTCATACTTACTGTATCATAATTAAGTACACCACCTGTGACGGACATCGGACAATGTGTTGACAGCCAGGAAACCTTATTTATAAGACTGTTGTTTGTTCCAGATGCTGCTCTTTGTGCAGTATTGGCAGACTGTTTTACGGCCTTATTTGCTTTCTGATTACTATTGGCGCGCTGTTCTGTTGTTCCACTTTCTGGTGCATTTTCCGTATAGTAGAAATTCACGCTGTTCAGCGCATCAAGTTCTTCCTGAGATACGCCCTGTTCCGCTAATGACTTCTTTTCTTCCTCACCAATTGGCTGAATCCATTTGTTATAAGTATCTCCATTCGCATTATAATTTATGTCATTATCTACTTCTTCACCATTACTATTCTTCACAGTTTTGTCATATATTGTATACTTCTTTGTATTTTGTGTCATCGTTGAAGGAACTTCTATTAATGATTCATAGCCAATCGGATATTCTGTTCCAGAAGGTTCGGATGAAAAAGTATGCTGAATTACACCATCCTCATCTACAAGAATTCTATTTAGTGTAACTTTCGTCTTTTCATCTGTAAGTTCTTCTTCCTTAATCGTTCCGTTTAAAATATCTTTCCATTCCAGTTTCTCTAATTTATCTGCCGGATTTCCATCAGACCGTTTCTTTGTCCATCCATAAGTCTGTCCATATGCCTGCTCGTAATTTGGTGTCGCGGTATATCTTACTGCACGGTTATAAAGATTATCCATTGCTGTCGTTCCGCCTTTTTCAGACTCAGAACCAAAAATTGTGCTGAAATGACTCTGACGATAGCCTGCCGTAGAGAATGATTGTATTTTCATATTATCATCATATACAGTACCTGATAAAGAGAAAACCGCTACTTTATAAGTAATCGCCACCGGACAATCATATCCAAGCTGCACATTTGTTACTGCCTTAGAAGATTCCATTCCAACCGCTGTCTGTGCCGGAAGTGACATGCTGGAAGAAATCGTATTCTCGGAAGTCTCACTATATTCTTTTGTTTCAGAATATGCTGTGGATAATGCCTGCTCACAGGTCACCTCCATTTTTAAAGTCTGCTCCACCTCTGCAATCAGCGGAATCTCTCCGGAAAGTGTTGTTTCTGAGCCAATCATCTCACTATAAGAATAACTTTTTCCTGTCTCTAACGTATTAGAAGTCGTCAGGGAATTCGACTGTTTAAATTCCATTCCAATATCTGCTTCCTCTTTCGACTCATTCTTATAATAACTCAATTTAGGATTCGAGTTGGCATTTGTCTTATAAGTGACACCCGCAGCCTGTCCATTTACTGCTTCTTTTAAAGAATCATACTTCTGTGCCTTTGTAATATACTCTAACCCTTCTCCGGCAATTACCGATAATTTGAAATCATAAAAAGCCAGTCCAAAAGTGTTATAACAAAATCTTGGTGTGGATCCTACACGGTCCACGCAAGTTACAAGCGAATATAAAACATCCTGCGTTGTGTCATCATCAATCTGCTTTAACGCAGCATCCTGCCCTTCTGTACTGTTAAGAATGCTGCTTCCACTAACCTTTCGATTAATTCCGGAAGCGATTTCTTCTGCTGCCTGCTGGCGAACACTCTTTAAATTCTTAGCATAAGCAAGTCCTGTCCAATAAGTATTATCTTTCCCACTCTTTCTATCACTCTTAGGTTCTTTTTGTGATAGTGCATAAGCAACATCAGCATAACCATTTCTTGTACGGTTTTCTTCCCCAGTAAAGTTCTTAGCAAAACCTCCACCTGCATTCACATAAGCGGCATATTTGTTGTGGGTTCCATAAATCTGCTCTGCCAGAGATGCCCACTGTCCAATCAGACTGTCTGTTCTACCATCTGTTTCATTCCCACTTTGGAGTACGGCCTGTAAAAAGGCAATCTGGTTGTTTGGATCTACACGATCTGTGATACTGCCATCATGAATATCAAAATACTTCTTATCATTAATAATGATAGATCGAATCCCTACACGATTCTTTGTTTCAGTTCCATCACCATCATATCGATAAAGAACAGATACATTGGAAGCCGCCTGTGTTATCAGCGGAGCGGATAACCCGAATACTACTGTTAAAGTAAGTATTGCGGCGAGGGCTCTCGCTAATGCATATCTTGTTTTCTGGTACTTCATACATTTCACCTCTTATTCTGCGTATCTCATACTTTCTTCTTTTTGTCTGATTTCTTATTCTGAAACCAGATACATACCATCGTAAAAATCGCACCTGCTACAAAAGCAGCAACGGCGATGATCACATATAAATCCGCCCCATCCCTTAGGAGAACAGAGCCGTAACTGTCAACAACAGCAGGTACACCAGATAAACGCATCTCTTGAAACATTATCCCCATACATACTGCCAATCCGACGGAAAGGAGTGTCAAACTAAAAATGATACATCTGTCATATCGAATACGCAGAATATGAATACGCTGATGAATCTTTTCCCGCCTAATCTCCTTTGGGTTCATCTTTCTCCTCCTCTCTACTCATTTTTACATTGTACTTCTATAAAGACATAATAAAAAAAATCCTTTCACCTATTTTAAAAAAAAATGAAAAGATTTTAAAAAGATTTTCATGCATGCTTTGCTTATCAAATCAAATACCCTGAAATTGGATCGCAGGCTATACCCGCTTCCTTTTCTTTTGTAATATCCCAATTCTCCTGACTTTACTTCATATGATTTAACTTTACCATCAAATGCCATCCACTCACCAGCACAATAATCATGCCCGATGGAAACAAATACCCCATCCACCTCCAAATGCCATCTGCCGAAATAAGCAGATTAAAAATCGCATGAAAAACACCACATGCGCCAAGAAGTCCAACCATTCCCGTAATTGCAATTGCCCTTTGTCTAAATATATAGGCAAGTCCAAAGCCAATAAAAATACCACATAATATATGAAGCGCTCCCGTCGAAATTCCCCGTATTAATAAAAGATCAAAATCTGCAGCCCCATTCTCTGTTAAATAACACACATTTTCAAAAGTAGCAAATCCTACCGAAATTGCAATAGCAACTCTTGGAATCTGGTCTCTTTGCGGCTCAAATATTAAAATATAAAATAATAACGGAAAAAGCTTCATCACTTCTTCACAGACCGGTGTAATTTCAATGGATGCCTCTATTGTATCCACTCCATAATAATTCATAAAAAAACTGCTGACATATGCAGAAAGCACACATATTCCCATTCCAATACAAACAAATAATGTATAATGACCAACAGAAAATGAAAAATGGAAGGCGTAAGAAAGGTTACGTATTATGAAGCAAACAATGAAAAGAATAACGGCAGTACTAGTAGCAGTATGTCTTTGCATGCTGTCTGTCGTATCCGTATTTGCACAGCAGGATGGTCCTGATGTCAAGGCGGAGGCATACTGTGTAATTAACAGAAAGGACGGCTCCATTGTATATTCAAAAAATATGGATGACCGTTACTACCCGGCAAGTATCACGAAAATTATGACGGCACTTGTCACACTTGAGCATTGTACTGATCTTGACGATACTGTTGTATTTAACAGTGAGGTTATGGATTCTATCAGCAGCAACAGCTCTACATTAAATCCAGTGGCAATATTGGACGAGGAGATGACAGTGCGTGATGCGCTGTTTGGCCTTATGCTTAATTCCGCAAATGAGTGTGCGAGCGCGCTGGCAGTTTATACGGCAGGCTCCATTGACGCATTTGTTGAGATGATGAATGAGAAGGCACAAGAGCTTGGTGCAGTCAATACACATTACATGAATGCGCATGGACTAGATGATGATGATCATTATACAACAGCTCACGATATGGCGATTATTTTTGATGCAGCACTCAAAAATGATGTTTTTCGTTATGTTGATTCAACAGCAACCTACACGATTCCGGCAACAAACAAGTATGGTGAGAGAAATTGTACCAGCACAAATCAGCTGATTAATGGTGCACGTCCATATGAAGGTGTGTATGCAGGAAAAACAGGACATACTGCAAAAGCAGGCCGTACATTAGTTACAGCAGCATATCGTGATGGCATGGATCTTATCTGTGTAATCATGAAATCAGATAATGATAATTTCTACAGTGATACAGAGACATTATTCGACCATGCATTTTTAAAGGTGCAGGGAAACGAGCAGGAAGTATATGCAGCGGCAGATGACTCTGTAATGGCTCAAAATGATCTGGCTTCCGGATTAAATGTGCGTCAGTATCCAAGCACATCAGCACCAAGAATTGCTTCTTTAATGCCAGGCGATGCAGTTCACCGCATTGGAACATTTGGAAACTGGAGTCAGATTGAGACACCAAATGGTGTTGGTTATGTCTCTTCACAGTATCTTATTTTCCAGGATGGTACACCTGTAGGAACATATGAAGTTGTAAATACACTGACAGATGATCAGAAGTCTGCAGCACCTGTTCTGACTTCACAGGAGTCAGATGAGGCAGAGGTGACAAGCAGTGAAGAGACTGTCGAAGCCACGCAGCCTGAATCACAGGCACAGGAAAATGAAAGTAATGAAGCAGAGACAAACGCACAGAATCAGCAGGTAACAACTGCAGCAGCAGGTCCTACTATTCCGCATCAGACATACCGCTATCAGCTTACCATTAACAATTTAACAATGGTCATCATTGGTGTTATCTTTGCGATTGCAATTGTTGTTGCAATTCTTGCAGTTACATTAATCAGAAGACGAAACAAAGACGATGATGATGATGTGTATGAGCAGGAAGCAGGAAACGACGAAGAAAAAGCAATTGTTCCAACGCCTATATCTGCACAGGAAAAAGTGCAGCGTGCACAAAAGACAGCGAAGGCACACGTAAAGCAGAGTGCAAAAGAGCAGGAAGCACGAAAGAAGGCAGCTAAGAATAAACGTCCGATAGAGGAAGCAAAAGAAGAGTCAAAAGAAGAAGCAGTGCCAGTACAGGATACACACACTGTATGGGAGCCACAGGAAATTGAGGAAGCCGAATGGGACAATGATCTAGAGCATGAAAATGCAGAAGACGAAGGCTTTGTTGATGAAAGCGGTGAAGAAACTTTGCAAGAATACGAAGACGAGTATCAGGAAGAAGCATATGATGACTACGACGAGTACGAAGAATATTCCGACGAGGATGACTGGGGCGATGAAATCCTAGAAGATGACTGGGATGAAG
>SKEO01003123.1_pt1 | contig 10553 bp, 9 predicted proteins | sample 4826801 | NCBI WGS metagenome assembly SKEO01 (sample SAMN11008807, study PRJNA524170) | human gut metagenome | biome: Human fecal sample; material: Feces; isolation source: fecal sample from pouch patient p3 | host: Homo sapiens | place: Israel: Tel-Aviv | collected 2016-02-25
CAACAACAACACGATAGAAGGGAGCCTTCTTGGCGCCGACGCGGCGCAGACGAATCTTAACTGCCATGGTAAATATCCTCCAAAAATTGTTTGTGCCCCAGTGCGGGGTGTTCTAAAAATCTATCTGTACAACCCCAGCGGGGTGTATACCAACATTATTTCAGGCCGCGGAAGGCGTTCGGGTTGCCCATCATGCCGCCCAGGCGGCGGGCAAAGCCCTTGGGGCTCTTCTTGAACTGCTTCATCATCTTCTGCATCATCTCAAACTGCTTGAGCAGCTTGTTGACGTCCTCGACCTTGGTGCCGCTGCCCGCTGCAATGCGGCGCTTGCGCTTGGGGTTGATGATGGAGGGCTTCTCGCGCTCTTCCTTCGTCATCGAGTAGATCATCGCCTCGATGCGGTCAAAGGCCTTCTCGTCGACCTGGCTGGCGTCGATGCCCGACATGCCGGGCATCATGCTGAGCATGGCCCCCGCGCCGCCCATCTTGCGGATCTGCGCAAACTGGGCCAGCATATCGTTCATGTCGAACTTGTTCTCCATCATCCGCTTGGCCGTCTCTTCGGCGGCCTTTTCGTCGGCGGCATCCTGTGCGCGCTCGATGAGGCTGAGCACATCGCCCATGCCGAGGATGCGGCTGGCCATGCGGGAGGGATGGAAGACTTCGAGGTCGTCCAGCTTTTCGCCGGTGCCCTGGAACTTGATGGGTTTGCCGGTGACGGACAACACCGAAAGGGCTGCGCCGCCGCGGGTGTCGCCGTCGGTCTTGGTCAGGATGATGCCGTCGATGCCGACCGTCTCGTTGAAGGTCCTGGCGACGTTCACGGCGTCCTGACCGGCCATGGCGTCCACGACCAGCAGGGTCTCATCCACAGGCACAGCTTCCTTGATGTCCACCAGCTCCTGCATCAGGACCTCGTCGATCTGCAGGCGGCCGGCGGTATCCAGGATGAGGATGTCGTTGCCGTAGTCCTTCGCGTGGGCCAGCGCCTTTTTGGCGATGACCGGCGGCTTTTCGCCATCCAACGTAAAGACCGGTGCCCCGGCCTGTTTTCCCACGACCTTCAGCTGGTCGATGGCGGCCGGGCGGTAGATATCGCAGGCCACCAGCATGGGGCGGCGGCCCTGCTTGATGAAGTATTTGGCCAGCTTGGCGGCGTGGGTCGTTTTACCATTGCCCTGCAGGCCGCAGAGCATGATGATGGTCTGGCCCTTGTTCTTGACGATCAGCTTCGGGGCTTCCTCGCCGCCCATCAGGGCGATCAGCTCCTCGTTGACGATCTTGACCACCTGCTGGGCGGGGGTCAGGCTCTCCATGACCTCCTGCCCCATCGCGCGTTCCGAGACCTTGGCGCAGAACTCCTTCGCCACCTTGTAGTTGACGTCGGCTTCCAGCAGGGCCATCCGGACTTCGCGCATCGCGGCCTTGATGTCGGCCTCGGTCAGTTTGCCGTGGCCGCGCAGTTTTTTGAACACACCGGCAAGGCGGTCGGTCAAAGATTCAAATGCCATGTGCGGTGCTCCTCTCAGAATGATCTGAGCATCAGCTCTCGTTGACCTCGTCCATGGACCGGATGATCCCCAGCATCTTGGTCAAAGTGGCTGCATACTCGGTTGTGGTGAGTTTCGCGTAGGGGCCGGTGCACTCGAACCGTGCATCCACGACGAGCTGTTCCAGCTCTTCCAGCTTTTCCTGCACCCGGCGGTAGCGGGCCGCGAAGCCGACTTTGGCTTCCAGCTCCTTCAGGGTGGTCTCGCCATGCTTGATGGCGTCCCGTGCGCCCTGGCGGGTGATGCCGAAATTTTCCCCGATCTCGCTCAGCGAAAGGTCGTCGTTGTAATACTGGTTCAGCATCTCGCGCTGCTTGGGCGTGAGGACTTCGCCGTAAAAATCGAGCAGATAGCCCATCTCAAAATCTTTTGCCATTGTGCGTTTCTGCCCTGACCTTCCATCGTTTGTAAAGTTTTTTTGCTTTACATACGGAGTATAGCAGACTGTTCGCCCCTTGTCAAGGCTTTTCTTCATCACTCTGCCAGATTTTTTCGCGGATTTTCTCCATTTTTGCCAAAGTGCGGCTTGACGCCCCGCCCGCTTTGCGTTAGGATTATTATAATGTATCCCACCGAAGGAGGAATTTCGTGGCCATTTATCCGAACTTTTACCAAACCCTGCTGCCCTGCCCCATCGTGGAGCTGCGGGGCTACCTTTCTGCCTGCGGGCTGAAGGGGCGGCTGTATGCCTACCTGGACTTTGACGGCCCCACCGGCACGTCCCGCGATGCCCTGGCCGAAGGGATGCTGGCCCTTGCGGCAGAGCAGCACGCATTGACCCCCGGCCAGCCCATCATTGAGGCTTCCACCGGTGCCTTTGCGGCGGCACTGACTCTGGCCAGCCGCACCGCCGGGCACCCCATCGTGATCGCCATGCCGGAGGATGCCCCGGCCCTGCGGCAGGAGTATCTGCTCCGCCTCGGTGCCCAGATTTTGCACTCCTCGGCCCGGAACGGTCTGGCCGGTGCGCGGGCGCTGGCCGAGAGCAAAGCTGCGGAGAACGGCTGGTACTATATGAACTGGCTCGCCAACGACAACAACCCCGAATACCACCGCCGCGTCACCGGCCCCGCCATCGCCAAAGCCATCGCGCGGGAGGGCAGGAGCCTAGTGGACAGCGTCGTGGTCAGCGTGGGCAGCGCAGGCACCATCACCGGCGTGGGCGAAACGCTCAAGGCCTGGACGAACGACGTCCGGATGGTGGCGGTCGAGCCGTTTGAGAGTCAGGCCCTCAGCGGCGGGTTCACGGGCGGCCACGGCATCCCGGAGATGGGCTTCGGCTTCATTCCCAAAAATTACAACGCCTATGTGGTGGACAACGTCGCCGCCGTCACCCGCTCCGACGCCGCCCGCGCTGCACAGAAAGTCCTCATCACCGATGCCATCCCCGCTTCGCTCAGCGCCGGTGCCGCCCTCCACGCCGCCGCGCAGCTGCTGGCCAAGGGCACCAGCCGTTCGGCCCTCGTCATCCTCAGCGGACGGCAGAACCTGAATTTTTGATTCCAATTGAAAAGAGCATCTACCATGACAAAAGATATGACGACCGGCAGCATCACACCGCTGCTGGTGAATTTCACCATTCCCCTCGTGCTGGGCAACCTGTTTCAGCTCACCTACAACGCGGTGGACAGCATCATCGTGGGCAAGTTCGTCGGCGAAGACGCTCTGGCCGCTGTCGGCACTTCCAACCCGCTGATGACGCTGGCCATCCTCTTCATCAACGGCATGTGCCTGGGTGCAGGCATCCTCGTCAGCACCGCCTTCGGTGCAGGCGACAACAAGCTCGTGGAGCGCCAGGTCTCCACCACCGCCATCGCGGGCACCGTGTTCTCTCTGGCCTTCTCGCTGGTCTGCATCCTGCTGGCGAATCCCCTGCTGCGGCTGCTCCAGGTCCCGGAAGAGATCCTTCCCATCGCGGTGAACTACCTGCGCATCGTCTTTGCAGGCCTCATCTTCACCTTCTTCTACAACTTCCTCGCCGCCACCATGCGGGCTTTGGGCGACAGCAAAAGCGCCCTCTACTTTCTGATGGTCAGTTCGGTGCTGAACATCGCGGGCGACCTGTTCTTTGTTGAGGTTCTGGGCTGGGGCTCGGAAGGCTGTGCGCTTTCCACCGTCCTCAGCGAAGCCGCCTGCTGTGCGCTCTGCCTCGTCTACATCCGCTGGAAGATCCCCGTCCTGCAGCTTGGCCGCCGCTGGCTCATTTTTGACAGCTCTCTGCTGAAAAAGACCGTCAGCTACGGCTGGGCCAGCGCCATGCAGCAGGCCACGGTCCAGCTGGGCAAGATCGCGGTGCAGGCCATCGTCAACACGATGGGCGTCAACGCCATGGCCGCGTTCACCGCCTCCAGCCGCATCGACGACTTCGCCTATATCCCCCAGCAGAACATCGGCCACGCCGCCACCACCCTGATGGCCCAGAACCGCGGTGCCGGGAAAAAGGACCGCGTCCGCAAGGGCTTCTTCTGCGGCCTGAAGATCGAAGCCGTCTACGCCGTCTGCATCACGATCCTCTGCTACTTCTGCGCCGAACCCATCATCCGCCTCTTTGCAGACCAGCCCGAAGTCGTGGAGCTTGGTGTCCGCTTTCTGCGGCTCGTCTCCCTGTTCTACCTGATGCCTGCCCTCACCAACGGTGTGCAGGGCGGCTTCCGCGGCCTGGGCGACCTGAAGATCACCCTCAACAGCAGTATGCTCAACATGGCAGGCCGTGTGGCCGCTGCCGCCGTTTTCGTCCTCATCCTCCACATGGACATCGAGGCATTGCCCTACAGCTACGCCGTCGGCTGGGTCCTCATGCTCCTCTACGAAGTGCCCGCCCTCGTGCGCTGCCTGAAGGATGGGACACTGTAAACACAGACCCACAAAGGGGAGCTGCGGCATCGCGGCTCCCCTTTCCTGTATACAAAAAAGTCTGTTGCCTCATGGGCAACAGACTTTTTTTATAGAAAACTCAGCTACGCTTTGCCAGCAGAGCCTCGATCTTCTTGATGGGGTCGATGATGCTGGAAACGGACATGTCGTGGTTCAGCGCTACCACGAAGTAGGCAGCATACTTGGAAACATCGACATCGACGTACCAGTCGCGGGTCAGCAGCTCCGGCAGACGGTAGGTCAGGTTGGTGCCCACCACGTAGTCCAGCGTGCCGTCCGCCACGGCCTGGTCGAACTTTGCCAGACCGCTGGTGAACAGCGGGAAGGTGGCGTTGGCGATGATGCGGCCAGCACCGCGCTTTTTCAGGTTGCCGGCAACTTCCAGCATGCTCTCGCCGGAAGCGATGATGTCGTCCGCGATGAAGACGGTCTTGCCTTCCACGGAATCGCCCAGATACTCGTGGGCCACGATGGGGTTGCGGCCGTTCACGACGCGGGTATAGTCACGGCGCTTGTAGAACATGCCCAGGTTGCAGCCCAGCACACTGGAGAAGTACATGTTGCGGCTCATTGCGCCTTCGTCGGGGCTGACCACGATGAACTGCTCCTTGTCGAAGCTGATCTCCGGGTTCTTCTTCAGCAGGCTCTTGAGGACCTGATAGGTCGGCATCGCGTTGTCGAAGCTGAGCAGGGGCACGGCGTTCTGGACGCGGGGGTCGTGTGCGTCAAAGGTGATGATGTTCTTCACGCCCATGGTCTGCAGCTCCTGCAGGGCCACAGCGCAGTCCAGGCTCTCGCGGACGACGCGGCGATGCTGGCGGCCACCGTACAGGCTGGGCATGATGACCGACACGCGGTGTGCCTTGCCGGCCACGGCCTGGATGAGGCGCTTCAGGTTTGCGAAATGGTCGTCGGGAGAGAGGTGGTTCTCGTAGCCGAACAGGTTGTAGGTCACGCTGTAGTTGCCCGGATCGACAACGATGAAGATATCGTCGCCGCGGACGGACTCCTTGACCAGGCCCTTTGCGTCGCCGCTCTGGAAGCGGGGGCACTCGCAGGGGATGATGAAGCTATCCTTCTCCACACCGGCAGACTTTGCCCACTCGACAAGGTGTCTGTCGATGAGGGCGGTCAGCTCCTCTGCACCGGGGCAGGCCAGCAGACGCAGATCTGCAACGCTGGGCTCCTGAAAAAATGCCATCGGGTTAATTTCGTTAGACATTGTTACAACTCCTTCATGTTCCTTAAACCAAGCCGACAACAGGACCGCTGAAGTCCATATCTATTCTTATTCTATCACAAAATCTCCGTTTCGACACCCAAAAATTCCCCCATGAGCGGATTTTCTGCGCCTTGCACATCTGTTATTCCAAAATCCGTAGGACTCTGTGAGTTTTTTACAAAAACCACAGTTTTTTCATACAAACCCGCCTTCTTCGACACAAAAAATGGTCCGGGGCCTCTCCCAGCGGAAAGGTCCCGGACCGTTTTTTCAGTTTCTTATGCCGATCACAGCGCTGCCACAGCAGCCTTCAGTGCTTCCACGCGGTCGGTGTTCTCCCACTTCACGCCCAGATCCTCGCGGCCCATGTGGCCGTAAGCGGCCAGCTTGCGGTAGATGGGTTTGCGCAGGTCGAGGTCGCGGATGATGGCGGCGGGGGTCAGGTCAAAGACCTTCTCCACAGCCTGCTCGATCTTGTCGTCGGCGACCTTGCCGGTGCCGAAGGTATCCACCATGATGGAGACCGGCTTTGCTACGCCGATGGCATACGCCACCTGCACCTCGCACTTGCTGGCCAGACCGGCAGCCACGATGTTCTTGGCCACCCAGCGGGTCGCATACGCAGCGCTGCGGTCCACCTTGCTGGGGTCCTTGCCGGAGAACGCGCCGCCGCCGTGGCGGGAATAACCGCCGTAGGTATCGACGATGATCTTACGGCCGGTCAAACCGGAGTCGCCCTGCGGGCCGCCCACGACGAAGCGGCCGGTCGGGTTGATGTAGTATTTGGTGTTCTCGTCCAGCAGCTCGGCGGGGATGGTGGCCTTGATGACCTTTTCCATCACGTCGGCGCGCAGTTGCTCCATGCTGACGGAGTCGCTGTGCTGGCTGGAGATGACCACAGCGTCCACACGGAACGGCTTGCCGTCCTCATCGTACTCCACAGTGACCTGGCTCTTGCCGTCCGGGCGCAGATAGTCCAGCTCGCCGTTCTTGCGCACCTCGGTCAGGCGCTTGGCCAGCTTGTGGGCCAGCGAGATGGGCATGGGCATCAGCTCCGGGGTCTCGTCGCAGGCATAACCGAACATCATGCCCTGGTCGCCTGCACCGCCGACCTGATCGTTGGTGCCAAGGGCGATGTCGGGGCTCTGGCCGTCGATGTTGGAGATGACAGCGCAGGTGTCGGCGTCAAAGCCGTACTTTGCGCGGGTGTAGCCGATCTCAGAGACGACCTCGCGGACGATCTTCTGGAAATCGACGTAGCAGTTGGTGGTGATCTCGCCCATGATGTGCACCAGGCCGGTGGAAGCACAGGTCTCGCAGGCCACGCGGGCGTCGGGGTCGTTGGTCAGGATCTCGTCCAGGATCGCGTCGGAGATCTGGTCGCAGATCTTGTCGGGATGTCCTTCGGTAACGGACTCAGAAGTAAACAGATGTCTTGCCATAAAAGTTGTCCTCCATAAAATGTGGTGATCCATTCACAGCTTCCTACACGGCATCAAGATTTTTTGCGCAAACAAAAACGCTCAGAACCGAAGCTCTGAGCGTTGCACTCTTATCTTTCGGTTTCCCGCAGGATTTGGCACCTTATGCTCTCGCACAGGTTGTCGGGCTTCACAGGGCCTGTCCCCTCAGCCGCTCTTGATAAGTCGGTATTCAGTTGTTTTCTGCGTAATATCTTATCATCTCTTCGTCGAAATGTCAAGAACAGTCCGACTCTTTTTATACAACATTCCAAAATTGATCAAGAAAACCGGTTTGACCAACAAAAGCACAGCTTTCGCTGTGCTTTTGTTGAAAAAAACTCAGTAACCCTTTGCCTGTTCGCCGTTCAGCAGCTTGACCGCGCGGGAAGTGCCCAGACGGTCCGCGCCCAGCGCGAGGAACTTTTCCATATCGTCCACGGTAGAGATGCCGCCGGCAGCCTTGACCTTGCAGCGGCCATGCACGCCCTTGACCATCAGCTCCACGTCGTGGAAAGTCGCGCCTGCGGTGGAGAAGCCGGTGCTGGTCTTAATATAATCTGCCCCCGCCTCACAGACGATGTCGCACATCTTCTCTTTTTCCTCGTCGGTCAGCAGGCAGGTCTCGATGATGACCTTGAGCACCTTGTCGCCCACGGCCTGCTTGACAGCGCGGATGTCCTCGCGGACGGCGTCGTACTCCTTGTTCTTCAGGCGGCCGATGTTGATGACCATGTCCACCTCAGACGCGCCGTTCTCGATGGCCTTCTTTGCCTCAAATGCCTTGGACTCGGTGTCCATGGCACCCAGAGGGAAGCCGACGACGCAGCACACCGGGATGCGGCCCGCCAGATACTCCACGGCCTGTTTCACATAGCAGGTGTTGATGCAGATGGAAGCCGTGTGATTTTCGACGGCCTCGTCGCAGATAACCTTAATCTGCGGCCAAGTGGCCTCCGGCTTCAGCAGAGTGTGATCCACATGGGAGAGAATTTCTTCACGAGTCATGTCAGTTCCTCCAAATCAGTTTTTGCTGGCATGGCGCACCTTTGCCATGCCGACAGCACTCAGGGCAATTGCAGTTGCAGAGACCGTTGCACCAATGATGCCCAGCACCAGGCCGGAAACCAGAAATGCAAAACCTTTCAGACCACGCTTCATAAAACCGTACCTCCTAAATGTTTTGATTGGTAGAACCTTACTTTTTCTTAAAAATGATCAACTTGCTGAACACATAGTTCAGCACGATCACCAGTACATTGGAAAAGATCTTCACGGCAAGGCCCCACAGTGCCTGCGCATTGTAGCGGCTGGTAACGAAGATCGCCGTGGGGCCGTCTGCACCGCCGATGACGGCAATAGCGGCAGAGCCATCCGTGACCCCCGCCGGTGTGCCTGCATAGGAGGCTGCCATCTGGATGGCCGTATCCGGGCCAAGCCAGTGGGCCACCACGCTCAGCACCCCCTGCATCAGCTCGTCCATCAGCGCTGCACCCTGCGCAGCCAGCAGATTGCCCAGCACCAGCATAATTGCAGTGTCCAGCAACATTGTACCCAGACGACAGGTGACAAATGTGCCGAACTCCCGTGCCATCTCCCGGCCACGGGTCTTGCTGCGGAAGACGAACGCCCGGTTGGTGGCGTAGGCAAACAGGATGCAGAGGATGTTGTCCAGCACATTGCCCCAGCTGTTGGCGGCGGTGTAGCCGAACAGCCTGTTGAACAGGGCGTACAGCACGATATTCAGCAGGGTGGTCAGCACGCCGAAGATCAGATAGGAGATAACCTCCCAGTGCTTCTTTAACCAGTTAATCATACCGTCAAACCTTCCTCATTCAGTCCAAAGTTCCCGGTTTTGCCAAGGGCTCCCCTATTAGGAGCAACAGCAACAACCGCCGCCAGTGGCGGATAAAGGGCGTTGCTGTTGGGGCCGCAGCCAGCAAGACATAAGTGTTGTTTACAACACGAATTGGATGCTGGGTGCCGCAACCCGTGCCTGGCAAAGCCGCAAGGCTTTGACTGAGAGGTTTAACAAAAACAGCCCCGCCGCCGTTACCCGGCAACGGGGCTGCAGTCGCATTGTGTCTGAAACTCAGCGAACCACGGACTGATTACTCAGCGTCCTCGTTCAGCAGAGCCTTCATGGACAGGCTGATGCGCTTCTTGTCGAAGTCGACATCCAGCAGCTTCACATCGACCATATCGCCGACCTTCAGTGCGTCGGAGACCTTCTCAACGCGGTCATTGCTGATCTCGCTGATGTGGACCAGACCGTCAACACCCGGCAGGATGCGGACGAAAGCACCGAACTTGGTCAGAGAGACGACCGGAGCATGGAAGGTGCTGCCGATGGGGTAGTTGTTCTTCAGCTGCTCCCAGGGGTTGTCCTCAGCCTTCTTGTAGCCCAGAGAGACCTTGTGGTTCTCACGGTCGATATCCTTCACATACACCTCAATGGTGTCGCCGACAGAGACGACCTCAGAGGGATGCTTGATGCGGTTCCAGCTCAGCTCGCTGATGTGGCACAGGCCGTCCACACCGCCGATATCGACGAATGCACCGTAAGAGGTCAGGCTCTTGACAACGCCGGTGTAGCTCTTGCCCACTTCGACATTTGCCCAGAACTCCTCACGCTTAGCCTTGTTCTGCTCAGCGGTGACCTTGTTGATGCTGCCGACGATCTTGCGGCCGGAGCACTCGGTGACGACCAGCTGAACGTGCTGGCCGACCAGAGCAGTGTAGTCCTCGTCGCGGCGCATAGTGGCCTGAGAACGGGGAACGAACACCTTGACACCCTTGACGTTGACGACAACGCCGCCCTTGTTGAACTCGGTGACATCGCCCTCGACGACTTCACCGGATTCTGCTGCCTTGGCGATCTCTTCCATGCCCTTGCGAGATGCGAGCTTCTTGCGGGAGAGCTGGATGACGCCGTCCTGGTCCATAACCTTCTCGACGATGAGGTCCAGCTCATCGCCAACCTTCACCAGGTCTTCGACCTTGGCGGAGGAATCATCGGTCAGCTCGCTCAGCTTGACAAAGCCGGTCTGCTTCGCACCGATATCCACCTGGATCTCGTTGGCAGAGATGCTGGTCACGATTCCTTTCACAATACTGCCTGCATGAACACGCTTCTCCTCGGATGCGTTCAGCATCTCCTCGAAGCTCATGCTGTCATTGATTTCTGCGCTCATACTGTTAAGTACCTCCTCAATAATAGACGATGGCGTTGAAGCCCCTGCTGTGACGCCCGCCGTTTTAACATTCGCAAACCATTCAGGCCGAAGTTCGCTCGCTGTCTCGACCGTTACGGCTCGCGTGTGCTTTGCGGCGACCTGTACCAGCTTTTGGGTATTGGAAGAATGATGACCGCCAATGACAACAATGATGTCGCATTGCTGGCTGAGGTCTTCCGCTTCCTGTTGCCTCGCCCACGTCGCATTACAT
>SKEO01003125.1_pt1 | contig 10543 bp, 7 predicted proteins | sample 4826801 | NCBI WGS metagenome assembly SKEO01 (sample SAMN11008807, study PRJNA524170) | human gut metagenome | biome: Human fecal sample; material: Feces; isolation source: fecal sample from pouch patient p3 | host: Homo sapiens | place: Israel: Tel-Aviv | collected 2016-02-25
GGACCAGGTTGCTGCAAATGTGACCGTCATTGGTCGCGATGCCCAGGGCAAGACTCAGACCTGGGTCGATAACGCGCAGTATGTGGTGACGTCCGGCTCGAGCGCACTTGACCTTACGAAGGTCGCGCTCGAGGCGAATGATATTGACGCCGTTGCTGCGGGCTCCTTCATTCTGAGCCTTAAGTATAACGGTGTTGAGCTGGGTACGCCCCAAGATTATTCGACCTATTGGCAGCTGTTCATCAATGGCAAGTCGAGTGACTATACGGCGGACAATGTCACTATCCATGCCGGCGATACCGTCACGTGGTTCTACGGTGGCTGGGGCGACCAGCTGCCCTCCGATTCTGTCCATGCTTCTGTTCAGGTGCTTGGCAAGGACAAGGACGGCAAGCAGCAGGTTTGGGCTTCGACGGGCCAGACGAGTCTCAAGGCGGGCTCTACTGCTAAGGATCTCCTTGAGCAGACCGGCCTTAAGCTCGATGCTGGCGAATCGTCTTGGGGCTGGTTCCTCAACGGCATTTATCCGCCGTTCGATGATGAGTCCTATTGTGGCTATGACGCTGCGACCAATAGCTATTGGCGCTTCTACGTAAATGGCAAGTTCGCCGACGTTGGCGCCGGTGCCTACAAGCTCCAGGAGGGTGACGCCGTCACCTTTATGTATGGTGCTGACGCCGATGCCCTCCCCGGTCAGGTGCTTGGATCCGCCGATGTTATCGGTCCCGATGTCAACGGGAACAATACGCGTTGGGGCACGGCAAGCAATGTTTCTCTGCCCGAAGGCTCCACGGCCCAGAACCTTATTGAGGCAGTTCTGAAGGCCAAGGGCGTTGCGTACAACGGCTCCCAGAGTGGTGAGTACTGGTTCCTGAATTCCATTACTTCGCCGTTCGATCACAAGCCGTATGGTTGGGATGCTGCGACCAATAAATATTGGCACCTGTATATCAATGGAGAGCCCTCCTTACTCTGCGCCAATCAGATTACGCTCAAGAGCGGCGATAAGGTCACGCTTGCCTATACCACCGACGATTCGCCCATGCCCGATCCCGACAAGGTTGTCGTGGACCCGAGTGCGACGACTCCTGATTGGGATGCCGAGTGGGCCGGCTACGGCAACAGTGGCAACGGTTCGACCGTAACGGATGCCAAGACGCCTGCGCAGGCCGCCGGTCTTAAGTGGGCCTTCGATTGGAAGGCCGAGTCTGGTCAGCAGTATGCCAACTGCAGCGAGCCTGTCATCGCTAACGGCTTTGTGTACATCGCGACCGAGAACGAGCTCATTAAGATCGATTCGTCCACGGGCAAAAAGGTTGCCTCTGCGCCGCTTGCCTCCAAGGTGAGCTATACCTCTCGTCCGATCTATACCAATGGCCTTATCATCGTTCCGCTCAACGGCGGCGCGGTCCAGGCGATTACTGCAGACAAGCTGATCTGCAAGTGGCTGACGCCTGGTTTGACGGACTTGACGCAGAGCTCCTGCACCGTCGTTTCGGACGGCGAGTACGTCTATGTAGGCACGGCTGATGGGAAGAAATACGTCAACGGTTCCTTTACGCGCATCAAGATCGCCACAGGCGAAGTCTCTTGGCAGAACATCGACGCAGCTGAGGGCTATTATTGGACTGGCGCTGCCCTGACGGATAAGTACGCCATCGTCCCCACGAGCGCAGGTACGCTTAAGTGCATTGATAAGGCAACGGGTGATGTCGTTTCGACCATGAAGCTCGGCGCCCTTGCGAACGCTGACTGCGTCGCCGATCCGTCCAATGGCTCGACCTTCTATCAGATGACGCACGACGGAAAGCTCCATGTGATTTCGCTTTCGGCGAAGGGCGTGCTGAGCGAGCAGAAGACGGTCGACCTGGGTCTTACGAATAACATGAGCGCCCCGGCGGTGTCTGGCGACAACTTGATTGTCGGTGGGCAGACGGCTACTGGATCTGCTCTGGTTCTCTATAATCTGAAGACCGGTAAGACCACGATGGTCACCGCTGCAGACGGTAAAGAACTACCGGCCGGATTTAACGGTATTGCTGCTACTCCGCTGGTGAGTGTTCAGGGCGGCAAAACCTATGTGTACTTCACCGTTAATAGCGCGGATAGCAAGGACTACGTCAGCTACTCTGCTGGTGGTGGGGTGTATCGCTATACGCTCGGCGATGCAGAGGCGACGCAGATTTATGATGCGGCTGGCCATTACCAGTACTGTGACTCTCCGGTCATTGCCGATGCATCTGGCAACCTGTACTACATCAATGACTCGGGCACGCTGTTCAAGCTTGGGGCCGTTGAGTCTTGGACGGTTGCCTTTAATTCCAACGGCGGGTCTGCTTGCGACACTAAGTTTGTTGCTACGTCCGATGGCAAGCTGGTCAAGCCGGCCGATCCGATGCGCGATGGCTACACTTTCGGCGGTTGGTATACCGATGAGCCTTGCACGCAGGCGTACGACTTCAGTACGCCGGTGACGGCCGACCTGACGTTGTATGCCAAGTGGACCAAGAATGCCGTTAACCCTGGCGGTAATGGCGGTTCTGGCACTAATGGTGGCAACGGTGGCGCTGGCAACGGTTCCGGTGCTGGCGCTGGCACTGGCACGGGCTCCGGCTCCGGCACGAAGGGCCAGCAGGCTGGCGGCGCTGTCGCCCCGGGTCATAAGCCGACGACCAAGACGACGGTGTCGACCAAGACCGAGACCAAGGACAACAAGTCCGACAAGAAGGACTCCGATAAGTCCGATAGGAAGTCTGACAAGAAGTCTGACAAGAAGGACGGCAAGTCCGACAAGAAGTCCGATTTCAAGTCCGATACGGGTGCTGTTTCCACGACCACTGCTAAGAAGTCCTCTAGTGCTTCCGAGCAGGAGACTGGCACCAATCCGCTCGCCATCGTTGGCATCGCCGCCGGCGTGATTGGCCTCGCGCTCATCGCCGTCTTCGTGCTGACCAAGCGCGGCAAGGGTGACGGTAATGCCCGATAAGCCCAAGGAGACCAGCGGGCAACAACCCGACTCCTCGTTTATCCAGCTCGATGATCCAAAGCAAAAGGGCGCCGCTTCGGCGGCGTCCACCTCTCGTCGCAAGGCGCTCCTCGGCGTTCTGACTGCCGCGTGCACCATTCTGATCGTCGTCTCGCTGGGTTTCGTCCATCCTTCCGAGAGCGGCGCCTGGTCCATTGACTGGATCGTTCAGACCGTGACGGGGGAGAGCGTCGTCACCAAGGACACCAAGGCATCTGGCTCGACTACGACTTCGGGCGAGGCCAGTTCCAAGGATTCCAAGTCATCGAATGACGCAAAAGACGAGTCCAAGGGTTCGAACGACGGCAAGGACGATTCCGAGTTTTCGGACAAGGAATCAGACAAAAACTCGGATAGCAAGAAGTCCGAGGACCAGGACGGCAAGAAGTCTGGCGATAAATCCGCTGCCCAGAATACGGGCGCCGGCGATACTTCCGAGGTGTCTGGCGGTGCTTCTTCGGGCGGCGGTCAGTCGTCTAATGGAGCCTCATCCTCTAATGGTGGAAACGCCTCCTCGGGCGGCCAGAGCGGCTCACAGGAGTCCAACTACGTTACGGTGACGGTTTCGGTCACATCGAGCGCCGTGGGCAATCCTGTGTCCTCTGGTGGCACCTTTACCTTTAACGAAGGCGCTACCGTCTACGATGCCCTGTGCGCGCTGGGCCTTTCTGTTAATGCCGAAAACTCGCCTCTTTATCACGGCGTATACGTGAAGGCAATTGGTGGGCTTGCCGAGTATGAACACGGCGGCACTAGTGGCTGGTGTTATTCCGTTAATGGCTCACAACCCATGACGGCCTGCAGTAACTACGTTCTCTCCAATGGCGACAACGTGGTCTGGTATTACGTTACAGGCTAGGGACCTCGACATATCGCACCAAACGGGCGGTTCGGACAAACATCCGGGCCGCCCGTTTTTCGTGCGAATGGGACTGGGTCGCCGGGTCTCTCGGCAAACAAAAAACCGGTTGGAATGGGAATTCCAACCGGTTATACATTCAAGCAAATAGTGAATCGACTACGACCGTGCGCCCTCGAGGAAGAAGCGGCGGCTGAAGTAGTTGTACCAGGTGACGAGGAACGTGGCGATGGCCTTCATGGCCTGGTAGCCGATGCTCAAAAACGTGACGCCCACAAACATGTACAGGTCGTTGAGGCCCAGGCCGATCACCGACAGGATGGTGAAGATCGTGAACTCGCGCTTGCGGCTCATGCCCTCGCGGTGGTCGAACACGTACTTCATGCTGAGCCAGTAGTTGACCACGACGGACGTGATAAACGAAACCGTGGTGCTCATCAAAAAGTCGAGGTGGAACAGCTCGACGAGCGCAATGAGCATGCCCCAGTCGATGCCAAAGGAGATAAGACCCACGACGGCAAACTTGAGGAACTGCTTGGTATGAGGTTGTGCCAGTGCCTTGCGCACGTAATCACATCCAATGCGTTGATGAATCGAGCAACGAGATACTTTAGAGCTTTTGCATGGGAAACGTAAGGTCTTTGCCAAGAACTATACGAACTCGCCAAATTATCAAGAGCTAATCCGCAAACGTTGAAAATTTGCCCGTAAACGAGCGACACCCACGGACGATACTGCGCTGAGTGCGCGTCGTCCGTGGGTGCCGTAATGTTGCAGGGGTTTCGAGCTATTTTGTCTCGTCGCCCTCCAGGAAGATTTTTCGGGTCACAAAGTTGTAGACCATGACAAGCGCGGTGGCGCAGATCTTGGCGATATTGGCCTCGAGTCCCAGGCCGGCGTTGAGCGCCAGCACGATGCCGTCGTTGAGCACCAAACCGATCACGGACAGCTCGACAAAGATGATGAACTCGCGGCGGCGGCTCATGCCTTCCTTGTGCGCAAACACGTACTTCATGCTTGCGAGGTAGTTAAAGATGAGTGAGATGATAAAGCCGCTGGTGTTGGCGATTAGGATGTTGAGGCCCAGACCGTAGTGGAGCAGATTCATAATGCCAAAGTCGATAACCGTGGCAATGACACCGACGACGCCAAATTTCATGATCTGCGCAAGGAGCTTTTGCATGGTACCTGCCTTAAGCTGGCGCCGAAGCGCCGCGGGGATGACAAACTCAGCAAGTTTAGCCAATCCCCGCGGGTGGTGCTAGGCGCGCTCCTCGATAGCACCGTTTCTATATGCATCGAGCAGCTGGCGCAGGTCCTGGATTTGGCTGCGGATCTTGGCGCCAGTATCGGTGTCGCTCACCATGCGGCGACGGTCCGCTTGGTCAAAACGGTTGGTCTCGCTTTCGATGTCCACGTTGCGCGTGAGTGCCTCGGCAACTGTCGTAAAGGCCCGGTGCGACTTGAGGCGGCAGCCGCGCGAGCTCGAGATGAGCGTATAGCCGGCGATGCCCGTCTTGGGATGGTAAGCGCGGCAGAAGCCGCCATCGATGACCAGCAGCTTGCCCTCGGCGCGGATGGGCTGCTCGCCCTTGGTGGTTTTAACGGGCGTGTGGCCGTTGATGATGTGCCCGGTCGGCGAACATGCCATGGGCGCGACCCCAAACTCGCGCATGATGTCGTCGCAGACCGAGGGCGACTTGGTAAGCGTAAAGTACGGGTCCATCGGCTCGACCCAGGTGCTCTTATCGGCGATATAGGCGCGCTCAAAGGTACGCACCAGGCGTCCGCTGGCGGGTGAGTTAAAGCCGATCCACAGGTACCACATCCAGTCGAGGGCGTCGCGGTCGCCCACGCGCCAGGCGCGGCGGGCGATGCGGTCGCAAAAATCGAGATAATCGCGGCCGGCGTGCCAGGCACCCAGGCAGTTCATGCTGCTAAAGGTGCCGTCTTCGTTGAGCGGCACGCAGCCATGGAAGAGCAGATTGCCGTTGGTGACCTTGTACATCGAGCCGTGGGTGTAGAGGAAATCGATATGGCGATGCAGGTGATCGGCGGTGACAAACTCGGACACGAGCTTGTCGATGATGTGCTGCTCCTGGGGCGTGAGCGTGTAGGGGTCCGCCGGGTCGACGGTGGGGAAGTCGTTGGTCGTGAGCGGCCACACGCTGCCGTCGGCGAGCGTGACCGTGCCGGTGTCGTGGTCGATCTTGTCGAGTAACAGGCGGTCGGTCATATCGAACTCGGGGTGGCGCTGGATAATCTGGCCCTCGAGCTTAAAGAGCAGCACGTTGATGGCCTTGATCAGCGGGGTGATGGACTCACCGGCGGTGTAGGTGGCATCGGCAAAGGCGACAAGCTCACGCAGCGAGATGCCGTAGTCGTTCTCCAGGATCTCGTAGTTGTCGTAGCGTAGGTTGTTGCGCAGCACCGTGGCGATGCAGGCGGGCTCACCGGCCGCAGCGCCCATCCACAGCAGGTCGTGGTTGCCCCACTGGATGTCGAGTGAATGGTAGGTGAGCAGACGGTCCATAATCTTGGCCGCGCCGCCGCCGCGGTCGAAGATATCGCCCACCAGGTGCAGGTGGTCGACGGCCAGGCGCTTGATGAGTGAGGCGAGCGACTCGATAAAGTCGTCGGCGCTTGCGGTCTCCAGGATGGACTCCACGATGCGCTCGTGATAACGCACGCGGTAGTTGTTCTCATCCGGATGCGTGTGCAGCAGCTCGTCGATGATGTAGGCGTAATCGCGCGGGATGGCCTTACGCACCTTGGAGCGCGTATAGCGGCTTGAAAGCGAGCGGGCAACCATGATGAGCTGGTCAAGCATCGTCTTGTACCAGGTGGGCGAGTCCTCGCGCTGGCTGCGGACCAGCTCGATCTTCTCGTGCGGGTAGTAGATGAGCGTACACAGCTCGCCCTTTTCGTCAAAGGTGAGCGTGTCGCCAAAAATCTCGTCGACATGCTCGCGCACGACGCCCGAGCAGTTGTTGAGGATGTGCATAAAGGCTTCGTACTCGCCATGCACGTCGCTCATAAAATGCTCGGTGCCTTTGGGCAGGTTGAGGATGGCCGAGAGATTGATGATCTCGGTAAACGCGGATTGTTCGGTGGGGAACTGTCTCGAAAGCAGGCGCAGATACTTGAAGTCTTGCGGGTTGCGATCGAATGCGACCATGAAACACCTTCCGATGGGGCTGGTAAAACTGATAAACAGCGTCAAACGTTTACCAGTATGCGCCGCTTTTGTTTCGATTTTGCGCCAGCGGCTGAATTGTCGGCTGAACGGTTTGGTAAATCGATTTAGTTGAGGTAGATGTGTCGGTTGGGTGGAGACGACAGAGGGTGTTTTTTCAGATATTTATGCGTGGGGTCGGTGGAGACGATGGTGGTAAAGATGTTCACTATTTTTGGTTCGATTTGGTAAATAGTGGACATATGTACCGCATGTAGGCTCACTGTGCGATAATTTGCGCAGCAATGAGTAAGGAGCCTCATATGAGTGATTTTGTCCTGACCTGTGAATCCGCCGCCGATCGAACCCGTGAGTTCTTTGCGTCGCGCAATATCCCTGTCGTGTGTTTTCATTACGAGATCGACGATGTTGTCTATACGGACGATCTGTATCAGTCGATTACGCCGGACAAGTTTTTTGCCCAGATTGCCGCGGGCGCCATGCCCAAGACGTCTCAGGTGAGCGTGGGTGAGTACGAGGAGTTTTGGGAGCCGTTTGTTGCCGAGGGTAAAGACGTGCTGCACCTGACGTTGTCGTCGGGTATTTCGGGCACGTATGGATCGGCCTGCGTTGCGGCGCAGATGCTCGCGGATCGCTATCCCCAGGGCGGCAAGGTGCGCGTCATCGATTCGCTGGGGGCGTCTTCGGGCTTTGGCCTGTTGCTGGAATATGCTGCCGACGTGCGCGATAGCGGGGCTTCGCTCGACGAGACGGCCGCTTGGATTGAGGAGCACAAACTCAACCTTCACCACTGGTTCTTTTCGACCGATCTGTCGAGCTACCTGCGCGGCGGTCGCATTTCGGCCGCGAGCGCGATCATCGGCACGGCGCTTAAGATTTGCCCACTTATGACGGTTGATTGCGAAGGTGGGCTGTCGCCACGTGAGAAGATTCGCACTAAGAAGCGCGCGATTTCCGAGATGGCTAAGACCATGATGGCACACGTGCAGGACGGTGCGGATTATTCGGGTAAGTGCGTCATGTCGCATTCGGCGTGCCGCGAGGATGCCGAGGCGGTTGCGGCGCTGATTGAGGAACAGGTTCCGCAGCTTAAAGGCAAGATTGAGATCAATAACATCGGTACTCTGATTGGCTCGCATACCGGACCTGGTACGGTGGCGCTCTTCTTTATGGGCGACAAGCGCGTGGATTAGTTTGCCCCATCACATCGCTGCATGATTGCTCAAACGAAAACGGCCCGTCTCACGTTTGTGGAGCGGGCCTTGCTGTTGCGGCTAGCGTTTCTTTCCGCGGAAGAAGAAGCCGTGCAGTGACGGCTTGAGGCCGCGATTGGCGCGATGCTCCTCGACGCGCTCGTGGATCGAAGCGACGCGCTCGATGACTTCGTCGGGAATCGGCACGTCGGGATTCATGTTCTCGACTTGGCTGACCTCGGCGGCGGCGACCTGGTCGATAATGGGCACGTCGTCGCGCGAGATGACAGGTGTGGCGTCTTCCTTCATCTTGCGATAACGCTGCATCATGTCGGTCTGTAGCTGCTGGGCCGAAGGCGGCGTCCAGATGATGGCGTTGGCGCCGGCGGCGATGGTTTCACGGATGCTCTCTGGCGTCTTGCCGCCCGGCGCGATGAGCGGCAGGTTGGGATAGTGCTCGCGCAGCTCGCGTAGGACCTGGGGCGTGTTCTTGCCGGCGGCGATGTTGAGAATCTTGGCGCCGGCGCGCACCTTGGCGTGGGCATCGTCGTCGCAGCGAACGACCGTGGCGATGACGGGGATGTCGGCGATGTTGGTGATGTGCTCGACCATCTCGGCAGTAGCGGGGGAGTTGACCACGCAGCCCGCCGCGCCCTGCATCTCGGAGACGGCTGCCATCTGCACGGAGCGCTTACCGGTCGTAGTTCCGCCGCCCACGCCTACAAAGACCGGGCACTCGGCGACGGTCAGCAGCGCTTGCGTAATGGCGGGCTGCGGCGTGAAAGGGTAGACCGCAAAGACGGCATCGGCGTTGGAGTTGCGGATAACCGCGACGTCGGTGGTGTAAATGAGCGACTTGATGCGTCGGCCGAAGAGCGTAAAGCCGCTGGCCTCCTCGATCTCGTCGGGCATGCGAAGGGCCGCCTTGCGCAGGCGTCCGTCGATGGGCAGGGGCTCCATAGGGAGCAGGCCGTTGGGCGTGACGGCTACCTGGGGCTCGGTGAACTCGTCTGCAAGCTCGACCTCGGAGAAATCGACCGAGGCGACGATGTCCTCGTGCACCTCGGCGGGCACATCGATGGGGGCTTGGTCGTTTGCCGCGGCAGGCGTGTCGAAGGAGCTGGTGCCGACGAAGGCGTCGACGCGCTCATTTAGATCGTTGAGGGTATCCATGGAGGCTCGATTCTATGTGATAACGGCCGGCGCTATGCAGCCGGAATTGCGAATGCTAAATCGTTTGACGAGTTGATTTTTCCCCGCCGTGCCATCCGTTAGACCGAAGGGCAGGCGAACGTGAAGGAGCTGTGGTGGCGGGGATCGAGGTGCTATCTTGAAAGTCCCGTTTAAAAGAGAGGTGACGCGGTATGGAATTGACAGCAATGTTTGGCTCGATTGGCCTGTGTGTGGGCGCAATCGTTGCCGCCGCGGTCATCTACTTTGTGGTCACGGCCATTAAGGGCAAAAGGGCCGAACGCAAGGAGCGCACGATGCTTAAACAGCATCGCGACCAGCAGGGCAAACGCGCACGGAGATAGCTTGTTGAGTTTTGGATCCGTGCGCTAGCTGCGTTTTCGGATCAGGGCAATGTAGAAGCCCTCAAAGTCGCGGCTAGGCGGAATGGTCAGCGTGCCGGGCATACCGTTGGCGACGGCCGAGACATGGCCGGCAGCGATGGCCTCGGTGAGGGCGTTGCGCTCGATATGCGGCTCCTCGCCGGCATCCTGGGCGCGACGCGTTTCACTTTCGCTCGGCGTGCCGTCGAGGGGGATAAGCTCGCAATCCATGTGCTTGTCGAGGGCCTCTTGCAGGGCGTCCTCGTTTTCCTGCGGCAAGATCGAACAAGTCGAATAGACGAGCGTGCCGCCCGGTTTGAGGGCTCCCATGGCGCGGTCCAGAAGTGCTCGCTGCGAGCGGGCGCACTTGCTCAGCAACTGCTCGGTGAGGCCGCGCAGGCTTTTCTCGTTGCCACTGATGACGGTGCCCGTGCCGGTGCAGGGAGCGTCGAGCAGGATGCGGTCAAAGCGGAAGAACTCGTCGAGCTCGCGTGCGTCGATGCGCATGACGGGCACGTTTTTGGCACCTTGGCGGTGGAGGTTGGACTCAAGCTTTTCGGCGCGGGGAATGCTCATCTCGCAGGCCGTGAGGTGTGCCTGGCCCTGGGTGAGGGCGGCGATCTGCGTCGTCTTGCCGCCAGGGGCTGCGCACATGTCCAGGATGTCCTCGCCTGCCTGGGCGCCCAGGACCAACGGCGGCATCATGGACGACAGGCT
>SKEO01003128.1_pt1 | contig 10540 bp, 19 predicted proteins | sample 4826801 | NCBI WGS metagenome assembly SKEO01 (sample SAMN11008807, study PRJNA524170) | human gut metagenome | biome: Human fecal sample; material: Feces; isolation source: fecal sample from pouch patient p3 | host: Homo sapiens | place: Israel: Tel-Aviv | collected 2016-02-25
GTTCTGGGCGCGGAAGGTCCCGGAAAGCGACCTGTCCGCCACGCTGGTGCTGCTGCCGCCGGGCACCGGGGAGTTGGGGGCTGCCGGGGGCGGGAGCGCCTATGTGCTGCCCGTGGCAAGCGCCGATACCCTGGGCGGCGTGAAGATCGGCAAGGGAATCTCCATTACAGAGGACGGCACCATTTCCGTGTCCGGCGGCGGCGATGGCTGAGAAGCGGGCGCAGCTGGTCACGCTGGGCACCCTGGAGCAGGGCTTGCTCAGAATGAAACGGGAGTATCTGGCTGCCATCGCGGGGGCCGGGTACGCCAGCTTCCGCAAGGCGGAGGCCGTCCCCAACTCGGACGAGGCGAAAGCGGACGTGCTCTATCTGGTGCAGGATAAAGCGTCCGGCCTTTACGGCATCTGGGCCTTGATAGACGGGGCCATGGTGCAGGTGGGCAGCACGGCGGTGGACCTAGACGGCTATGTCACCAGGGAGGAACTGGACGAGACCGTGCAGGCCGCCGTGAAGCAGGTCCTGACAGAGGGCCTGGTGGCCACCGACGATGAGGTGGACGAGGTGATGGCCGAGATATTCGGCGGGACCGGAGAAGACGGGACAGTTGCCACGGATGAAGAGGTGGCGGAGGTGTTCCGGGAGATTTTCGGACATTAAGTGTTTTCCGCCGCTGTGCGGCGTTAAACAAATATAATCTACATTTTTAGAAGGAAAAAACTATGGCTTATGATGAGAAGAAGCTGGTAAAGCTCGGTGCGCTGAAGGAGATGGGCCAGCGCCTGAAGACCGACATTGACGCTGCTGCCGCCCTGGCGGCCAGCGCGTTCCACAGCGCGAAGGTGGAGGGTAACACCGTCTCTCTGTACACCAGCACTGACAAGAGCGGCAACGCCGCCTTTACCTTCGACTTCCCCACTGAGATGTTCCTGGACCAGACCAAGACTGAGTTCGTGGGCAAGTTCAAGTGGGCGGATGCCACCTATCCCGGCTCCACCGACCCCAAGCTGGATGGCAAGCCCGTGATGGTCCTGGCGGTGAAGGGTGAGAACCCCGACAGCTGCACCTACAGCTTCCTGAACATGGCCGCTCTGGTGGATACCTACACCGCTAAGACCCAGGGCAAGGACGCCAGCACCACCATCGAGATCAGCGGCTATGAGGTGGAGGTGAAGGTCAACATCTCCAAGGAGGCCGACAACATCCTGGAGCTGAAGGACGACGGCCTGTATGTGCCCAAGCCCAAGGAGACCGACATCTCCGGCAAGGCCGACAAGGTGGCCGGTGCCACTGAGGGCAACTTCGCCGCCCTGGACGCCAACGGCAACCTGACCGATTCCGGTAAGAAGTCCGCTGACTTTGTGGCTACCACCGATATCGCCAGCGACGCCGAGGTGGCCGAGGTGATGAAGGAAGTCTTTGGCGAGTAATTTCCCCGGCGGCGGGTGGGGCCTATCCTGCCCGCCGCCCCCCGGAAAGGAGAAAAGCGCATGGGAAAGAAATTGACGGCGCTGGACCAGCTGAAGACCAGCATGGCCCGGGCGAAGGGCTGGGCCAGCAATCAGGTGGCCCAGGTGGCCCAGGCCGCCGCCGAGGCCATGGAGGAAATGGACGGCGTGAAGGCCGATAAGTCCGAAGGCGTGGCCGTGGTGATTCCCACCACCGGCTGGAGCCAGGACAGCGGGGCCTACCCCTATTATTACGATATCCCTGCCGAGGGCGTGACGGCCAAAGACCGGGCCGACCTGGCCCTGGCCCCGGCCAGTATTCAGGCTGCCGTCGCCTGCGGCATGTGCCCCGCCACCGAGACCCTGGCGGGCGCGATCCGGGTGCGGGCCGCTAAGACCCCGGAGGCGGAGATGAGCGGGGAGTATTGGGTCATGAAAGGAAAGGGGTGAAAAAGCATGGGAAAAGGATTTGTAAACGTGTCCGGCGGGGGCGGAAGTGAGGAGAAGCTGACGGCCCACCTGGGGGACAAGAACAACCCCCATGGGGTGACGGCGGAGCAGGTGGGGGCAGCCAAAGCCGACCATACGCATACTGCGGCGCAAGTTGGGGCGAGACCGAACACCTGGACACCGAAGCTGGCCGACGTGGCCTTTCTGGGAAACCAGCCGATTTCGGCGGTGGCGAATGATACGACTGCAAACTGGGCAAATCTCGGCTCCGGCTACGCCTGGTATAGCGCTGGTGGGCTGCTGAACGACCAGCCCGCCCAGTATGGCTTCCTGCTGAATTACGTCAATGGCTCGGACGTGTTCCAGATTTGGAACACACAGAGCAATGGCCCGATGTACACCAGAAGCGGAAATGCCAGCGGATGGGGCAGGAGCTGGACGAAGCTTATCGACTCAACCAACATCGGTAGCCAGACGGTGAATAAGGCGAAGTATGCCAGCATTACCGCCCCCGGCACGGCCAGCCTGAAAAACATCAAGGCCGGGACCAGCGATTTGACAGCCGGGAGCTCTTCGCTGACGACGGGGGATATCTATCTGGTGTATGAGTGAGGGGTGAGAGCATGGCAAAAGCAGCGTATATCGGGATTCCAACAGCATTTCCCGTTTACAAGGAAGAAACGAAAACCATTGCGATCACGGCAGCGAACGTTGCGCAGTATTTCACGGTAACGAACGGCTCCTATTATTTTGCTGGTTCTGGCAATGTGTTCACCAGCAACAACGGGGGTGTGAATAGTTCTGAGGCCACAACGACGCTGACGGCGAAGGTAGATATAAGTTCCCTAGCCTTCCGCTATTCGTACTCCAGTGAACAGAAGTACGACAAATTCACACTGACTGTTGGCGGGACGACTGTAGAATCTGCGGTTTCCGGGGCCACGACAACGAAGAGTTATTCCGGGTCGCTGAAAGCCGGTCAGAGTATCGTCCTGACGTATGCAAAAGATAGTTCTCAGAGCAATAATGACGACAAATGCACCATCTCGAATATCTCCATCACGGCCAAAGTCAGAACGCAGACGGGGACTGAAACGAAACCTGTAGCCCGAAAAGTAAAACGGCAGCACATGGGCGTGAACGGCGTGGCACGAAAGGTGAAGAGGGGGCTTGTCGGCGTGAATGGCGTAGCACGGCAGTTCTTCGCCGCCGTGCCCACCTGGAAGAAGTATAAGACCAACGTGGCGTATACGCTGGCCGTAGAAAAAACCGTAAATACAGATGCAGAAAAATGGTCTGGATTCCATATTTACAGAGAATATGGAGCATGGCCGTATTTTCAGTGCATTGTGAGCGGCAAAGGAAACCCAGCTAATTTTGTATCGTTGAATCAGTCCACTGGAAAGGTAAAGTGGACGAATAATGGCGCATTTAGAGCGTGGAGTGAAAGCAGCGGCAGTTGGTCTCCAAGCGTAAGAGAACAGGGGTCGGCCAGCGATCAGGATTATAACTCGGTTTTGTTTTTCCATGGTTATGGAGAAACAGGAAGCCCGAAGGATAACCCGCAAAGATATACTGTTTACGGACGTTACATGCACGATGATGATGATGTTCAGACTTGCGAAATCACTCTTGCATGGGCATCTTGTAATCCTGATTATGAATGCAATGAACTTTGGGCCACTGTTTTGTATTATACGACCCCAAAGCTCACGCTGTACCACTTTTACCCCAAAGCGTCCTATTCCCGTGGCGACTACATCGGCGAAGTGACCTCGGAATCCGAGGGGGCCTATCCCACCAACGGGCGGCACACAGACGGATATTGGTATGTCCGTCAATGATAAGGAGGAAACGAATGAAGATCAAACTGAGCAACGGAAAGGAGCTGGAGCCCCTGATGGCGACGGGCGGCCAGCAGTATGTCCAGGGCCAGAGCCGGGACACCCTGAGTTTTGTGTTCGATGGCGGCACCGACATGGCCGAGCTGGACCAGGCGTTCCGGGCCGAAAACTGCGGTGACATCATCCTAACCGACGACCAGGGCGGCGAGTATCTGCACCACGGCTATGCCATCCGCCACGAGCTGAAGAAGGCCAGCGTGGAGAGCAAGCCCGCCACCACCGAGAGCGAGGCCGAATATGTGATGCGTGTGACCGTGAGCATGGCCCAGCGGACCTATGCCGAGGAGCAGATGGACAGCCTGCGTGATACCGTGGATACGCTGGTGCTGGACGCCCTGGGAGGTGAGGAATAATGTACGAGACTATCAAGCGGCTGTATGCCAAGACCGGTAATGCTGACGTGGTGAGCCGCGCCGTGAAGAAGGGCTGGATCACCGAGGATGAGGGCAAGCGGATCGTGGGGGAGTGATGAGATGAGCGGAGGAATCATCCTCACGATCCTGGGCCTGTGTCTGGGTTCTTCTGGCGTTTCGGGCCTTGTCGTGGCGTGTTTGCAGCGCCACTGGGCAAAGCGGGACAAGCAGGAGCAGCAGAGAGATCAGAAGGACGATAAGCTATACGCCATCGTGGCCGCCATTAAGGTGCTGACGCTGGACAGAGTAAAACATCTGGCCAAATGCCATATCAAGGACGGTTACATTGACTTGGGCGATAAGGAAACCCTCCAGGATATGCACCGGGCCTATAAGGCCCTGGGGGGCAACGGGCATCTGGACACCGCCATGGCGGCGGTGGAAAAATTGCCCATTCACAACGCGGACTGAAAGGGGGTGAGAAGCATGGAGAACATCGGAAACATCGGCATCGCCAGCGTGGCGGCCATTACGGTCATCTGCTATCTGGTTGGGCTGATCGTCAAGGCTGTGCCCAACATGGCGGATAAGTACATCCCCATCTGCTGCGGCGTGGCCGGGGCTGTGCTGGGGCTGGCTGGGCTGTACCTGGGCCTGCCGGATTTTCCGGCGGCGGACCCCGTTACCGCGCTGGCAGTCGGCATTGTTAGCGGCCTTGCGGCCACCGGAATCAACCAAATGGCGAAGCAGTTGAGTAAGTAACACACGGGAAACGCACGAAAAACACACGGATGCGCGAAAAATGCGCAGGAAGGAGAACTGTATGAACACCAACATTCTGCACGATATCTACACCATCAATCACCAGTCCGAGGGCGAGGACCTGACCGTTTCTCTGGCCAAGTTCCAGGCCGCTAACCCTGGCGCTGTGAGCCACGAGGAGGCCAAGGCCATGCGGGAGTTTATCGGCAAGCACGGCAGGGCCCTGGCGGTGGCTTTCCACAAGGGCAAGGCCACTTTCCAGGCCGTGGTCGAGGTCCTGGAGGCCGAGGACAAGGAGGCCCAGGAGGCCGCCAAGTGAGGCTGTACACCCAGCTCCTCACCCACAACAGCTGTTACATCAAGGGGGAGCATATCCGGCCCCGTGGGGTGATGGTACACTCCACGGGGTGCAATAACCCTTATCTGCGGCGGTATGTCTCCCCTGGGGACGAACGGATCGGAGATCCGCTGTCCACCAACTGGAACCAGAGCGGCGTCGGCGCCTGCGCCCATGCCTTTATCGGGCGGTTGGCGGACGGGAGCATTGCGGCCTACCAGACCTTGCCCTGGACCATGCGGGGCTGGCACTGCGGGGGTGACGGCAATAACACCCATATCTCTTTTGAGATTTGCGAGGACAAGCTGGCTGACAAGAGCTATTTCCAGGCCACCTATCAGGCTGCCGTGGAGCTGACGGCCTACCTGTGCAAGAGGTTCGGGCTGAATCCCCTGGCCGACGGCGTGGTGCTGTGCCACGCGGAGGGCCACAGGCAGGGCATCGCGTCCAACCATGCCGATGTGCTCCACTGGTGGGGCCGGTATGGGGTCAGCATGGATAACTTCCGCCGGGATGTGGCGGAGAAGATGAAGGGAGGCGAACACGATTTGACAGAGCAGCAGGTGCGGGCCATCGTCCGGGAGGAGCTGGCCGCCGCCCAGGCGGCGCGGGACAAGCTGCCCGCCAGCGACTGGGCGGCAGAGAAGCTGAAACAGGCCAAAGCCGCCGGCATCACCGACGGCACCAGGCCCCGGGGGTTTGCTACCCGGGAAGAGGTGGCCTTGATGGTGGCCGCCGGGAAAAAGTAAACTGAATGGGACGGGAAAACGCCGATCTTAGCACGGGGCTGGAGCGGCTGAAAGATGGGCCAAAACTAACGATTCTCTAACAAAAACCGCAAAAGCATTGGGAGCCAGTCATTCTGGACTGAATGGCATTCAAGAGGTCAGCGGTTCGATCCCGCTTATCTCCACCAACGAAAACCTGCAATCCATTGGGATTGCAGGTTTTCTTCTTGTTTGCGGACAAACGAAAATTTTGAGAAATGGCGGGAAATTGGGAGTAGTTAGGGAGAATTACTAACACATTTACTAACATGGTTCAAGACCGTCAGAGGGCATCGGTGATGCGGCGGAGGTCGGCCAGATTTACGTCCTGGTAATGCCGGAGCATGGCGGTGGAGGTGTGGCCCATGAGCTCCAGCTTGTCCTTGTCCGGGGCCTCCACCCGCTTGAGCAGCGTGGCGAAGGTGTGGCGGCAGCTGTGGGGCGTGTAGGTGTGGCGCTGGACCCCGTTTATCTCTATGATGGGGTTATCTATCCCGGCGGCGGTGAGGGCGGCGTAGAAGGCCGCCCGGTAGTCCTTTGGGGGGATGGGCCGCCCGTCCCGGCGGGCGAACACGGGGCCGCTGGTGCGGCCGCCCACGGCGGCATCCACAAGGGGCTGTATTCTGGGGGCCACGGTGACGGTCCGGTCTGTGCCTGCGTCGGTCTTGGAGCCGCCGGTGAACGCCCGCTCGGCCCGGTCATAATCTTCAATGCGCAGGGCCAGCAGCTCGGAGGGCCGAAAGCCCAGGTAGCACTGGCACAGGATCGCATCCACGCAGTCCAGGCCCACCAGAGGCCAGAGCTTGTCCACCGCCTCCAGAGGCAGGCCCGCCTTGCCTATCCCGGTCTGGCCGCCGATGACGATATAGGGGGACAGGTTCAGGTTGTCCGGCACGGCGTGGCGGGGAATGCCGAACTTGTAGATTAGGCCGCAGAGGGTCTTCATGTTCTCCTGGGTGCGGCGGCCCAGGTCATCATCGAAGCAGTCCTGAATATCGTCAATGTCGATATCCCCCATTTTCATGGGCCGGATGGGCCCCAGGTGCTTCAGGGCCGCCCGGTAGCAGTTTATGGTGGACGGGCCCCGCTTGTGGGTGGGCTCCCACAGGTCATAGAGCTGCTGGAAGGTATAGGCCGTCTTGCGCTTGCCGCCGGCATCCTGGACCTCCGGGGAGTGCAGCCACTCCTCCGCCTCCTTCCGGGTGCGCAGACCGGACTTTGATTTGGTGATGCGCCGCCGGGTGCCGTCCGGGCGGATCTCATGGCCGATGATCTTCAAGGCTATGTAGCCGCTGCCCCGGCGGAAGATGGAGCCGGTGCCGTTGCTCCGGCGGCGGGCGGACGTGCTGCGGGCCTGCTTGCGGCCGCACCAGGGGCACCACTCCGCCCCGGTGGGCAACTCCCGCCCACATTTGACGCACTGGGTCTGCTCAGTAATGGTTTGCATCATATCACGCTCTTTCTTCAAAATGGGTATGGCAATCCAGCCCCCTGCGTGATATAATGCCTTTGGTTCTTTGAGACATTACCCCGCTGGGGTTTGTTTCGCCAGCCGCTCTCGGTGTTCCCGCACCGGGGGCGGTTTTTTATTTGTAATTGCATGAAGTTGTCAGAAAATGCATAGACACATGAGAACTCATTGACACACGTATCAACACGTGCTAGAATAGATTCGGAAGAGGTGAGGATGTGAAGGGAAGCGAAGTAAAGCAGATGCTGCGGGCGCACAAGTGCTACTTTTACCGAGAGGGACGAAACCACGAGATATGGTTCAGCCCTATCACGGGCAAGAAATTCCAAGTCCCCAGGCACGACAACAAGGAAGTCGCCACCGGGACGGTAAACAACATCAAGCGGAGCGCTGGAATCAAATAAATCGTTTTTGCGTCATACTATAATATCGAGAGGTGAATTGTATTATGAAATATGCTTACCCCGCTGTATTTAGAGAAGAGAGCGACGGCCTGTATTCTGTGGAATTCCCCGACCTGGAGGGCTGCTTCACCAGCGGCGAAACGCTGCCGGATGCCATTGAAATGGCGGAAGACGCCCTGTGCCTGATGCTCTATGACATGGAGGAGGATGGAGAAACCATTCCGGCCCCGTCTAACCCCAAGGACATCGTGGTCAGCGACGACGCGCTGGTGTCGCTGGTCGGCTGCGATACGCTGGAGTATCGCAAGCTGTACAATAATAAGTCGGTCAAGAAGACCCTGACCATCCCCGCCTGGCTGAACACCATGGCCGAACGGGCCGACTTGAATTTTTCCAGCGTGTTACAGGACGCGTTGAAGCTGCGGCTTGACGTGCAATAAGTTCCCCTTCTGCCCCGGGCTTCGGCCTGGGGCTTATTTTGTTGCAGGGATGCTTTAGTGAGAGTGTGGAATCAGGTGCGCCGTGGAGCGGATGACCTCCTCATAGCGCTGGATGTCGGCGGGGGTGAAGCCGAAGACATCCTCCCAGGTGTAGCCGGGCAGCCAACAGGTGGCGTGGTGAAAACAATCCTTTGCGTCTGGCTTTTCCATATAGACCTTTACGCGGCCATCGGGCTTCATTTCGGAGTGGACGATCTCGGTTTCGTCGTCCAGCGTTAAAAACGGATACATCATAGTGATAAAACTCCTTTCGTTCGTATCATGCCCCAGGCTTTAAGCCTGTGGCTTTTTTATGTCCTGGGCAGGTCCAGCAGCTGCATTCGGCGGATCTGATCGCAGGTCAGGCGGAGGTCATAGCGCCGGTTGAGCAGGTCCATGATGATCCTGGCTTTCCAACCGTAGGAGGTATACCGGGCAAGATCCCGCTGGGCCGCCGGCGGGAGATCGGATAGGGTCATGTGTCACGCCCCCTCAATACGATATTTGATTCTGCACCACTTTCCCGATGATGCGGATCTTTGTCTCGGAGAGGTCATATATCTGCATCTGGTGGATCGGGTTGGTGCTCTTCGGCTCCAGCATGACCACGTTTCCCCGGCGGTGCCAGTATTTCACGGTGGCTTCATCATCGCCCACCATGGCAACCACGATCTCGCCGTCCTCGGCGGTGTCCTGTTTTCTGACAATAAGCAGGTCGTTTTCATAGATGCGGGCGGCGTTCATACTATCGCCCCGGACACGCAGGGCAAAATACTCTCCCCCGTGGTTCAAGGCGGTGTAGGTATAGCCCTCTATATTTTGCTCGGCATACAAAGGCAGCCCGGCACTGATCTGGCCCAGAATGGGGATGCGTTTCAGAGTGGAGAAGTCAACGGGGACGGCATTATCAGGAAGGCTCATATCATGCGCATACTCTTCCAAATCCATAAGATACGCAGGAGTTACCCCAACCGCTTTGGCAATCGCTTCGATGCGCTCCAAGGGGATGTTTGTGACTTTTCCCATCTCATACTTGTAGATAGTCTGCTTTGTAGTTCCGCAAAGTCGGCCAAGCTCTTCTTGGGTCAGCCCTGCGGCCTCTCTGGCGGCCTTGATTTTTTCGCCCTTTGTCATGGTGGCCCTCCTTTGTCCTTCTGATTTACTGTGGTAACTTTATTGTATCACATTTTCTCCCGAAATCAAGTAAAAAACGACTTGACAGGTTACTTTCTTTGATGTACTATACAGGTAGCCCAGCAAGTTGCTTGCGAGGAGGTGATGTACATGGTCGCAACGGATAAACTGCGGGGAATCATCAGTGAGAAGGGGCTATCTCAGCGTGAAGTCGCTAAATGCCTTGGTATCACGGAGAAAACTTTCTACAGCAAGATGAAAAAGGGCGTTTTTGGGACCGATGAAGCAGAAAGGATGGTCCGTCTGCTCGAAATCAAAGACCCGGCTTCGATTTTTTTGCTTCGTGAGTAGCGTGACAAATTACCTAAATGCGTAATTGTCAACGATAGAGTAGGGGTGTTGGCAAAAAGTCAGCCCGCCTTGTGGGGAAACACAAAGCGGAAACGGGGAAAGGGGGTGAAAGGGATGGAGCAGGTCAGCAAGGCTGAGTATGACATTGGGCTGCTGCGGTGTCTGCTGCATTATCACGAGCGGGTGACCGCCCCGGTGGGGCAGGATGTCTGTCAGGTGTTGGCGGACGGAAAATGCCCCGGAATATTGGTGCTCGACCAGTATTCCGAGGCACTGCGAGAGGCGATCCGCTGCATTAAGATCGTTCACGGGATTTGAGCGCTTGAACTGCGGCCTTTACACACTGGACACACACCGGGGACAAGCCGGGTGCGTTTTCACAGGTGTTGACAAAGTGGTGCGCTTGCCCATCTTTCGCAAGAGTTGCAACAGGAAGCCGCTCTTTCCGAAAGCTGATAGGGCAATCGACTGTGACATAAGACCAGGACAAAAAACCACCCCCTTTCGCTGACAGTATAACACAGTGGGGTGGCGGACCGAAACTGATCGCAGCAAAGAAAACCGCCTCCGCTGATGAGGGCGGAGAAGGAGGCAACCAGCTATAAGAAGGGAGGGTGCCTATGGAGCTTATCATCAAGGGAACACCAAAAGAACTTGCCGCCCTCGTAGTGCAAGTACAAGGAC
>SKEO01003144.1_pt1 | contig 10480 bp, 9 predicted proteins | sample 4826801 | NCBI WGS metagenome assembly SKEO01 (sample SAMN11008807, study PRJNA524170) | human gut metagenome | biome: Human fecal sample; material: Feces; isolation source: fecal sample from pouch patient p3 | host: Homo sapiens | place: Israel: Tel-Aviv | collected 2016-02-25
AAATAGGCATAGTTTTCACCTGTCCTGTAATTCTCCATGAGCTTCATTGCTTCACTTCTTGCCATCATACCGTCATAGAACCTGTCAATACAGGCGGTTATATCGTCTTTCTTGTACCAGACTTCCGGCATGACAACGGATAAATCCGCAAGGTCAGCGTTCTTTGGGTCTAAAATATACATGACTGCATTGCTGCGGAGCATAGCTTCAATGAGTGTGAGAATAAAATACGTCTTTCCTCCACCAGTACCGCCAGCAATCAGCATATGAGGGAGCTTGTCATACTCCCACCAGACATTTTTCATCAGACGTAAACTGCCATGTTCAGCCTGTACCTCATTGATAGTGATTCTATTAGCGATAGTGTCATAAAGTAAGACATACTCCACATAGGAATCATGTAGCTCTTTTGACACCAGCTCACAGTACAATCCTGTTTCCAGCTTCTTTTCCAAGTGTAAAAGTTGGTCTTGATATTTCCCTAATGTAATTTCTGTACGGATATACAATAGACCATGTTCCATACGGTAATACAGTTTTGGAAAGTAGTTGATTTTCTCTTTCTTGCCGGACGCTGGCAAGTCCTTAAAAAATCCGCTGTCCTGTGTGGATTCTGATTCATACCAGCCATTCTCTAAAATCATGCGTGCCAGCTTTTGACGGTGAAAAAGCTGTTTCACTCTGTCATACTGGAATCTGCGGTAGAAAAGGGCAGACAACACACAGACCAGAGTCGCCACAATGATAGTCACTATCCTATATGGTGTAATCGGCAAGTAGACGCTGCCATCTTCAAAAAGTGAGATTGCTTTCCAATCCGTAGTGATGATTGACTTTAGGTTCAGCAGCATAACCACCGCAAGGAATAATAGAAGCAGCAAACCAGCCGAGAAACGAAAAACCAGTGATTTATCACTGGCTCTGATACGATATCCTCTGTATGTTTGTAATCTCATAGTTCCTCCTTTTAAGCATAAAAAGCAGCAAACTCCATAGAATTTACTGCTCTAACATTTATTCGGAAAAATACTCCTTTTGATTAATTTTTTCTAATTCACATATCAATTTATAATACTCTGCAAAAAAATTATTATTACATTGACTAAAATCAACATCATTTGGAACAACCAATAATGTTTTCATCATGGAATGATAAGTGGAATTTAAGATATCTTCAAGAACTTTCATAAGTTCTACAGAAATATCTGTGGGATAATATTTGTAAAGTTTATCAATTTCATCTTCGGTTTTACGAATACACTCTCCAAGCCATTCTCTTACAGAAAAATAAACCATATTTTCTCGAGTAGTCCTATTTGCATTTAAAACTTTCACTTTATCTGAAAATCGTAACTGTAACAAACTAGACAATTCTTCAGCAGTATAATCAGTACCTGTATGACCATCTAAATAAATTTCTGCAAGCGAAGATAGACTGTTTCGCATATTTTTTATAATTTGTTTTAATCGCATAGAAACATTTCTTCTAGCAATAGAATCCCTCTTATTGTTAGGAACATAAACTTGTGTGATATAAAACATAAAATTTATTATATATCCAACAGATAATTGAAATAAAAGATTAAACCATTGTTCGGCTCCTCTAAACAGTTCGGGCAAATCCAGTGTTAAATAATATGAAGTAATGATGACTATAGATATTATAAAAAATGCAGAAATAAGCGTATTTCTTTTTATGAATATAAGAATATTTTTTCTTAACATTTGTACTAATTCCTTTCCATCGATTTATCTATATGCCAATAATTATAATATCATTTTGCAGATGAAGCAATTATTGCTTATTTATTTTTGTTACTGTTTGTGATGGATTTGTCATAGTGTTTGACACAGAATGCTTATTCTTCAAGACAATATCATCTGCCTTGATATACCAGTCAACGTCTGCACCTTGAAACGTAGCGGTTGCCACCGTATCAGCCACAGGATTGATGATTTCCACCTCTGCATTGTAGTCAAATTCCTTTAACGGAACAGAAGCCGGAATACTTACCTGTATCATACGTCCTTGTTCTTTGCACTTCAAATCGTAGGTACGTTCTTTGATTTCTTCAGAAACCGTACCGTCCTCATTCTGGATATGTACCTCTCGTCTTAATGCGGAGAATTTCAATACTCCGAAAGTCTTTTCCTTGTCAATAATGATTCCGTTTGCTAATCTCATATACTCAATACCTCCTTATGCTTTCACCATATCGTCAGCCGATAAGATATAATTTGTGAATCCTCTTGTACCGATTTTATAACCCTCTGCAGTGATTTTGGGATTGATAAGTTTTACCTTTTCCTCTGATTCAAAGTTCTTCTCACCAGCAGAAGCAGGCAGCACCACGATAATATCATCTGCTCTCTGTACGTCCGAATAAAGGTTGAAGCTACGGGAAACGACCGTCATACGTCCGTTGATCCTACGCTGTTCCACCTTATTCTCACCAGCAAATTCTAAAGTTCCGAATGTTTTTTCCATATTTGGGATAACGTGTTTTAATTCCATAAATTGTTTACCTCTTTTCTTTCTATATTTTTAATGATTGATTGTGTCATTCTGCTATCGGAATAATATCTGTCTGCCTGTGAATTATCAAGGGCAAGCGTTGTGCTGCCGCACCCTTGACAATCCCCATTCAGAAAGATAAATGTTAATCAAGCAGAATTTAGTTGAGTTGCCAGCCACGGACTGACTTTTTTTATGATGGGAGGTGAACGGGGAGTTGCTTTCATAAACCGATACCTCCTGTATTATTTAGACTTCTTTACTCTGCGGAATCTCTTATATCCGGCAAAGATAAGACCAGCAGCGGAAATTCCCATCATGGCGAACAATGCGACAAATGGTGTGTTGTCACCTGTTTTTGGTGAATCGCTTGTCTTTGTTGGTGTGCTAGGTTCTTCTGGTGCCGTAGGGGATTCCAGGTTTTCCTTGACCGTCACAGTCTGCCCCTTGTCCTTGATGTCCTTATGTTCAGCTACCTTGATAGGCTCGTCTGGATTGGTTACGTCATATAATTCTTCAAATGTCACAAGCTCTTTGCCGCCAAGCTCCGAAGCATTGAATGTAAATTCAATCTGAACCTCCATTTTAGAATCCTCGGCAGTAAAAGTAAGGTCATTTTCTACACGCTTGCCATTCATTAGAAGTTCAGCATTTTCAGACTTCACCATTTCCCAACCTTTAAGAGTGTATTTCACGCCTTTTTCAAGACCATCTAAAGTGACCGTATCAACGATAGTTACTTTGTCGTCTGCTTCAATCGTCTTTTCACCTGTCGCCTTATCAGTAGCGGTTGTGTGCATAGTGATGATACGTTCCGTAATCGTCACTGTTTGCCCCTCGTCCTCAATATCTTTATGTTCTGCCACCTTTGTAGGCTCGTCTGGATTGGATAAATCGTACAATTCCTCGAATGTCACAAGGTCTTTGCCACCAAGAGCAGAAGCATTGAACGTATAGGAAACCTCAACTTCCATTTCTGATTTTTTCGCAGTGAATGTGTAATCATTTTCCACAGGTTCACCGTCAATCAAAAGCTGTGCATTTTCAGACTTCACCATCTGCCAGCCTTTCAACTGATATTTTGTGCCTTTTGTCAGACCATCTAAAGTGACCGTATCAACGATAGTCACGCTCTTTCCGGCAACGATTGATTTTTCACCTGTCACCTTATCTGTGGCAGTCGTATGGATAATGATTTCTGGTTCATATTCATCTGTGAGTGTACCCAAGTCCACGACTACTTTATTTCTTGACACCACTACATCAAACGCCGGAATCAGCGTCATTCCTTTGTTGGAATCGCAGCGTAATTCTTCGATTGTGTAAGTATCGTAAAGCAATGCACCTTTGCTGTCGTCTGGTGTGGAAGTACCAAACCAGATACCGTCCTCACTGGTCTTTCCGGCGTTGGTATTCTGCTTATGAGATACCCAGTCAGAAGAAGTGGAGAATTGACCGTTTGCGTCCGTAACAATGATATGGCTCTCACCAGTCGTCTTGCTTGTGATCCTAAAGGGAACATTCGTAAGTCGCTTGTGAGTACCGTCACCAATTTTCACACCCTCGATATCCCCACGGATAATCTGGTTGTAGATGGAATGTGCTTCATCTGTTAAATCCATGATTTTTCCATCTTCTGTGATTTCAAATTCAATCGGTTTTGCACCGTCCGTCAAATATCCCTCTGGGGCGTTGCTTTCCTCAATACGGTATTTTCCGTATGGTAATGTATCGGCGGCAGTTGTAGCGATACCGTCAACGCCAGTATGGATTGTTTTGACGACTTCATTCTTGTTGTATAACTTGCCATCTACCAAGACAGCGTTATCATTTAAGGAAATGATTTCAAAGGCAGTATCTTTCAAAGTCGCACCGCCTTGTGCTTTTGTATCTTTGGTTTCAAGGTCACGTTTCTGGATTTTGACACCGCCACGGATAACCTTGTCTAATACGGAATACTGGTTGCTGCCGCTTAACGCTGCAAGCTCACCATCTTCTGTAATCTGTGCCACATAGACACCTTTTATCTGTTCAGAACTTCCGGCAGCCTGCATATAAGCACCCTCCAATAAGTAACCGTTTGGAGCTGTCTTTTCTTTTACAGTGATAGTACCAAGCGGCAAGCAGATAGTACCATTCTGTGTATAGAAGCTGTCACCCAATACCTTGTAGGAATCGGCTAATCTTGTGATGTAATGGACTTCATTGTTGCTGTCTTTTTCAGCGATTGTCTTTGTCGTCCATGTGCGTGTTGGTTCTGATGGAAGATTGTCTTTTGTATAGTAACCGTCATAATACTTCCAGACGAACTCCGCACCCTCTAAAGAAGCGTTACCCTGTGGCGTAGCTTTGGAAATTTCCATATCAATCTTGAAAAGCTCAACCAAAGTGTCAGTGACTTTTGGTTTGTCGCTGACTTTTAAAGTCGTAGTTTCATTAACCTTGACCGTCATAGTATAGACGTTCTTATCTAACTGGAATCCCTTTGGAGCTTTCGTTTCTTTCACATAGTATGTCGCAGCTCTTAATTCCACAGTGTCCGTATTACCATTGGCATTTGTCGTAAGTATGGCAACAGATTTCGTGCAGCCTTTATCAGAATAGACACCATAAGTCGCACCAGAGAGAGAATAGCAGTCATTCCCGTTTGTGACTGTGGTATTACTGGAAGATTTCTGAATCTTGCCATTGCCGACAGCCAGCTCTGCGAAGAACTGTCCTAAATCCTGCCCCTCACCAGTGTAGATATAACCGTAACAGTCATAGCGTCCTTTATTTTCTCTTACAAAGGCTTTCGCTCCGGCGAATACTTCATCTTGCACGGATTTTGAGATTTCATCATAGGAAGCTCGTACATTGTCACAGCTCCACCCAAGATGGACGCTCAATCTCTGCCAGACTACAAGCTGTCTTAAAAGGTAGGCGTGCTGGCTGCTCAATCCTGTATGGCTTTTCGTGTACTGTTTGACGTATTCAAGAGATAAAGCAACGTCCTCTATCTGGTCAGCAGTCATGCGTGTACTTGCGTCACTTCTGGTCTTATATCCATTCTTAAAGCCTGTGTTGATGTCGATACAATAAGCGTCCTCGCCCTCAACGGTCATATGCCCCTCATTAAATGTAGAGCCGATAGAACCATCATTCATTACTTTCTCAACAATGCCGACACGTTCCTCCGATTCTGTCCAGTATTGTGTTTCCGCAGCATGGACAGCAGTTGTGGGTAGAGCAGTAAAGACGGTTGCGAGAGTAAGAACACCTGTAAGCAATCGTTTCAATATCTTATTCATTTTTTGATTCTCCTTTCATTTGGGTAAAAAAATAGACGCTCATTTCTGAACGTCTGGAAATAAAAAAGGAATACCGTTTTTCAAGTATTCCTAATTCTATATGTTATTTAACTGTATTTATGTGATATGAAGTTGTTTGCTGCTGTTATGCCGCTATTTGTTGTTGGTATCTCAATGGTACATTACCATCCTGAAACGGGTGAATGGCCTCGTAATCTGCATGAAACTTTGCCAATCCGTGCAGATCATGCTTGCCTGCGGCATTATATTCGTCCAGCAGTGCCGTCATGCGCGCGTGGATATCCTCCGGCAGCGCAGTTGTAATATCCGATACGATATTCCGGCGGTTCTTGTATTCTCCGATCGGATAACCGTTTGCAATGTCCTCAAACACGCCGCTTTTCAGCTTGTAATGATACCGTTTCATCAGTTCATGCGAAAGCGGCTCTTGATAGGTTTTCAGCATTTCATTGAACATCAGGAAGTGCCCAGTCATTTCCTCCACGTCTTTTGCGCGAATCAGCGCATCTTCCGAAGTCAAGGTGCCGGTATCGAACAGAGATGCCGTCTGCTTTTCCGTTAATGTGCTGCCTTCAATTCTGTTGGAATGATAGGCGAGCGTTCTCTGTGCGAACGCATATACGCCGCCGTGGTCATTTTTCTTCTGCTCGATTTGAAGACGCTGGATAAGCCGAGTGGTAAAACTTTCTGCCATAGTTATCTCTCCTGCTGTTCCAGATATTTGCTTTTATTATACCCAATCTGTTGCTGCTGTGCAAGGTGCTTAGCGATGCATCACCTTATACAGCAGGTCGAGGCAGGCATCGGTTTCGTTGCCGAAGACAGTGACGTCGCGCTTTTCGCCGTTCACGGCGAAGAATACCTCCCAGCCTTGTTCTGTCCATTCCATGGAATAGCAGTTCGTGCCGAAATAGCCGGCACTGAAGTCATACAGGTCTTCGGGTACTTTCAGATAGACCAGAATGGAATGCAGCTTACGGATAGTTAAATTCGGCAAGGTTTTATCAATATCGCAATAATGCGTCATGCGATAGAGCAGATTGAAACAGGCATCGGTTTCATTGGAGAATACCTTAACATCACACTTGCTGCCGCGTTCAGTCGCATATACTTCCCAGCCTTGCGAGGTATGCTCTATTGTTTCACAGGCACCCAGTCGCATATTATTACCCAAGTCATAGGCACTGGCAGGGACTTTCAAATAGTGGAAGATCGCACGGAGCTGGTTTTGGTTCATTGCAGTCATTTAATAACCTCCTCTAGATAACCGTTTTCGATTAGTTCTTTAATATTAGTTGGCAGGCGGTACTGTATGCCGCCGCCTCGTTCGCCAAACGCCGGAGCGATTCTTCCTGCTTCTACATTTTCAATGGGTTTGATCACTCGATAAACATGATAGACATTCTGATTTTTATAATAGGGCAATGACCGCATTTTATATGGTGTACCTTTGGGTTCGGTAAAATCACCACCTGGTCCGCCATAGCGGTCGATTAAAGCACCGACATCAAGTGTTTCTATATGCGTTGTTCCTGCCACAAATCCATTATCCGGTGCGTATTTAGGATAGTCAACATGACCGCTTTCATCAACGTATTTGGTATCACGGACAATCAGAGCATCTTCTGGCAGGTTGATTTCCACAGCGTTTTGAGCCGCTGTATTTTCAAACGCCGCCACATCATCAATCATCGTCGGAGCATATTTCTGGGCTAATTCATACGCGCCAAAAGCAATAGAGACAACGCCAAGTGAATCTAGCCAATGTTCAAGCGACAGTGTTTTTTCCGGCGAAAATGCGCCCTTTACCATATCAGCGGTACCCAGAGTCAGCCAGTTTACGATATGATAAAGTGAGGGATCTTTTGTCATCGCATCTGTGCGCGTTTTTAATCCCTCATAAAGACCGCTGACTGTACCCATAGTGAGCCAGTCAAGAAAGCCGCTGAGCGTTCCACGACCAATACGTTCCTGCTGGGCGGCAACAAAACCGTTCAGCAGTGCTTTGGCATCGGAGGGAATACGCAGCAGTGCATCATACCAATTCGAATGATTGTCGGCGTTGGGGGATGCAGCAACAACAGGCTGTTCCAATGCCGATGAAGATTCGTAAACCGGAATTACGGCACAGCGGCAGTGCGGGTGCAGCGGAGGAAGCAAATCCTGCTGAATCAATTCATTCAGCGTAAAAGTTTTGTTGCTGAATGAAAGACAGGTATTACAAAGTCCCTGCTGATGTTCGACAATATACTGAAATTTGTGATAGCCGGCTTTGTCAAACTGATGCAGGAGATAATACCAGCTGGCTTGTATATAGGCACCGTCAATATCATCGGCTAATCGCTTGGAGGCTTTATCCCATACAAGAAGCAGTTCTTTTGCCATTTGGTCGGCAGTGCTGTTCTGACGTATGCAAATTGTGGATTGATTCATCAGCGCCTGCGTGGTCTGCTCATTGAATGAAGTCAGATCAGAATTTAGCTTGTACCGCAGACCGGTGGGAATATCTTCTGTGCTCATGATGAACAGCTTTGTGTATGCATTTATCGTATCATAAAGCTGTGCTTCGAACAAGGCTGAACGAGTGCAAAGCTGGCTCCGTACCGCTTTTTCCTTTTCGCCTTGCGGTGCGGGCAGAGATTCACGTTCTTTCCGTGTCAGGAGCGCATGAAATGCTGTAGAGGGGGAAGTGTCCTCGTCGATGTGCATATGTCGGAGATAAAACCATGCTGCCTGTTCCCGAATTCGTCTGCTGGTGCTCTCTGCTTTCCGTAACGCGACTGTTTTAATTGCCTGCATGAAGTCCTCCTTTCAATCCCTTCTATTCTGGTGATTGATAGAATAGGACGAGATCCGGAACTTTGCAAGGTCATCTTTTGACCACCACCGTTTGACATACAAAGAAAACTGTAATACAATCGCACTACAAGGAGATGATTTTATGGCTATGGATGCAACACTTCAGATCCGCATTGACAGTGCAGTAAAGGAGCAGGTAGAAGCACTTTACCGCAGTATGGGCACCTCGTTCGCTGAGGCTGTACGGATGTTTGCGCAGCAGAGCCTGCAGGAAGGCGGCATGCCGTTTCGGCCGTCACTTCGTGCGTGGGATGACATGAGTGAAGCGGAAATCAGCGAAAAGTTGTCGCGCAGCAGTGAGGATATTGCTGCCGGACGCATCTCTGCGCAGTGCGATATGGATGCTAAAGTAAAGGAGCTGCTTCAGAGTCGTGCCGCAAAGATATAAGATATTTTACACCTCAACGGCCGAGCGGGATATTACGGAAAAGCTGATGTATATTATGCAGCAGTATCGGGATACCGCTTTGGCAGAACGGTGGTATAACCGCCTTCGCGCTTTGATACAGGAGAATTTGACTGCATTTCCGGCCAAGTATCCGCTGTATGATGTGGAGCCATGGAGTTCTGCGGGAATTCGGCAATATGTTACGCGAAATGATGTGATTTTGTATTCGGTCGATGAAAACCGCAGCTGCGTGTATATTCGGAGTGTTTGTACACGCGGTCGAGATTTGGATTTACACCTGTCGGAGCAGAGTGAGAGCGTGGAGTAAAACAAAAAGAGCAGCAAAGTTACCTACGCATAAGGACAACATTTCAAATTACCGTTCAAGTAGCATTGAAAAAGCCACTGACTCTGAATTATTCAGGGTCAGTGGCTTTTCGTTGAAAACGAGGCTGCATTCTGGTACAATCTATGTGTATAAAAGGAACTTCCCATAATTGCACCTTATCGGAAGTTGAAAGGAGGGGCACTGTGAGCGAACTTATGACGAAACACGAGATGACTGAGGAAGATATCAAGTTACAGTATATTACTCCAGCGATTGAGAGCGCAGGCTGGGATAAACTTAAGCAAATTAAAATGGAGTACAACTTCACGGACGGTCGTGTCATCGTCCGCGGAAATGTCACAGCCAGGGGAAAGAGAAAGCGCACAGACTATCTGCTTTACTACAAGCCCAATATTCCTTTGGCTATCGTCGAGGCAAAGGATAACAGACACAGTGTCGGAGCCGGAATGCAACAGGCCATCGAATATGCCGAGGTGCTGGACATCCCGTTTGTGTACAGCTCAAATGGCGACGGTTTCTTGGAACACGATATGAAATCCGGCAAAGAGCGTGAATTGATGTTGGAGCAGTTTCCCTCGCCGTATGATCTCTGGCAGCGGCACATCGGCGACGAGCATTTCACGCCGGAGCAGGAACAACTTATTACCGAGCCGTACTATTTCCAGCTGGGTGATAAGACCCCTCGCTACTATCAGCGCATCGCCATCAACCGCACCGTTGATGCGGTTGCCCGTGGGCAAGACCGCATTCTCCTCGTTATGGCGACCGGCACTGGCAAGACTTATACTGCGTTCCAGATTATTCATCGCCTTTGGAAATCCGGCCGAAAGAAAAAGATCCTGTTCCTTGCTGACCGCAACATTCTTGTCGACCAGACCATGCAACAGGACTTCAAGCCTTTTGCAAAGGTCATGACGAAAATCGAGGGCAAAAAGCTGGACAGCTCCTATGAGTTGTATCTGTCCCTTTATCAGCAGTTGGCCGGTGATGAGAATGAAGAGCCGTTCCGTGCATTCCAGCCGGATTTCTTCGACCTTATTGTCATCGATGAGTGTCAC
>SKEO01003153.1_pt1 | contig 10456 bp, 9 predicted proteins | sample 4826801 | NCBI WGS metagenome assembly SKEO01 (sample SAMN11008807, study PRJNA524170) | human gut metagenome | biome: Human fecal sample; material: Feces; isolation source: fecal sample from pouch patient p3 | host: Homo sapiens | place: Israel: Tel-Aviv | collected 2016-02-25
GCCGTCACCGTCCGGGCGAGGTCGGGCAATCAGCGGAGCCAGCACACCGTACTGTGCGATGCTTTCCACCGTCCGTGTCATGGCTTCATCGTCCAGAACCTTAAAGGGGTGGTTGGTGAAGGGGCGCAGCGCATCAATGGGGATTTGCTGCACCTGTTCCCGCTGTTCCTCCTGTCGGTTTTCCTCGGTGGAAAACAGGTCATCTAGCCCTTTCAGAGCTAAGTTTTCGCTGTCGATCGGCATCTGCCAGCACCTCCTTTGCAAGAGATTTGTAGGCTTCTGCCACCTTGCCCTTGGGGTCATAGGCAAAGATGCTTTTGCCTGCCGCACTGGTTTCAGCCGCTCGGACGGAGCGTGGAATGGTCTGCTCAAACACCCGGATTTTGCTGCCGTACACCTGCCGAATCAGATTGCTGATCTGTTTTCCGTAGTTGGTGCGGTTGTCGGTCATGGTCAGCAAGATACCCTCGATTTTCAGCTTCGGGTTGATCTGCCGCCGTACCTTTTGGACGGTCTGCAAAAGCTGTTCCAGACCCTTTGCGGACAGGTACTGCGCCTGCACAGGAATCAGGGCAGCGTCTGCCGCCGCCAGTGCGTTGATGGTGAGCATCCCCAGCGAGGGCATACAGTCCAGCAGAATAAAATCGTACTCTCGTTTGGCACTATCCAGCACCTGCTTCAGCATCTTTTCCCGGTTCATGCTGTTCACAAGGGCAACTTCCAGCCCTGCCAGTTCGATGTTGGCTGGAATCAGGTCAACGCCCTCTGCATGGTGCAGGATGCCTTCACCGGGCGGAATGCTCTGATCGTTCATGGCTTTTGCCATCAAGGTGGAAAGGGTGGTGGGCAGTTCATCGGGCTGCTGCCAGCCCATGCTGATGGTCAAAGACCCCTGCGGGTCGGTATCCACCAACAGGACTTTCTTGCCCTCCATCGCCAGCCCAATGCCCAGATTCTCACAGGTGGTGCTTTTCCCCACACCGCCTTTTTGATTGGTGACTGCGATAATCGTAGCTTTCTTTGCGATAACATCACCCCGCCTTCGGTGAACCACGCGCAAAGTCGTGGTTCGTCTTGTTCTGATAGTAGAGGTTCATGGTGGTGGGCGCATTGTAGAGCATCGCCAGCAGATACTGCTTCATGTTCCGCACTGGGGCGGTGTTTTCTGCCAGAGAATCCAGCACAAAACGGATGTGGTCGGCGTTCAGCTTTTTCAGCCGACTGCGTACCACCTCGGCAGGCTTGTCATCTCCGGCAATCCGCAGCATCTTGCGTTTGGTGGAACAGGTATCCACAAGCAGGTCTACGATCTGGTAGATGGTGTCCTCATCATCCGGGCAGAGCCGGAGCAGGAGATCAACCTCCAACGTCTGATAAAAATAATCCTCAAGCTGTTCACGAATGTCCCCGGAATAGATAGGGTCAGGATCGTTCCACTCTGTTTTATTCTTATCAGTCTTATTTGCTTGCGGTTTTGACTGCACCAGAATTGCGCTTTCGGCAGCACCAGAATTGCTGTTTGGGCAATTCTGTACTTGCGCTTTTGGCAGTCCAGACGAAAAGTCCTTGACGTAGATCAGGCTGGGTCTGCCCAGACCACGGCGTTTGCGCTCGATGAGGTCGATGTCCTCCAACTCCCGGAACAGCTTGACCGCCTTGTGTTCGGCGCAACAGAGGGATTCCTGCACTTCCCGGACGGTGTAAATGATATACACCCGACCTTGCTCGTCCAGCCAGCCGTTCTTTGCGGACAGGCTCATGCGGTCCAGCAGGATGCCGTACAGCGTCCGAGCATCGGTGGAGAGTTGCCGGAAACGTCTGTCTTGGAACAGTGCCTTGGGGATGCGGAAGTAAGAGAACAACTCGCCCGACTGACCATAGAAGTAGTCGTAACTCATGGCATTAACGGATCATCATCTCACGGTCTGCGGCACCTTTCATATACATGGCTTCTGCGATGTCACATTCTGCCAATATGACGGCGGATTCCAAATCAAGGTACTTGCGTTTCTGCTCATCGTTCAGCATCCGAAAGAACTCCCGTTCGATTGCGTCACGCTTACTTGCTGCCGGTTGGTAGCGCGGTGTTTTCAGCAGTTCCTCCCATTCAGGCTGTACGGCTTTGTTAAAATAGTTCAGCATAAAGTCTTTATCCATTGGCATCCTCCTTTTTTATAAATCATCAATAGGCCCTAAAAGTTTATATTATCTCTATTGTAAAGAAGTATAGCACATGCTATACTATAACAGTAGATATAATATAGCACATGCTATATCTGGAGGACCGATTGTGACATTTTCTGAATTTGTTATTTCTGTACGTAAGAATCTCAACTTGAGTCAAAAACAATTAGCTGCCGCGATTAACGTAAGCTACTCGACAATTAACCGTTGGGAAAATGGTCACGTTATACCAAGTAATCTGGCAACCAAAAGTTTTCTTGATTTTTGTGAGAATAATTTCATTGATATTCCTAATGGCCTGCTGTAATGCCGCTTGCCAATTATGAATTATTGGAAATTTTAGGAGGTATTCAATTATGGCAAGAGCAGATTTGCTATGTGAATTGGTAAAATATGGATTAATTAATGATCCCACGAGTTTTAGAAAAGCAGCAGAAGCTTTATGCGCTGAGGAACGTGCGAAACAGCATACAGTTCTTGCAACAAAGATTGATGAGCTATTAAAAAACTCTCGCAGACCAATCGCAAGGGAAAGTACAAGCGCACCCTCTATTGTTCGCGGAAATATAAATGAACAACTGCTTTTTTCTGAAAAAATCCCGCGAAAAAGAATGGAGCATCTGATTCTGCCAGAATATGTTAAAACGGCTTGCCGAGATTTAATTAACGAGCAAAATCGTTCTGATTTATTGCAATCCTATGGTATTGAGCCGCGAAACAAGTTATTACTAATTGGCCCTCCCGGAAATGGAAAGACTTCACTAGCCGAGGCAATAGCTGAATCTCTAATGGTTCCATTGCTTACAGTTAGATATGAAGGAATTATTGGTTCTTACCTCGGAGAAACCGCATCAAGGCTTTCTAAATTATTTGAATATGCTAAAACAAGAGAATGCGTTCTGTTCTTTGATGAATTTGAAACACTTGGAAAAGAACGTGGCGATGTCCATGAAACAGGTGAAATTAAGCGTGTTGTAAGCTCTTTACTAATGCAAATCGATGCGCTTCCAAGCTATGTTGTCGTGGTTGCTGCTACAAACCATGATTCTCTACTTGATAAAGCGGCTTGGCGAAGATTTCAGATTCGTTTAGAAATTCCGAAGCCAACTCGAAGTAATTTGGATGAATATTATCGTTTCTTTGAAAAGGAGAAAGATTTTCGATTTGGTTTGCAATCAAGCACACTAGCAAAAAAAACACTAGGAGTAAGTTATGCAGAAGCCGAAGAATTTGCACTATCAATTTACAGACAATATATTTTAAGTTTGCCAAATGGGAATGCAAAAGAAATCACGGAAAAATCCATTCGTAGTTGGCAGTCACAAGTAATTACTGCACACAAAAATCAGGAAGGAGTAGAAACATGCCAGACAGACCTTTAATATTGTTTCCGTCTCCGGAACGCGCAGATCGCGAACGCAAAGCCCCGTCATTTCCAAGAATTATGAAGCCTTCTTTCAGTAGACAATTTGCTCGATTGCAACCGTCTTTTAATGTTCTCCAAGCTGCTTTTGAACAGAAAAATCTAAAAATCCAGCAATCACCAACAGGGATAAATCCCGAATTTGCTCTTGTTTTTGAAATAATTGGAACAGTCGATAATTTTTATACTGCAGTAAAAAACACAGATGGTCTCGAATGGATGTTTGATATTGAAACAGACTCTTTTTTACCAGATGATGATTTTTACTCGATTTCGAGAAATGGCCAAAGAGATGAAGGTCTTTTAAATGGCAAACTATATTGCATAATGTCTAACCAACAGGCGATGTCTCAGCTGTTGTCACTGTGGCAAAGGTATCAGGATGGTGAAACCGATGTATTCAAACGTGGTTTTGCAGGACTTCGTGATGTCTTTACCCATATAAAAAATATAAGAAGGTGGAATGCGCAGGACAGGATTGCAGAAACGCATGCTATAGATTATTGGCGTGAATCATTGGAATTTGACGGAAATTCTCCAGTCCCTTTTGAAATCGAATTATTCTTTAGATCTGATTTTCAAAAAAGGCATATAGCAGTGGATACAATTTCTCGTGAAATACAATCTTTAGGGGGACGTATAATTCAGGAGTGTGTAATAAGTGATATATTTTATCATGGTATGTTGGTTGAACTTCCTAGGATAGCTATTGAAGAATTGGTTAATAACTATGAAGAAATTGAGTTGTCAAAGGTTGACGACATTATGTTTTTTCGGCCTGTTTGCCAGTCTGCATTTATCTCCGAAAACGATTCGGAAGTATGTACACTAACAAAGGAATCGCCGCTACCAGTGGGCGACGCTGTTGTCGCTGTTTTCGATGGAATGCCTATGCAAAATCATCGATTGCTTCGGAACCGTGTTATTATTGATGATCCAGATGATTATGCCACAGACTATGAGAGTAAATATCGCATTCATGGTACTTCTATGGTATCGCTTGCTATTTACGGGGATCTTAATAGAAATGATACGCCTATTAGCAGTCCTGTATATGTGCGTCCGATTTTACGCCCGAAGCCTTGCTTTGAGGGAATGGAAGAAGGCATCCCTGATGATCATATGCTCATTGATACTCTTCACCGAGCAATAAAGCGAATGATGGAAGGAGATGGAGAATCACCAGCTACCGCACCAAATACTAAAGTAATCAATTTGTCTATTGGTGATCCTGTGCGTCAACTAACAGGGATAATGAGTCCAATTGCGCGTTTGCTCGATTTTCTTGCTTATAAATATAAAATTCTGTTCATAATAAGTGCTGGAAATCATCCTGAAATCATAGATTTTGTGAACAAGCCGTTCGATGAATTAAAAGCTCTTAATATGAGTCAGCGAAACAAAGTTTTTGGCGATGCCATTAATAATAACCAATGGAATCTAAAAATACTTTCCCCCTCTGAAAGCTTGAACGGATTGACAATTGGCGCATTGTACGATGATTTCACAAGCCCCGCTGAAAATTCTCGTTGCATTTGGGCGGTCGATAAAGGAATGCCATCTCCAATGTCTGCAATTGGAAAAGGGTATCGATCAACTATTGCTCCAGATCTGTTTTATTACGGTGGTAGAAAATTCATCAGGAAAAATCATGACGGAACAAGCACATGGATTACGTCTACACGCGAACCGGGATGTTTATCCGCTGCACCGTATGAAGCTGGTAGTAAGGATGGTTGCGCTTTCTATTCAGGAACAAGCGATGCAGCAGCTCAAATAACACATGAAGCTGCGAAATGTTATGATGTTCTAAATCAGTTGTTTCTCGAAGAAACGGGAGTAGGTATACTTCCCGAATCCACAGCTATTCTGTTGAAAGCTATGCTCACCCATGGTGCTTCATGGGAACCTATTGCTGAAAAACTTTCCCTTGCAATGGGAAGTTCACCGAAACAATTGAGTAAATGGCTTGGGAATGGAATACCCAATATAGACCGTGTTGTTGAGTGTACGAAAGAACGTATAACTCTCATCGGATTAGGAGAAGTTAAAATCGATGAGGGCGAAGTTTTTAGACTACCTCTGCCAGTAGATTTTTCGTCTCGATTGATGAAAAGAAAGCTAACCGTTACATTGGCCTATCTTTCTCCTGTTGTTCCTAATAAACAGGCTTATCGCGGCATACAGTTGTGGTTTGACGTTGATGATAATGGAAAAGGTCTCGTACCTGACCGACTAAATACTGAATGGCAAGCCGTTCGGAAGGGCTCGTTGCAGCACGAGATTTTTGTTGGTGAAAAAGCAATTGTCTGGAACGATGAGGATCTTATCATCAAAGTGAACTGCAAAGCTGATGCTTGTAAAAAAGTAAAAACAGCAATACCTTATTGTTTGTTCGTTAGTTTTGAAGTCGCAGAAGGTTTTGATGTAGACCTCTATACCGATGTGGCTGCAAAAATTCATCAGCGTGTTGAAATTCAGGATAGTTGACAACAACCGTATATTATCAACTATAAGATTCATGAAAGTTGTACTCGTTGTTTTACAGGTGCTCTTGAATTGTTAATATAAAAAGCCGCTTCGATTCAAAATGAAAAGAAGCGGCTTTTTATACAGATTATGCATTCTGGTTCGTAGACTATTATTATGTATCTTTCTTTTCGATGCACTGCCGTAGAACATCACAGAATGCCATATCATCGTCTACGGCAGCGATTGCAGCGTTGATCAAAGTTTCTCGGTCAGTGTTGCCCCAGTTGATGTGCAGACCATATTCTAACGCCATGCAGCGAATCAATTCACGGGTGCTACGGCCATTTCCCTCGCGGAAGGGATGGATGATGTTCAGTTTGGCCATCGTCTGCGACAGATTTTGAATCTGCTTTTCTTCATCTTGTTCGGCAAGCAGCTTCTTGGAGTGAATGTTTTTGAACACACGCTCCAATTCTCGGTCAATCAGGTCTGGCGGGTAGAACATCGTGTCGCCCTTGCTGATTTGCTCCTTGCGAATGCGCCCTGCAAACGGGTACACATCTTCAAAAAGGAAGCGATGAATCCGAAACAGGTGAGTTTTGGTAAACCGTCCCTTAATTGGCTCCTGCAGCAAAGCCATCTGTTTTACCGCCGTAAATTCCTCTTCGGCCTGTTTAAGTTCTGCTTTGTCACGGATGTCCAGCTTGTTGATCAGAACATCCGTATCAGGATAGCAGTACATAGACTGCACCGTGGTGTAGACATCATACTTCGTGAACATAATCAACCCTTCTTCGCGTACTTTGCGCGCAGTTCATTCACGACCTGCTGATAGCTGGCCTGACCGCTGCCAATGCGGTCAAGGTTGCTGCGCGTGTCCTTGCTGATGGTCATTCCCTCAATGGCAAAGGTGCCGTACACATTGCGGAGATTGCTCTTGTGCTGGGCAGGGGTAGTGTACTTGACGCTCATGGTTTGGCCTCCTTCTGATCTACATAATACTATATAAAGTTTATCGTGTATGAGTCCTATTGTCAATCTACAACTTGTTGTCAAATGTAAAAAGCGCAGCTTCCATTCATTCAAAGTTGAAGTTGCGCTTTTACGGTATATCGTATTTTATCGTGAATTGGGATGCGATACATCTGAACCCCATGTGAGCTATATCTCAAGGGCCTGTAGCTCACTTGTCCGCCAACCATATTACGCCCCTAACAGCTTCATCTTGAAAATCAGCGGCTTGGAGACCATATTTGTGACCAAGATAGGTAGTTTAAATGGCAGAATATTCTATATAGACGAATATACGTTGATTTTTCTTCTCTCACGGTGCATAAGGTGTGCACAAAAGCGAGACTGTTGGGAGAGCGTTCGGTTCGCATCCGAGAGGTCAAGGGTTCGAATCCCTCCAGGTCCATAAAAAGCAAAACTCCGTGTCTGCTGACACGGAGTTTTCTTTTTATTCAGGACCCGGAGGGATTCGAACAGCATGGCACTGCCGCAGGCAGGGCAATCAACAGCCCGGTGGGCTGTTGATTAGTGCGCGGGTCCCAGCCTTCAGGAATGTCTAACGGGGATGCTGCCGCATCCGGACCCGGAGGGATTTGAACAGCACGGCACTGCCGCAGGCAGGGCAATCAACAGCCCGGTGGGCTGTTGATTAGTGCGCGGGTCCCAGCCTCAAGGAATGTCTAACGGGGATGCTGCCGCATCCGGACCCGGAGGGATTCCGGCAGGGCGGCAGCTTGCCGCAACCAAAGCCCCAGTGGGGCTTTGGTTATGCCGCCGAGGGTGCCAAGGCCCTCCCCAACCACTTTGCACGCAAGCCCCTGTCCGAAACGGTCTCCTATCTGCAACATTTTCCATTTTCTCAACATGCAAACAGGCAGCCCTGTGATTCCATGAAACCACAGGACTGCCTGTTTTTCTGTTTTGCTTTCCTGTACAGTTGTTCAGCCGTTCAGTGGTCCCACTTATCGCACAGGGCGTTGATCTGATCGGCAAACTTGGCCAGATCCTTGTTGGCACCGCCCTCGTTGTGCTCGATGCCCCGCAGCAGGCGCTTGCCGGCGCTGACCAGACGCTGGAACACCGTGGCGGCGCGGTTCTGGCCCTCCGATACCTTGTGCTGGATGCGTACCTTAGTGCCCTCCTGCAGGCAGACGGCACCCTCGGCACCGATGGCCCACTGCGCACCGTTGTAGGGCGCGCAGGCGGTGAAGCCCTGCCCGGTGAGGGTGTCGACGAAGATGTTTTCCACCTCATCCTCGCCGTGCATCACGAACACCCGCTTGGGCTTCTCGGTGAAAGCGTTCACCCAGCGCAGCAGTCCGTCCCTGTCTGCGTGGCCGGACATGCCGGTGAGCTGGCAGATCTCCGCCTGCACCTCAATGGGCTCGCCGAACAGCTTGACCGTGGTGGCGCCCTCGATGAGGGTGCGGCCCAGAGTGCCCACTGCCTGATAGCCTACGAACAGGATGGTGCACTCCGGCCGCCACAGGTTGTGCTTGAGGTGATGGCGGATGCGGCCTGCCTCGCACATGCCGCTGGCCGACAGGATGACCTTGGGCGTGCGGTCAGTGTTGATCATGCGGGAGTCGTCACTGGTCACGCTGATGCACAGCCCCGGCACGTTGATGGGATCGATGCCCTTTTCCAGTAAAGCACGGGTCTGGGCGTCAAAGCAATCGGGGTCTGTGTCCCGGAAGATGCGGGTGGCCTCGGTAGCCAGCGGGCTGTCGATGTACACCGGGAAATTGCCGTGCCCTTTGACCAGCCCTTTTTCCTTGATCTCACGCAGAAAATACAGCATCTCCTGGGTGCGCCCCACCGCAAAACTGGGCACGACCACATTGCCGCCCCGGTCAAAGGTGCGCTGCAAGATTTTAGCCAGCTCGTTCACATAATCCGGGCGCGGGCCGTGCAGCCGGTCGCCGTAGGTGGACTCCATGAACACATAGTCCGCCTCGCTGATATAGGCGGGGTCCTTGATGATGGGCTGGTCCAGGTTGCCGATATCGCCGGAAAACACCAGCTTGGTGGTAGTGTCGCCCTCGGTGATCCACAGCTCGATGCTGGCGGAGCCCAGCAGGTGGCCCACATCCACGAACCGCACCTCGATGCCCGGAGCCAGCTCAATGCGCTTGTCGTAGTCCACACCCACGAACAGCTTCATGGCCGCCTCGGCATCCTGCACGGTATACATGGGCTCCACCAGCTCGGCACCGGAGCGCTGGGCCTTGCGGTTCTTCCACTCGGCCTCGAACTCCTGGATGTGGGCAGAGTCCCGCAGCATGATACCGCACAGCTCCACCGTGGGGTTGGTGGCGTAGATTTTGCCCCGGAAGCCGTTGCGCACCAGCAGCGGCAGCATACCGGTGTGGTCGATGTGCGCATGGGTAGCCAGCACCCAGTCGATCTCGCCGGGTGCCACCGGGATGGGCTGGTTCTCATAGACATCCTTGCCCTGCTCCATGCCGCAGTCGATCAGGAACCGACGACCCGCGGCTTCCAGCAGCGTACAGCTGCCGGTGACCTCATGGTTCGCGCCCAGAAACGTGATCTTCATCCCAAAACACCTCCGGTTATTCAGGCCAACTTCTCCGGCCGTCCGGCGGTTTCCACGCAAATGCCCAGGGCCATTCCATCGCCCTCCCTACTGCCTGCGGCAGCAGGGTCCCTCCCCAGCGGATCATTTGCTTTGGAAACTGCCGGCCAGCCATAAAAAGCCGTGCCTTTTTATTCTGTGCTTTCAGTATAGCACATTTTAAAGGTACACGCCGCACAAATCGGCGGGATTTTTGCGGGCAATCTGCCGAAAGGAGCAAAAAATTTTTATACAATCTTGACAAACTGCCCCATTCTGTTATAAACTTAGATTTGTATGACGTTCGTTCGTATTTTATGAGTTTGAAATAATAGAGAGGTTGAATTTTTATGGTTCGTAACGATTTGCGCAACGTTGCCATTATCGCTCACGTTGACCACGGCAAGACCACGCTGGTGGATGCCCTGCTGCGTCAGAGCGGCGCTTTCCGCGACAATCAGGCCGTGGCCGAGCGCGTGATGGACAGCGGCGATATCGAGCGTGAGCGCGGCATCACCATTCTGGCCAAAAACTGCTCCTGCACCTACAAGGGCGTGAAGATCAACATCGTCGATACCCCGGGCCACGCCGACTTCGGCGGCGAAGTGGAGCGCGTGCTGAAGATGGTCAACGGCGTGCTGCTGCTGGTGGACGCCGCTGAGGGCTGCATGCCCCAGACCCGTTTTGTGCTGCAGAAGGCTCTGCAGCAGAACCTGAGCCTTGTGGTCGCCATCAACAAGATCGACCGCCCTGACGCCCGCATCAAGGAAGTCATCGACGAGGTGCTGTAC
>SKEO01003158.1_pt1 | contig 10451 bp, 7 predicted proteins | sample 4826801 | NCBI WGS metagenome assembly SKEO01 (sample SAMN11008807, study PRJNA524170) | human gut metagenome | biome: Human fecal sample; material: Feces; isolation source: fecal sample from pouch patient p3 | host: Homo sapiens | place: Israel: Tel-Aviv | collected 2016-02-25
CTTCCTCCTCGTCGTTGATGGGGTAGGCCAGACGGCGCTTGCCCCACTCGTCGATGGAATCGATCGTACCGTTAGCCTCGATCAGGGACTTGAACTTACCAACCAGAGCGGCGGTAGCCTCCTCGTCGAGAGCGGCGCTGGTAATCAGCATGGTTTCGTACTTTGCCATTTTGTAGCACCTCCTTTTGGACTTAAGGGTCCTGCAATCACAGGACCAAGGGTACACACAAAACGCGGCGTTGCGCCTTGTGTGCGGCGTGTCTGTTCAGACAGCAATTCATTATAGCAAGCTGTAAAGGATCTGTCAAGGGGTTTCTGAAAAAACATACAACAAAAAATATTTTGATTTTTTGGTGAAAGAGGGCTATAATATAGTCGCTTTCAGAGGATGAACGGCAGGGCAGCCGGGGATCGGCCGTCTCTCTGCTCTCTGTTATCCGTCTTCGAAAGGAATGTATATATGGTTCTGGGAATTTTATAGTAAAGGAAGGATTCTTTGTGTATTTGGTTTTCCGTGACCTGGCAATTATCATCCTCAGCGCAAAGTTCTTTGGCCTTGTGGCCCGCAAGTGCAAGGCACCGCAGGTGGTGGGCGAGATCATTGCCGGCCTGCTCATCGGTCCGTGCATCCTGAACCTCGTGCAGACCAGTGACGCCATCTCCACCTTTGCGGAGATCGGCGTGGTCATGCTGATGTTCACCACGGGCCTTGGCACCAATCTGAAGGAACTTATCAAGGCTGGCCCCATCGCCACCCTGATCGCCTGCGTGGGCGTAGCCGTTCCGCTGGTGGGCGGCACTCTGCTGTACAGTGCGTTCTACGGCTTCTCTGCCGTGGGCAGCCCTGAGTTCTACCGTGCCCTGTTCATCGGCACCATCATGACCGCCACCAGCGTGTCCATTACGGTGGCGACCCTGCAGGAGCTGGGCCACCTGAAGAGCTTTCTCGGCACTACCATCGTCAGTGCCGCCGTCATTGATGATGTCATCGGCATCGTAGTCCTCACCTGCGTACTGGGCGCAAGCTCCGGCACCGGCACAGGTCTGGGCAAGGTGCTCATCAATACGGTGCTGTTCTTTGCCACTGCCGTGGGCGTGGGCGTTGTGATTCACTTTGCTATGACATGGCTGGACAAGCGCAATCCCCACACCCAGCGCATCACCATCGTGAGCATGGCGTTCTGCTTTGCCATGGCCTACATCGCCGAGGAATACTTCGGCATTGCAGATATCACCGGTGCCTATATCGCCGGTATCGTTCTGTGCACCATGGACGATGCCCCCTACGTGGAGCGCCGCGTGGATATCAGCAATTATATCATTTTTGCACCCATCTTCTTTGCATCCATCGGCTTGAAGACCGACATCAGCGGCCTGACGCCGGAAATCTTCCTGTTCTGTGTCTGCTTCGTCATTGTGGCACTTATCACCAAGATCATCGGCTGCGGTTTGGCCGCAAAGCTCTGCCGCTTTAACTGGGGCGACTCCCTCAAGATCGGCGTTGGCATGATGACCCGCGGCGAGGTGGCACTGATCGTGGCCCAGAAGGGCCTGGATGTCGGCGTGGTGGACTCGGTCTACTTTACCGCTGTGATCCTGCTGATCGTGGTGTCCAGTGTGGCAACGCCGCTGGTGCTCAAGGCGCTCTTTACCAAAATGCCGCCGCAGCTGCACCCCAGTCAGGCGGAATAAAGAATGAGGTTGCTGCGCAAATGATGTGGCTTACGCCATGATGTCTGCTGCGCAGATGATGTGCACCGCACAGCGGTGCAATGAAAACACCCCGGAAGCTTTCGCATTCCGGGGTGTTTTTCTGCTGTCATATCGTCCTTCATGCACCGCAGTGCACATCATTTTTGCGAAGCAAAATATCATTTGAAGAACATCATTTGCGCAGCAACCTCATTTATTTACAGTGTCTTGCAGAACTCCTTCAGGTACTCACGGAAGGCTTCGCCGATCTCCGGATGCTGCAGGGCCAGCTCCACCTGAGCCTCTACCACCTTGAGCTTGTTGCCCATGTCGTAGTGCTTGCCGGTGAACTCTACGGCCGTCATGCCGCCGCGGGTGCGGGCATACTCGGCCATGGCATCGGTCAGCTGGATCTCACCGCCGGCACCGGGCTTGGTGTGGGCGAGGATCTCGTAGATCTGCGGAGTCAGCAGCACACGGCCCAGAATGGAGTAGTTGCTGAACTCCTGCCCCTTCTTGGGCTTCTCGATCATGTCATCCACAAAGAAGTAGTTGTCGTGGATGGGGGTGGTCTTCAGGCTGCAGTACCGGCTCACATCCTCCCAGGGCACAGCGGAAACACCCGCGACCGGGCGGCCGAACTCCTCGTAGGCGCGAATCAGCTGAGCGCAGACCGGGTCCTCGCCCCAGATCACGTCATCGCCGTAGATGACAACGAAGGGATCGTCGCCGGTGAAGGCCTTGGCGGTGTTCACGGCATGGCCCAGACCCAGCGTCTGCTTCTGACGCACAAAGAAGATGTTTGCCATGTTGGCAATGCCCAGACATTCTTCCAGAGCCTTTTCCTTGCCGGGCTTTGCCAGCTTTTCTTCCAGCTCAGGGCTACGGTCAAAGTGATCCTCAATGATGCTCTGGTTGCGGCCCAGAATGATGAGGATATCGGTGATGCCGGAACGCACAGCTTCTTCCACCAGATACTGGATGGCAGGCTTGTCCACAATGGGCAGCATACCCTTGGGCATGGCCTTGGTAGCGGGCAGCACGCGGGTGCCAAGACCGGCGGCAGGAATGACAGCTTTTGTGACTTTCTTCATCATGATTCATATTCTCCTTACTATTTTGAAATCCGCAATGCCTGCCTCTGCAGGCGGCATTGCAGATCAGAGCATCCCGACCAAAGCGTCCAGATTCGGGCCCATGAGCATGGTGGCACAGGCGCCCAGAACCATCAGCAGCACAAAGGCACCAATCACACCGGCGATGCTCACGCCACCCTGTGCAGACAGGACCGCACGGCGCTGAGCAGCATCCGGGAACTCGGCACGGATGCGCCGGATGCGTTCGGCTGCACTTTTGCGATACAGCCATTTGGCGTACAGGGTGCGAAGCATCACCAGCGCAAAACTGAGCATCGTCATAATGCGGGACAGTATAACGATGACCGTGCTGCTGATGCCGGCGGTCAGCGGACTGCCGGTGGCCTGCATCATGCTCAGCAGGGTGGGCAGAGCCAGCACCAGCTCTGCGGCCAGAAAACCGAAGGCAGGCTTCCACGCTTTGCGATAGAAGAAATAGAACGGGCCGAATACCAGCGCCGAGAGGCACATGGAGATCTTGGTGTGCTGCAGCTGCATCCGGCTGTAGTCGTTCAGATAGACGGGTGCGGCCTTGCCGATGTAATCGTTCCAGTCGCTGTAGGGGATCCCGTCGATCAGCTCTTCCTTGCCAAAGGCTGCCTGCACATTGCGGCGGGTGGGTTCTTCCACGGTCTGCTGGTACTGGCGGTAAAGATCATCATAATCAAAGCGGTTCTGGTCTGCGCCGGAAGCAGTCTGGGCGGAAGGATCCGGGCACTGATCCTCCGGCGGCATGGCGGCACCGCAGCAGCGGCATACCGTCTCGGAACGCAGGGTGCGCTCACCGCAGCTGGGGCAGGTGCGCAGTTCTTCATCCTTGTACGGAAACTTCCATTCATAGCCTGCGCCGTGGGCGGGGGTATGGATGCAGCGGCCCAGCTTCTCGTAGCACTCGCGGTGATAGGGTGCGCCGCAGTCCGGGCAGACCACGATATCATCGGTCAGCGCCAGAGGTCTGCCGCAGCCTTCGCAGGGACAGCCATAATATTTCGGCATGATTTCCTCCTGTTATATGATTCATACTGGTATTATACTCCCCTGAGAACGAAAAGAAAAGGCAAAAATCTTCAAAATTCCAGCAGGATAATCCATTTACCTCTTTACTTTAACACAGATTCTCGGTATACTAGTGAAGTATCTGTGTATAAACTGTGTCTTTTGAGAATAAAAGACTTTACCTTATTATCATTTCGAGAGGAACTGAAAGAATGATCACGATTGACGAACTGAAGGTGCAGCTTGCCGATTATGGCAAGGCGGTCAAGGACCTGGAAGAGGCTCTGGCCATCGAAGCCTCCCGCAAGCGCGTGCAGGAGCTGGAGCACACCATGTCCCGCCCCGGCTTTTACGATGATGCAGACCTGAGCAAAAAGGTGTTTGACGAGGTGGGCGACCTGAAGGGCAAGCTGAGCCGCTTTGAAAAGCTGCAGGGCCTGTACGATGACGCAGAGACCATGCTGGAAATGCTGGATGAAGAATACGACCCTGCCATGATCCCCGAAGCAGAGGAGTCCGTGAACGCTGTGGGCAAGGCGGTGGACGAGCTGCAGCTCATGACGATGCTGAACGGTGAATATGACCACAGCAACGCCATCCTCACCTTCCATGCCGGCACCGGCGGCACCGAGGCACAGGACTGGGCCGAAATGCTGTACCGCATGTACAACAAGTGGGCTTCCAACCACGGCATGACCGTGGAGGTTCTGGATTATCAGGACGGCGATGAAGCCGGCATGAAGAGCGCCTCCATGATGGTGAAGGGTGCCAATGCCTATGGTCTGCTCAAGAGCGAGAACGGCGTGCATCGTCTGGTGCGTGTGTCGCCCTTTGACGCTAACGCCCGCCGTCAGACCAGCTTTGCTTCGCTGGAAGTGATGCCCGAGCTGGACAACACCATTCAGGTGGATATCCGCCCCGAGGATATTGAGATGCAGGTGTACCGTTCCTCCGGTGCCGGCGGCCAGCACATCAACAAGACCTCTTCTGCTGTCCGTCTGATCCACAAGCCCACCGGCGTCGTGGTCAGCTGCCAGACCCAGCGCAGCCAGTTCCAGAACCGTGACTACGCCATGGAAATGCTGAAGGCAAAGCTGTATCAGATCGCAAAGCAGCAGCACATGGATAAGATCGACGACATCAAGGGCGTGCAGAACGAGATTGCATGGGGCCACCAGATCCGCAGCTATGTGTTCATGCCCTACACCATGGTCAAGGATCACCGCACCAACTACGAGACCGGCAATGTGGACGCCGTGATGGACGGCGATCTGGACGGTTTCATCTTTGCATACCTCAAGGCTGCAAGCCGCGGGGAACTGCAGGATACCTGATTTTGAACGTATAAAATGCAAAGGCCGTGCTTCCTTTTGTGGAGGCACGGCTTTTTTGTGTTCTTATGCCAGATCGGGCAGAATGGTGTCCCAGAGATTTTCCTCCTGCCGCAGGGCGTTGAAGCAGCAGTCCAGATACATTTTGTTTGCCGCTGCAAGGATCGTGCTGCGCAGAAGCAGCTTTTCATCTGCGGCATCCACAGCAAGGTCACGGATCTCCCTGGTGCAGCCGAATACGAACGGCAGGCAGTTCTCCATCTCGTCGCAGAAGTAGTCGTAAGCTGCCCCGGCGGAACAGTGCGCCCGCTGCATTTTGAACAGGGCATCGATGTTTTCCATCGAAAGAACGGTCTTGGAGACTGCAATGTACATCAGGGATGCAATCTGATCGCGGGCATACTTCTTGCGCACCGGGTGGGACAGAATGCCCTTTTTGACGTAGTTGCTGACCATGGAAGAGGTGAGCTCCACGCCGCAGAAGGTACGGAAATAGCTGTTGACGTACTGCACGGTCTGGTCAAGGTAAAGCCCCATCTGCGGAAGATCGGCGTACCGGGGCAGGGCAAACCCGGCGGCGCAGGCCGCAACGCGGCATTTGGTTTCAGTTTTCATATCGTAAGCAGTTCTCGAAGGTTGGCGCAGCTGGGCTGCGCGGGATACAGAAAATGGTTTTATGGCGGTATTATAGCGCAAATCTGTTCTTTGGTCAACGGATTTTTAAAACTTTTGAAAGAATGCATAAAATCCCTTGACAGGTTTTTGAAAAACTGCTATGATGTCTGCAGTGAACCGAAAAAATCATGCAGGCAGAAGTGCGTGTAAGGCACGGAAAATACAAAAATGACCTGCTATCACAAAATAGATTTGGAGCGTGCATTTTATGAAAACCAAGATCGTTGTGGATTCTTCGTCCAGTCTGTATGCCCTGCCGGGCGTGGATTTTGCCTGTGTGCCGTTGAAGATCGTCACGGATGAACAGGAATATCTGGATGACGGCACTCTGGATGCTGTGGGCATGGCCCGGTCTCTGCGTACTTACAAGGGCAAGACCAGCACCTCCTGCCCCAATGTGGCAGACTGGCTGGCTGCTTATGAGGGTGCAGAGCAGATCTTTGTTGCCACCATCACGGGCACACTGTCCGGCAGCTACAATGCTGCACTGCTGGCAGCGGAAGAATACAAGGAAACACACCCGGAGGCCCGTATTTTTGTGCTGGACAGCCTGTCTGCCGGGCCGGAACTGCGTCTGCTGGCAGAGCGTCTGCGGGACCTTGTCCGGATCGGGATGGAGTTTGACGAGATCTGTGAGGCGATCCTGGCTTACCACAAGCACACGCATCTGGTGTTTTCGCTGGAATCACTGGCAAATCTGGCCCGCAACGGCCGTGTGAAGCCCGCCGTTGCCGCCGTGGCACGGGTGCTGGGCATCCGGGTCATTGGTCAGGCCAGTGAGAGCGGCGAGCTGGAGGTGCTGTGCAAGACCCGTGGCGAGCACGGCGCACTGGAGCGCATCGTGCTGGAATTGAAGGATCACGGCTTTACCGATGGCAAAGTGCACATTGCCCACTGTGATAACCCGGAAGCTGCCAAGCGCCTGAAGCTGATGATCCATGCGGTGTTTGCAGGCGCACAGGTGGATGTCACCGAATGCGGCGGCCTGTGCAGCTACTACGCTGAGCAGGGCGGCCTGATGGTGGGCTTTGAGGATGGCGAAGCCGAAGCATAAAGCGGCTTTCAATGGCTCCGCATTTGCGCGGGAACTGCAATAGCTGTCTCTTTGACGAAAAATCATTTCTTTGTTTGCCGACCGGAAAAATCTGCGGATTTTTCCGGTCGGCTTTTTGCGGGGCGCATCAGGAAACAACGCAAATCTTGAAAAAGCTGCAAAACCGCGCTATACTTACACATATTATAATAAAGGAGGAGGGCAGGCCGATGTTTTTTCGCTCGCCGATCGTGCGCTTTTTCAACCGCATCCTGAACCGCGTCACCATCACGGTGGTGCTGGTAGCGCTGCAGCTGCTGTGGCTGTGCTGGGTGTTCTATTCCATTACCACCGGTACAGGCCGTGTATGGGTGAACGGTCTGCTCAACGCCCTGAGCCTGCTCATTATCCTGTACCTTGTGCGCAAGGACGAGAACAGCGCCTATAAGGTGGGCTGGATCGCACTGATCGGCATCCTGCCGCTGCTGGGCGGTGCGCTGTATCTGGCCTTTGGCAACAAACGTCCGAGCAAGCGCCTGAGCCTGAAAATGCATGCTGTGGACAGCGCACATAAAAAAGACCTGCAGCAGCAGCCGGGCGTACTGGACAGTCTGAATGCCGACGGGCAGGGCCAGAGCCGTTATGTGGCAAAGTATGGCCCCTATCCGGCATGGCAGAACACCCGTGCGCAGTATTTTGCCAGCGGCGAAGCGATGTATCCGCAGCTGCTGGCCGATCTGGAAAAGGCCCAAAAGAGCATCTTTCTGGAATTTTTCATCGTAAGCCATGGCTGCATGTGGAATGGCATCGAGAAGGTCCTGCGCCGCAAGGCGGCACAGGGCGTGGATGTGCGTCTGATCTACGATGATTTTGGCAGCCTGCTGGGCCTGCCTGCCGATTTTATCGTGAGGATGGAGCGGGCGCACATCCGCTGCATCCCGTTCAACCCGGTGGTGCCCCTGATCTCGCTGGTGATGAACCACCGCGACCACCGCAAGATCGTAGTCATTGACGGTACGGTGGCCTACACCGGCGGCGTGAATCTGGCAGATGAGTATATCAACGCAGAGCAGCGCTTCGGCTACTGGAAGGATGCAGCCCTGCGTGTGGAAGGCGACGCCGCGTGGAACTTTACGGTGATGTTCCTCAACTTCTGGAACGCCTTTCGCCCCAGCGAGACGGATTATGATGCGTTTCGCCCCATGCCGCTGGTGCCGCTGGTGCCGGACGGCGTGGTGCAGCCCTATGCAGACAGTCCGCTGGACGAGGAGCCCATGGCAGAAACCGTTTATCTGAATATCCTTGCGCAGGCAAAACAGTATGTCTACATCTATACACCCTACCTTGCGATCGGCGAGGAAATGCTGGATGCGCTGAAAAACGCTGCCAAGCGCGGGGTGGATGTCCGTCTGGTGCTGCCGGGCATTCCGGACAAGAAGCTGGTATTCCGGTTGAGCCGGTCGTACTATCTGCCGCTTTTGCGGGCGGGTGTACGCATTTACGAGTTCACCCCCGGCTTCCTGCACGCCAAGTGCTGGGTGAGCGACGACAGCACCGCTGTGGTGGGCAGCATCAACATGGATTACCGCAGCCTGTTCCTGCACTTCGAGTGCGGCGTGCTGCTGCAGAACAACAGTCAGGTGACCGTCCTGCGGGATGACGTGCGGGATACACTGCTCAAATGCCGGGAGGTGCAGGTATCGGACTGCCATACAGGTCTGCTGGGCACTGTGCTGGACAGCGTGCTGCGGCTGCTGAGCCCTTTAATGTAAAAGAAACGATAGACCGCGGCAGACACAAAATAAAACCGCTGCTTTCCGGGCAAACTAGCCCAAAAGCCCCTTTACGATGGGGCAGGAAAGGGAGCGTTTCGATGATAACGAAAAAGATATCCGGCACGGTTTTGGGCTGCACGCTGGCGGCGGCGCTGACACTCACCGCCTGCGGCGGGAGCGGCTCCGGTTCTTCCGGAAGCATGAGCACAGGCATGGGCGGCAGCTCGTCCCAGACCACGCAGAACGCCGCATGGCGCACCGGCCTTGGCATCCTGACGGAAGCGGACGGAGAGGAGCGTGCCGGGAAGATCAACACGATCGCTGTCGCCGTTTTGCTGGACGCTGAGGGAAAAGTGGCCGATGTGATGCTGGATGAGGTGGAGATCTCTGTAACGGGGGACAGCACCGGCAAGGTGACGATGCCCGGCGAAACTCTTACCAAGCGCCAGAAGGGGGAGGACTACCCGCTGGCTGCAGTGTCCTCGCTGAAAAAAGGCTGGACAGAACAGGCAGATGCCTTTGGCGATTTTCTCACAGGCAAGACGCCGGACGAGGTGAAAAAGCTTGCCACCGACGATGACGGCAAGCCCAAGGATGCCGACCTGCTTTCCGGCTGTACCATTGCAGTGGACGGCTATCGGGATGCAGTGGTGCGCGCCTGTGAGAACGCAAAGGCGGTGGGTTCGGCCCGCGGCGACCGTGCTGTGCTGGGCGTGTCGGTGCGCAATGACACCAAAGATCTGACCGCTGACGATGACCACGATGTGACCGCGCAGGTGGACATTACGGTGACGGCTCTGACGCTGGATGCCGACGACCGCGTGACCAGCGCCATCGCTGACGTGACGGAGCCTGCCCTAACAGTGAGCGCGGACGGTACCGTATCGGCACCGGAGCTGGTGAAAACCAAGCTGGAGCAGGGCGATCAGTACGGGATGCGCGGTGCATCCGCTCTGGACAAAGAATGGTATGAGCACAGCGAGGGCTGGTGCGACTACCTCAAGGGCCGGACCCGCGCAGAGGTGGCGTCCATCCCGGATGACGGCTCGGATGCCGACCTTGCGGCTGTATGCACCATTTCAGTGACAGAGCTGCAAAAGGCGGCACTGGCAGCGTTCGCAGAAGAATAAGCAATCGGAAAGGGGAAAGACACTGCGTCTTTCCTCTTTTATTTGTGCAATTCAACAAGAGACGAAACGAAAAGAAAAAAATAAAGGGCAATATGCACTAACTTTTATATTTCCTCTTGCCAAATGCCCTCAAACGCGCTATTCTATAGTCACGGTTTAACACTTTAGCATGATAAAACGCTAAACCGAGAGGGAACATCTTTTGGGAAATAACGAGGGAGGAAACCTGTTATGAAACGTTTAGTCTCCGCTTTTCTGGCCGGTGCCATGGCACTGAGCCTTGCCGCCTGCGGCGGTGCCGCATCCACTTCCACCGTGGCATCTTCTGCCGCGTCCGGCAGCGCAGCTGCTTCTGCTGCCGAAACCGCTGCCAGTGATCTGGATTACATCAAGGAAAAGGGCAAGATGGTCATTGGCTACACCGTCTACGAACCCATGAACTACACCGATGCAGACGGCAACTTCACCGGCTTTGACACCGAGCTGGCAACGGCTGTGTGCGAAAAGCTGGGGGTCGAGCCGGAGTTCGTGGAGATCAACTGGGACACCAAGGTGGTTGAGCTGGATGCCAAGAGCATCGACTGCATCTGGAACGGCATGACCCTGACCGATGATATTATGGCCAACACCGCCACCACCACGGCCTACGCCAAGAACGCACAGGTCGTGGGCGTGAAGGACGG